>FWPV01005033.1_pt1 | contig 26949 bp, 16 predicted proteins | sample 2228371 | NCBI WGS metagenome assembly FWPV01 (sample SAMEA103939776, study PRJEB20133) | metagenome
GAGGTGCCAGTGCGCTGCGGGGCAAAGAGCTGCACCACCCCACCCAAGGCGTCGGCACCGTAAAGGGCGGAGTAGGGCCCCCGCACCAGCTCCAACTTGCCAACTCCGGCGGTGAGGGGCAAGCTCCAGTCGTAACCGCCAAAGTAAGGGTCGTTGAGGCGAATGCCCTCAAAGAGCACCAAGGTATGGGTGGAGTTGGTCCCCCGGGAGAAAAGCGAGGTGACCCCACCATCCAGCCCCGAGCGCAAAAGCGTGACTCCAGAGCTCCGGCGCAGGAGAGCAGCTAACGAGGTCTCCAAGCTCCGGGAAATCTCCCCCTCATCGAAAACCGTGACCGCTGCGGCCACCGATCCCAGGTTTTCTTCTTCACCGGAAGCGGTAACCACCACGGTTGCGGTAAAGGTAGGTTGCTGCGCCGCCAGGGGCAAACAAAGGAAAACACCTAAGACGAAACAAGACCAGGCTTTCATCGTGCACCTCCCGTGCGTTTTTTCGGGGTGGCAGGTCTCCTGGCTCCGGATCACCCGGTAAGCTCGCCTTCCCAGGACGCCAGCTTCCACCGCACGTCCCAGTGGCTTTTCGAGCTTCCGTCCCCGGTTACAGTGGCGGGGGCCGCGCCGGACTTGCACCGGCTTCCCTCGAACCACCCCGGTTGCGGGCCGATGTTAGCAAACAAAAAGCGCGCCGCCAAGGCGCGCTTTTTTTGATGCGAAGGTTGGGGCTTACTGCACCGTCACGCTCACCGGCACTTCCAACCGCGGCTTGCTGGGGTCGTTGGTTTCCACCACCAGGGTGGTCTTGTGGGTGCCCTTGGGCGCCCCGGCCTTCAGGGTCACCGCCACCTGGTACCTCTGACCCGGCTGGAGGGGGGTGACTTCAACGGTAAACAGCTCGCTGGCCACTTTGGCGTTGGCGATCTGCAGGTCGTGGTTTTGGCGGTTGTTGACCAACAAAAGCGCCCGGCCCACCGGAGCGTCGTTGGGCACCGTTCCCAAATCCACGGTAGGCGGCACCACCTGGATGATAGGCCGCACCACACCGGTAAGGGTTACCGTGACGTTTGGCGCCTTTTCGGCGGTGGTCTTCACCGTCACCTTTTGGTTGAAGGGGCCCTCGGGAGCGTTGGCGGGTACCTTGAAGCTCACCTCCCACTGGGGCTGGTTGCGGCCCTGGATGAGCTCAGAGCCCTCCAGCTTGCGGAAGGAAGCGGTCACAGGAGCCGTACCGGTCTCCACCCCCAGCACCTTAAAGTCCACCGGTTGGGACGGTACCAACACCACCTTCTCCTCCGCCGCTTCCCCTTGCAAGACGTTGAAGCGCACGAAGCTGCGGGGCACCACGTCGATGAAAGCCTGAACATCGGCTTTCACCACCAGCGTCATGCTGGGCATGGCCGGGTCGTTGGTGTACACCAGCACCGCCTTTGAAATGGGGCCGGTGAAGTCGGTGGTGTCCACCTCGGCCACGATCTTGCCCTTGCCTCCCGGAGGCACGGTGCGGTCAAAATCGGCCACCGTGCAGCCACAGGTGGGTCGTACCTGGGTGATCTCCAGGGGGGCGGTGCCGGTGTTGCGCACCTCGAAGGTGGCGCGGATCTTCTCGCCCTTCACCACCACCCCGAAATCCTTGATCTTTTCCGGGAAATCGACCACCGGCTTGGCTTCCGAGGCGGGCTTGGCCTCAGACCCAGCGGGGGTTGGGGCCTGCGCCCAGGCCGGCAATACGCAAGCCAACATCAACACGCCTTCCAAGATCCTCTTCATGTTCATCCTCCTTGGGCCAATGCTGCCCTTTCTCGGCCAGCGGGTGCTAGAGTACTCCAGCCCGCCGGCGCGGGCAACTTCTATGCGAGATTCGTGCCACTACTACCTGTTGCCCATTGGGGGGATGGCCACCGCAGCCCTGGCCGGCCTGCTTTCGGAAAGCGGCTTTCGCGTGTGCGGGGTAGATTCGGCGCTCTACCCGCCGGCCTCGGAGCTTTTAGCGGAGCTTGCAGTTCCGGTTCGCTTGGGCTTTGATCCGGCGCACATCCCTGAGGTGGAAAAAGCGGTGGTCATCGGCAACGCCGTGCCCATTTCCAACCCCGAAGTTCAAGCCGTGCTCGCCCGGGGGCTTCCCTACACCTCGCAAGCGGCGCTTTTTGGGGAGCTTTTTTGCCAGAACAGGAAAACCGTGGTGGTGGCCGGCACCCACGGGAAAACCACCACAACAGCTCTGGTGGCCCATGTGCTCACCCACGCCGGCCTTGACCCTACCGCCTTCATTGGCGGTGTTCCCCGGGGCGGAAAGCCCTGGCGGCTGGGGCACTCGCCGTGGACGGTGGTGGAAGGGGACGAGTACAACACCGCGTTTTTCGACAAGGGCCCCAAGTTTCTGCACTACTTCCCCCACATCTTCGTGGTCAACAACGTGGAGTATGACCACGCCGATCTCTACCCCTCCCTGGATGCCATTCTGGCCGCTTTCCGCGCAGGAGTGGCGCGGGTGACCGGTGACGGATGGGTGGTGGCCAACGCCGACGACCCTGGCGCTCGGGAGGTGGCGGCCCACGCCCGAAAGGTGCTGTGGTACGGACAAAGCGCCCAAGCCCAGGTGCGCTGCCGGCACTTTTCCCATCGCCAGGGTAACCTGGTGGCCGAGGTTGCCCTGGACGGTGACGTGTGGGAGCTGGAAGTTCCGCTGGTGGGGCGCCACAACCTGGCCAACCTCCTGGCGGTGGCGGCGGTGAGTCGCCTGGCCGGCATCCCCCCCGAAACCCTGCAGCGAGCCTTGGCCACCTTCCCCGGCGTGCGCCGAAGGCTGGAGGTGGTGGGGGAAGCCGGAGGTGTGACCGTGGTTGACGACTTTGCCCACCACCCCACCGCCGTGGGTCTCACCCTGGAGGGAGCCCGGGAGCGCTTTCCCGGCCGCCGGCTGGTGGTCGCCTTTGAACCCCGCTCCCTCACCGCCGGCCGCGCCGAGCTCTTCCCCCTGTACGAGCAAGCCTTCGCCCTGGCCGATGGGGTGGTGCTGGCGCCCATCTTCCACCGCCACCGGCTGCCACCGGAAGAGCAAATGGACCGCCACCGCCTGGCCGCACAACTGAAGGCCAAGGGTGTGGACGCGGTGGTGGTGGAAGACGGGGGCGATCCGCTTCCCACCGTGTTGGCCTTGCTGCGGCCGGGGGACGTTTTCATTGCCATGTCTTCCGGGGATTTTGGTGGCCTCCCCCGCCGGGTGCTGGCCGCTCTGGGAGCCTGAGCAGGTGGTGTGGCTTTTCCGGTTTTTGGCCACCGTGGGGTTTTTGGGGGAGCACCTCCCCGCCCCCGGTACCACCGTGGGTTCCCTGGCCGGCCTGGGTTTTTTCTTGCTGTTCCCCGAGGCCGGGTTAAGGCTTGCCGTTGGTGTGGGTCTCACCCTCCTGGCCCCGCTGGTTTGCGGCCGGGAAGCGGTACGCCGGGGGGAAACGGACCCCAGCCCCGTGGTGCTGGACGAGGTGGTGGGGCAGTGGTGGGTCCTGCAAATCATGGCGTGGGCTGGCATGCCCCTCAAAACTCCGTGGCTGGTTGTGGGTTTTGGCCTTTTTCGGCTCTTCGACGTGCTCAAACCCCCGCCGGTGCGTCAGGCGGAGCTGTTGCCGGGCGGTTTGGGGATTGTGGCCGACGATCTGGTGGCGGGCTTGCTGGCAGGCCTCTTAGGGGCGCTTGTCTTTCGCGTTTGGGGCTGACCCCGTTTTTTCCAGGAGCTTGCGGCGCAAAAGCTCGTTTTCAAAGGCCATACCCGCTTGCTCGGCGGCCAACTCCACGATTTCCCAATCGGCAATGGGGGCGTCCCGCTCGCCGTTGTCCGCCACCACCAGGGCAATGACCCGCTGCACCCCCCGCACCGGGAAAACCACCACCTCATCCCGGGCCGCCGGACCCAAAAGCTGCCGCAGCAGCTCCGGCAGCTGGGCATGGGGGCCCCGCACCACCTCGCCGCTTTCCACCGCCCGGCGGAGCAAATCGTCGCCGCCCCAGGCAAGGCGCAAGCCGCGGGTGGACTGGGCCAACAGCTGACCCCGGGCATCGCGGCCAAAAGCCCCCAGCACCGAAAGCTCCCGCTCCTTGGCTAACAGCAAAACTGCCCGTGCTACGGTTTCCGAAAGGATGCTCAAGAGGTTGAGGGCCAGGGAGGTGGCCACAAAACCGCTGCGCAGGTCCCCAAAAGCCTGCCGCAGGCGGTGAAGCGTGAGCTCCGCAGCGCCCTCCCGGGGCGCCGGCAGCTCCTCTTTGCTGCTGGCCGCGGCGGTAACCGCCTCCAGTTCCGCCGGCACCACCAACGCCGCCCCGGCCCGCAGGTAGGGCGCCACCGGCTGCCCTGGCTCCGCCACCACCACCACCCGCACCCCGGACCGGAGGCGCCGTACCCTGGTGACATCCGAAGGCCCCAAAATGCCCTGCCGGGCATCCGCCACCACCACGATGGGGCCCTGCCCATCCCCCGCTTCTTCCAGGCTCACCCGCCGCACCGTGCGCGCTTCTTCGCGCAACGCCGCGCAAAGCCGGGCGAGGAACGCATCGTCAGGGGTAAGCACGTGAACCAAGGGCCGGTGCTCGGCGGTTTGCGCATCCAGCTGCTCCAAGACCCTGGTAAGGTCCTCGGAGGTCAGTATTTCTGGGGCCTTGGGGGTAACCGGCGAAACCACCTCCTGCTGGTTTTTTTGCTGGAAGATCTCACTGGCCTGCTGCAAAAGCTTGGCGGTGTCCACCTCCACTTCGGGGATCACGTCGAAAGGGTAGAGGGTGACCTCGTCCGCAGGGGTTAGGTCGTCGGGCAAAAACTCAAACTCCCCGGTTTCCCACCCCAAAACCACCGCCACCGCCCGGCGGATTTGCTCCTCCACCACCGCTTTGAGCTGGGCCCCGTTGATAAGCCCGGCGTTCACCAGCAGTTGCCCCAGGGATCGGCGGCCCGGGCCTTGCCTTTGGGAAGCCAACGCCGCCTCCAGCCGCTGGCGGTCCACCAACCCCCGCCGGATGAGCAGGTCGCCAATACGAGGAGCGCCGGTGGCTTGCGCAAAGACGATCTTGCCCTTGAAAAAGCCAATGGTGGCGCGGTCCTCCCCCCGCTCCAGGGCTAACACGCCGGTCCGCTTTCCCAGGTGGATGAACTGCAGCACATCGGCCACCGCTACGTCCTGGAGGCTGCCGGAAATCCCCTGGGAGGCAGGCCCTTCGCCCATGCTGCGGTTACTCCCCCCGTGCCAGCTTGATGAGGCTTTCTAAGGTGCGCAGGCGCCGGTCCTTGGTGGCAAAGATGCGGGCCGCAAAGAGGGCGGAGGCGGCGTGGGCGGAAAGCAAATCCAAAAGCTCCCGATCCTCCGGGCGGAGGGAAGGCTTGTGGGGCAGGAGCTTGAGCACCACCAAAGCCCCGACGATCTCCCCCTGCACCTTTAAAGGCACCACCGCCACCACGTTCGAGTTGGGAATGGGCGCCAGGCGCAGGGAGCCATCAGCCAACGTGGCATCCACCGCCACCACGTTCGAGTTGGGAATGGGCGCCAGGCGCAGGGAGCCATCAGCCAACGTGGCATCCACCGCGGCCTCCCCGCCCAGGTACTCGTCGCCGGCAAAGAGCGGATAAGCCCCAGTGTCGAACCCCTGAGCCAGGGCCACCTCAAAGCCCTGACCGCCGTCCCGGCGCAGGAGCACCGCAAAGGCCTCGGCTCCCAGGAGGTTCACAGCAATTTCGGCGATGGTTTGCAGCACCTCCGCAGGGGTGAGGGTGGCGTGGAGCTGGTAGGTGGCCACGTAAAGGTTCATGAGGCGGGAAATTTGCCGCTCGGAAGCCGCCAGCTGCGCGGCCAGCTCCTTGACGTCCGCCTCGGTCCGCGCCAGCCGTTGGGCCAAATCGTCCTCCCCCTTTCCGGCGGTGGCCACCCCTGCCGACTGCAGCTTGTGCTCCAGCTCTCGCACCAGCTCACGGGCCTTTTCCAAGGTCGTCTTCAGCTCGGCCACCAGCTCCTTCCCCGAGCCCTCGGGCAGCTTCAAACCTCCCGACGAGGTTTCCTTCATGGGGCCTCCAGGGCAGCAATGGCTGCCCGCAACCTTTCGGCGTCGAAAGGCTTGGTAAGGTAAGCCACGGCACCCGCCGCCAGCCCTTTCTCGATTTGCGCTTCTTCTCCGTCGGTTGACACCACGATCACCGGCAGCCCCGGAAGCCGGCCCTGCTGTCCCAGGGCTGCCAGAAACTCCAGCCCGTTCATCACCGGCATGTTGATGTCCAGAAGCACCAGATCCACGTCCGGATTCTGCTCAAGAAGCTGCAAGGCCTGTTGCCCGTTTTCCGCCAGCAAAAGCGGCGTGCCGCGCAGCATCACCTCGTACATGCGCAGCATGAGCTTGGAATCGTCCACCGCCAACACTTTCTTCGGTTGCACCGACACCCCCTATCGGCGCTACTCCCGCCCTTGAACAGCATAGAAGGCTTACCCCTTGGCTGCAAGGACCGGGGTTTTTAAAATGGGCCGAAGTTTACGGGAGGTGACGCATGGTCTTTGGGGTGGCGTTGCTCTCGCTTATGGCAGCTTCGGTACAGGCGCACCAGCTTTCGGGAACTGTTTACTGCGAGGCCAACTGCCCGCAAGCCACGGTGCGGCTTTTCCCGCTGGGGGAAAAGAACATGGCTTCCCCCCACCAACCTGGAAAGCCCCTGCGCACGGTGGAAGTGATGCCGGCCACGGCGTTCACGCTGGAGGTGGAATCCCTTCCGGTGCGAGTGGAGGTCTCGGCCCCGGGGCACGCTGCCGGGGTCATTGAGGTTTGGTTCCCCGAGCATGCGACGCTCCCGCCCCTGTGGCTGCCCAAAGCCATGACCCGCAGCGTGCAGATCACAAGCGCTGGGAGCAAAGGCAAGCTGCTGGTGATGGACCAGGAGGAGGGCGACCGCGTGGGGAGGTGGCGGTGGAGCACACCCACCGCCTTTGCGGAAGCCGGAAAAGCCGTCAACGTGCCGGTGCCACCGGGGGTGATCACCCGTTTGACGGTGGTTGATGAATCCGGGTGCTTCGCCTTTGTCAACGTGACCGGGGGCAAGGGAGCCCCGGTGAGCCTGCGCTGCCGGACCGTAACGGTCACCGTGCAAGACCCCCAGGGCAAACCCCAGGCCAACGTGCGGGTGGCGGCGGAAGGCATGCCGGTGGGAACGGCCGCCCTCACAGGGCCGGACGGCAAGGCCAGGCTTTCCCTCCCCGACTGGTGGAAGGGGCGGGTGGTGGCCTGGACCGGAGAGCAGGGGGGCTCGGCCCGGGTGAGCAACGAGACAGCCAAAATCGTGCTGCGCCCGGTGGCCTACTTGCCGCTGGTCACCGCCCAGCCTTACCCCACCCTTTTGGTGTTTCCCCGCTATATCCCCTCCGCCCTCACCGGCGGTCCGTTGCTCCTCAGCGGCACCGGCGGCCGCGTCCCCTTCATCCCCCCCGGCGGCGAGGTGGAAATCCTGGCTTATGGGTACGACGCCAGCAGCCTGTCCGTGGAGTCCCCCACCCAAACCCTGGGGATTAGGCTTTCGCCGCAAGCGTGGATTGAGGGCAAGGTGGTGGACCCGCGGGGGCTTCCCGCCCCTGGCGTGCCGGTTTGGAGCGAGGAAAGCGAGGTAGCCACGTTTCGTTTCACACGTTTTCGCACCGTCACGCGGCTTTTGCCTGAACCCGCCTGGGTAACCGGCCAGGACGGCAGCTTCGGGCCTTTCGCTGTGAGCGCCGGGGAGCTGCGGCTTCTGGCCAGCCATCCGGTCCTGGGCCGGGCCGATTCCGGGAAGCTTGGCCCCAAGCCCAAAGAAAGGCTGCCGGTCACCCTCACCCTCGCCCCGGGCACCAGCTTGAGTTTGCGGGTGGTGGACGAGCGGGGGACGCCCATCCCCGGTGCCGAGGTGCAGGTCCACCCCGGCCGGGAGGAAGGGCCCCGGCTTAACATCCGCCTGGGAGCAACGGACAAACCGGCCCTGGCCCGGGGGGAAAGCGACCCGGAAGGCCGGGTCATCTTGGGCAATTTGCCTGCGGGTCCCCTGGAGCTGGTGGTGAAGAAAGCCGGCTTCGTGACGGCAGTGCAAGATGTCAAGTTGCCGCCGGAGGGCAAAGACCTGGGGGATGTGGCGCTGCAGTCGGGAGCCACAATTACGGGGCGGGTGGTGGACGAGCAGGGGCGCGGGGTACCCGACGTGCGGGTGCTGGCGGGAGCAGCGGCCGAAATGCCCTTTGAGTACACCGCCCAAACGGAAGCCGACGGTCATTTTGAGCTGGCTGACGTCCCGAGCCAGGGGATCCTCTACGTGCAAGCCCGCGCCCGGGAGTACTCGAGCTTGCCGGTGAAGGTCAGCCTGCCCCCCGCTGGACCGGTGGAGCTCAAGGTAAAGGCCGGCAAGCTCCTCAAGGGCCGGGTGGTGGACAAGGAAACCGGGGAAGCAGTGCCCAACGCCGAAATTTCCGGTGGGCGCCTGTTAACCCGCAGCATTGGCGGGTTCACGGTGCAGTCCGCCGTTCCCGTCCCCCCCACCAGCTCCGATCAGGACGGCTACTTTGAGCTGGCCATTACCGAGCCCGGGGAGGTGCGGCTGGAGGTGCGGGCCGCGGGGTTTGCCCCCGCCCAAAAAACCGTACCCATCAAGCAGGACGAGCCCACCGGCTTCATCCTCGTTCAGCTGGAACGGGGGTTCACCTTGCGCGGGCGGGTGTGGGAGGCCGATGGCAGCCCGGCGGTGGGGGTCACGGTTACCGCCAACGAAGCTGGCGAGCGGATCGCCGGCACCGTGCTGGCGATGTTTCGCAGGCCCCTGGGCACCACCACCGATGGCCAGGGGCAGTTCGTCCTCACCGGGTTGAAGCCCGGCAAATTTAGCGTGGAAGCGCGAAGCCCGGAGGGCGGCCAGGACCGGGTCACCCTGGACATCAGCGGGGATACGGAAACCGAGCTGCACCTGGCGGCCCCGGGGAGCCTGGAGGTGCACGTGGTGGGGCCGCAAGGGGAACCGCTGGCCGGTGCCCGGGTTGCGGCTTCAGGAATTGGCGATGATCTCCCCGAGCGCCAGACCGATGCCGCCGGCGTGGCCCGCTTTGAGGACGTTGCCCCGGGAACGTACTTCGTGGTCGCTTCCCTGGAAGGCTATGCCGCTGACAGCGAGCAAGTCAACGTGGGTGCCCAGGGGCCCAAGACGGTAACGCTCAAACTGGCCCGGGGCGGGGAAGTGCTTGGGGTAGTACGGGGCCTTTCCCCCCAGGAGCTGGCCCGTTGCCAAGCGTGGGTGGGGATGAGCCGGACGAAGGTTGCTGGCGACGGCAGCTTCCACCTTAAGGGCGTGCCCTTGGGCAAGCAGGAGCTGGTGGTTTCGGTTTTCCCCCTGGGCAGGACCCGAAGGCTCACGGTGGAAGTGCCGGAGGGATCCCCGGCCCAGGTGGAGGTGGACTTTGGTCAGGGTGTGACGATCTCCGGAACCGTGCGACGGGGGAGCCAGCCGGTGGTGGGGTATGCAGTGATGGCCAGCGGGCCTTCCCCCATGGACCGGGCTTCCGACACCACCGATGAAGGGGGCAGCTTCACGCTTTCCGGCCTTTCCCCCGGCAAATGGACGCTGGTGGTCAGCGACCCCAACGGCCAGGGGCTGCTCACCCGGGAGGTGGAGGCGCAAAAGGACGTGCAGGTTTCCCTGCTGCTCCCCAACGGCACCCTTTCCGGGTGGGTGCGCAACCGCACCAACCGGGAGCCCGTTGCGGAAGCGCAAATTACCCTGGAAATGCCGGGGCAAACCGCCTTCCTCCGTCGCACCTCCGGCGATGAGACGGGGCGCTTCACCTTCCGCGAGCTGCCCACCGGCCAGGAGTTCCGGGTGCGGGCCAGCGCACCCGGCTTTGCGCCGGCGGAAACGCAAGTGACGGTTCGGGAATCCACCCCCGAGGTGGAGCTTCTGCTGGAACCCCAGCAAACCCTGGAGCTTGTGGTGCGCGATGCGGACGGCAGCATCCCCACCGAGGTCTTTGCCAACGTCCAGAGTCCCTCCGGGGAACCCCAGCCGGTGTTCGTGAGTCTCGATCGGGAAGGGCGGGGCATCGTCACCCAGCTGCCACCGGGGGACTACGCGGCTTTGATCCAGGGGCAGGGGGCGGCGGTGGTGCGCTTTGCCGTGCCTTCCAAAGTTCAGCTCCAGCTCAAGCCGCGGGGCACCCTCGTTCTGGAATCCGGCAGCCCGGTGGAGGTGCAGGTATTGACCGCTGAAGGGTTGCCGGTGCCCTGGGGTTGGCGGGGGATGGGCACCAGCGGCGGCTGGCGTCGGGTGGAAACGAGCTGGAGGCTTGCCCTTCCCGCCGGTGACTACCGCCTCCTGGTGCGCCGGGATGGGCAGGTGCAGGACAAGGCCGTGACCGTGGTACCCGGACAGGAAACGGTGCTGGACCTGGCTCCGTAAATGGCGTAGGGAGGTTCCAATGGTGAGCGCATGCCTGGTCCTGGCATTGACTGTCCCCGGCTCGGTGGTTTCCGGCACGGTCTTCTGCGAACAGCCCGGAAAGACGGTGGAGGTGAGGGTCTTTGCGGGCTCCCCTGCCCCTTGGGGGCTTACGCCCCAAGGTTTACCCTTAGCCACCACCCAAACCCCCTGCGGAACGCCCTTCCGCCTGGACGTGCCGGCATCTTCCCCGTGGCGGGTGGAGGTGCACGCACCCGGCCATACGGCGGCCGCCTTCCACCTCACCGAGGCGGGCGAACTTCCGCCGGTTTGGCTGCCCAAGGGCCTTTTGCGCCGGGTGGAGGTGGCCGGCTCCTGGCAGGGCAGCCTGAGGCTCTGGGGGTACCTGGCCGAACCCCGCCCCTGGGGCCGCTGGCACCCGGCCATCCCCGCGGGCCAGCTGCCCCGCCACGGAAAGCTGGAGTTTTACGCTCCCAAAGGGGCCCGGGTGGTGCTCTGGGGGCAGGATGAATCAGGTGCTTTTGCCCGCTGGGAGCTAGTCGGTGAACGCGAGAGCGTGAGGTTTGCCCCCACCCGGGCCACCGCGCGGGTGGTGGATGCCCTCGGCAAGCCGGTCCCAGGGGCCTCCGTGGTGGCGGAAAGGGCCCCCTCCGGCGCCGAGGCGGTGAGCGATGCTCAGGGGATGGCCCGGGTGCCGGTGGGAAGCGGCCAATGGCAGCTGGTGGCCTGGAAGGAAGGGGTGGGCTTGGGAACCGCCCGGTGGCCGGCCCAGGAGCCGGTGAGCCTGCAGCTCCAGCCCAGCAAGGAGGTGAGCCTGGTGCCGGCCTACCCGTACCCGGGGCTCAAGGTGGTGCCGCGCCCCTGGTTGAGCTACCTTCACGGGAAGGCAAGAGCGGGCGCCAACCGCATCCCCTTGCTGGGAGAAGGGCTGCACCTTGCCTTCTGGGCGCCAGGGTTTGCCTACCAGCAAACCGACGTGGAAGGCGAAGTGGATTCGGTGGGGATCCGGCTGCTCCCCGAAGGCCGTCTGCAGGTGAAGGTTGTGGACCCCACCGGCAAACCGCAAGCCGGGGTGCCGGTTTTCGTGGACGAGCCCGAGCGGTGGAGCCTGTGGTCTCCGGGCTACACCACCCCCTCCCTGCTGGCCCGGGGGGTGACCGATAGTTTGGGAACGCTGGAGGTGGCCGCGGAACCGGGAACCGTGACGGTACGGGTGGCGGCGCCCCCCTGGGCGGAAGCCCGGGAGGAAGTGGAGGTGCCCCCCGGGCAAAGGGTAACCAAGACCATCACGCTGACCCCTGGGGCGCGGTGTCGCCTGCAGGTGACCGACCCCCATGGCCGACCTCTGGCCGGTGTGACTGCCCAGGTCACCCGCCGGGGGCAGGGCACGGTGTGGTATTCGGGGCAACCCCGCCCGGTGATTGCCGAAGGTTCCTCCGACCGGGACGGGATGATGGTCCTCGAGCCGCTGCTTCCGGGTCCGGTGGAGATCACGCTGGCAAAGGCTGGGTTTGTAAAGCGCACGGTGACCGTGGAGCTGCCCCCGGAAGGCAAAGACCTGGGCGTGGTGGTCATGGAACCGGGGGCCTCACTGCAGGGGCGGGTGGTGGACGAGAAGGGGGAGGGCATTGCCAGCGCCAAGGTGTACGTCAGCGCCGACTCCGACGTGCCTTTTGGGGAATCCACGGAAACCGATGAGGCAGGGTTCTTCCAGTTTCCGGATCTGCCGCGATCGGGGGTGGTGTTCCTGCGGGCGGAAAAGCAAAACCGGGTTTCCTCCCGTCCCCTCAAGGTGGAGCTGCCCTCCCCACCGGTGGAGCTGGTGGTCCCCGGCGGCCGGGTCATCGTGGGGCGGGTGGTGCGGGCCACCGACGGCAAGCCGATCGCAGCGGCCCGCGTGTATGCAACGGAAGTTCTGACCCGGGTCGTTGGGGGTTTTAGCGGCATGAGCGTGCGCTCCCTGGGGCCGGGGGTGGAAACCGACAACGATGGCATTTTCCGCCTGGAAGTGGGAGACAGCCCCAGCATCGAGCTCCACGTTCGGGCCAAAGGGTTTCGGGAAACCAGCCGGCAGGTCCGAATGGAACCCGGAGAAAAACCGCGACCCCTTTTGATCCAGCTGGAGGAAGGCCTGGTTTTGGCAGGCCGGGTCATCGAACCCTCGGGAAGGCCGGCCGTGGGGGTGGCGGTTCGTTTGGAAACCGAGCGCCAGCAGGCCCGAGGGTTAGCGGTTGGCTCCCGGATCAAGGTTTGGTCCTCGGTGACTGATGGCGAAGGCCGGTTCCGCGTTGCTGACTTGCCCCCAGGGCGATACGAGGTCATGGCACAAACACCTGAGGGGTGGCGAGCCCGGGAAGTGGCGGAAGCCGGCCGGGAGGATTTGGAGCTGGAGCTGGAACCCACCGGCACCCTCACCGTGACCGTGAAGGACAAGAGCGGGGCACCGGTGGCGGGGGCCAGCGTTGAGGGTTGGGCCAACAGCGGCCAAAGCTGGAAGCAAACCACCGACGCCCTGGGGGAGGTACGCTTAGGACAGGCCAGCCCCGGCACCCACTCCCTGCGCATCACCCACCCCAACTTTGCCCCCGCATGGCTCCGCTTTGACGTGAAAGCCGGGGAGGAGAGCAGGCGGGAAGTGACCCTGGAGGCCGGAGGGGTGGTGGAGGGGGTGGTGAAGGGGCTTTCGGCTAGCGAGCTCTCCCGCTGTTCGGTGAGCGTTGGGGTAAGCTCCGCCACCCCGCTTCCCGACGGCTCCTTCCGCATCACCAACGCCCCGCTGGGCAAGCAACGGGTGGAGGCGCGGGTGGGCTGGACCGGGCGCTTCCGTAACGCCCAGGTGGAGGTGAAGCCCGACGCCCCGGCCTGGGTGGAGCTGGATTTCGCGTTGGGATTTACCCTCACCGGCCAGGTTCACAAACAGGGCAAGCCGCTTTCGGGGCTTATGGTGGCGGCCAGCCGGGAGGGTGAAGGTGTGGCCGATACCACCGACAGCCAGGGGCAGTTCCGCCTGCGGGGACTGGAAGCGGGCCTGTGGAAGCTATCGGTGGCTGATGCCAGCGGGCAAGTTCTCCTTCGCCAGGAGCTGGAGCTCACCGCCGACCGTCACCTGGAGCTGGCGCTGCCCAGCGGAGCGCTGGCCGGCAGCGTGGTGGCGGCGGAAAGCCGCGAACCGGTGGCTGAAGCCACCGTGATCGTTCACCAAAAGGGAGGCTTTTTGCGCCAGGAAACCACCGGGGATGACGGCCGCTTTGGGTTTTCCGACCTCCCCGATGGGGACTTGTCCATCACCGCCCAGGCTCCCGGCTACGGTAGCGCCTCGAAAGAGGTGCACATAAGTGCGGGGCAGGCACCGGAGGTGGTGCTGGCGTTATCCAAGGAAGCGGTGCTGGAGCTCTTCGTCCAAGAGCTTGGGGGAAGCGTGGGGGAAAGGGTGTGGGTCAGGTTAAGCGATGCCACCGGCCTCACCCGCGAGCTTGGCGTCCCCCTGAACCGTCGGGGGCGGGGGGTGATTTCCGGCCTTCCCCCCGGTCGCTACGGCTTGGTGGTGGATGGCCTGGGCCACGCCGGTTTGGTGGTAACCACCCCCGGCCAGGCTCAGGTGGTGCTTCAAGAGGGGGGAAGCCTCGTCCTCAGCGCCCCTGCCCAGCGGAACCTCAAGGTGCGCGTGCTTTTCCCGGAAGGACTCCCGGTGCCCCTGGGTTGGCAAGCCAACGAGGCAGGTGAGGTGGAGGTAAAAGCCGGACAGCAGCGATCGCTTCTCCTCCCCGCCGGGCGCTACCAGCTCCTCACCGACTCCGGCGCCTCCACCTGGGTGGACATCCCCGCCGGTGGTGCACCTGTTACCGTGGAGCTGCCTTAACGGGAGGGCTGCCCCATGCCAGCGAAGGCTTTTGCCCTGGCGGCCTTGGTTTTGATCCTCGCGGGAACGCTGGTGCACCCCGCGCCTTTGCGCCTGGAAACCCGGGTGTGGACCGAAGGGGCGGCGGAATCCGTGGAGCTCGCGGTCTTCCCCGCCGGGCGAGGGGCGGCCTTTGATCCCTCCTGGCCAGCCAAGCCCCTGGCCCGGGTTACCGGCAAACCCGGGAGCCTGCTTTCCCTTTCGGTGGACGCCCCTTTGCCCCTCCGGGTGGAGGTGCGGGCCGCCGAACATGTGGCCATGGGGCTGGAGGTATGGCTCCCCCAGCAGCTCCCCTTACCGGAGGCGTGGCTTTCCCGGGGTGAAACCAAACTCCTTCACACTCCGTCCCTTGGGAAAGCCTCCACGGTTGCCGTGTTCAGCCCTCTGGCCCAGTCAACCAACCTGGTAACGGCAGCGCTTCGCTGGCGCCCAATCGTGGCCAGCCAGCAGCTTCCGGCTGAAAAGAAAGTGGCGGTAACGCTTCCGGAAAGAATTCCGGTTCCCCTAGTGGCTCTCGCCGAGGACGGCCGGTGGGCCCTTGCCAACGCCAGCCTCTCCGAATTCCACTGGATCTACGCGTCCAAGCCCATCCGCGTGCGGGTGGTGAACGAACAGGGGCAGCCGGTGGCCGGGGCAGAGGTGGCCACTCAAGGGGGGCCTCTGGGGTCGGCTGTACGAACAGCTGAGGACGGGACAGCGGTGGTCTGGCAGTACTCGGAAGAGCCAAGGGGCGTTGTGGCGACACAGGGCGCTTTGGGCGCCGCGGCCGTGACCCGGGCAGCGCAGGTGGAGCTGGTGCTCAAGCCGGTGCCCGCCCTTCGCCTGGTTCCGGCAAAGCCCTACGGCCCGCTTCTGGTGCGCACCAGCGGCTGGCCCGAGGCCTTGAGCGGGACCTTTTGGGTGCTCCCTCCCGAGGGCGGACAGGTCCCCAATCCCGGCCTCGAAGCTGCCCTCTGGGTGGCAGCTCCGGGTCAGTGCTTTGCCACCTATCCCCTGGAGAGGGATCGTGAGGAGCTGGTGGTGCGTTTGGTCCCTGCCGCTTCGTTGAAAGGGCGAACCCTGGACCCCCAGGGGCGACCTCTGGCCCACGTACCCATCCGGGTGGCGGCACCGAACAGGGCGCCGCTGCGCCCGGGAACCCAAGAGAAGGGCAACGACCAGGGCGTGCTGGCGGTAAGCGACAGCCTGGGGCAGTGGCAGGTGGCGGGGCTTCCCCCCGGGGAGGTTTGGGTTCAGGCGAGGTGGGGTCAGTGGGTTGCCAAAAGCCCAAGCTTGCAGCTGGCCGCCGGTGAGGTTGGCTCGCTGGATTTGACGCTCAACCCGGGCGTTCGCTTGAGCGCTACCGTACAGGATCAAAGCGGCCAGCCGTTGTCGGAAGTGCAGGTAGAGCTTTACAGGCTGGAGGAGGATGAAACCTTCTCCGCGTTTTTGGCCGAACGGGAAGCGCCCTTTGCCAAAGGGAAAAGCGACACCCAGGGAAACGTGGTGATCACCGCTCTTCCCACCGGCAAATTTGGCTTGCGCTTGCACCGAAGGGGCTTTGTGCCGTGCCTTCTGACCGTGCAGCTGCCGGCCAGCGGTTTGCACCTAGGGGTGGTCACGCTGGAGCCGGGGGTAGAGGTGGCGGGAAGGGTGGTGAACGAACGGGGAGAAGGGGTGGGCCAGGCAACGGTTTGGCTGGGGAGCTCGCCAGGCGCCAACGATCTGGGGTGGGCGCAGACCGACGAGCATGGCTTTTTCAGCTTTTCTGATCAACCGGTACAAGGCGTGGTCTACCTCAATGCCGTGGGCGAGGATCTCATTCCCGGCTCCCCAACAAAACTGGACCTTCCTCCGGCCGGGCCGGTGGAGTTGCGGGTGACCACCGGCCTCCGCCTTCAGGGGAGGGTGGTAGACGAAGCTTCCGGCGGGCCGGTCCGGGGCGCGCAAATCCAGGCCGGCGCCCCCGTGCCCCTCGTAGGCGCCGGCTGGGCGTACCGCCGGATCTACCAAGACTTCGCGTTAACCGACGACCAAGGGACGTTCCAGCTGGGCGGCCTCTCCCCTGGAACCGTGGTGATTCAGGTGGAGGCTAAGGGCTACGTCCCGGTATCCCGCACCGTGGAGCTGGAAGCGGGCAAGGAACATCGCCCCTTGCTCATCCGGTTAAGCAAAGGCCTGGCTATCCGCGGGAGGGTTTACGAAAACAGCGGGGAACCGGCTGCCGGGGTGTGGGTCTCCGCGGAGGAGGCCCGTCCGCAGCAAGCAGCGGCCACAGCAAAAAGCTCCATTTACGTGTCAGACCTTACCGACTCTGGTGGTTACTTCCAGCTTTCGGGGCTTCGCCCAGGAACCTACCAGGTGCAGGCTACGGGGTCTTCCGGCGAACGGGACCGGGTCTTGGTGGCGGCGGGAACCACCGACGTGGAACTCCACCTGGGCAGCCTCGGTGAGCTGGAGGTGCTGGTGACCGATCGGCAGGGGGTTCCGGTGGCCCACAGCCGGGTGGTGCTTGCCGGCGGCTGGAACGAAGAGCGGGAGGGGGCCAGCCAGGGCGCCGGGCGATGGCGCTTTTCCAACCTTCCCCCCGGCAGCTACTGGCTGGAGGTGCAAGCCGAAGGCTTTGCGCGCGCCACGGAGTCGGTAGAGGTTGCGGGGGGCAAAACCGTAACCCGTACCGTTCAGCTCAAACCCGGCGGGGTGGTGGAGGGTGTGGTGCGGGGCCTAACCGCCGAGCAGCTTTCGCAAACCGAAATCCGCGCCTTTCATGGGGCCCGGACCACCGTGCAGGCCGATGGCCGCTTCCGCCTGGAGGGCGTTCCCCTGGGCAAAGAGCCGGTGGCTGCCCGCTTCCTGGGTTCCGGGGCCACCCGTACGGCAGTGGCGGAAGTGGAAGCCGGAAAGCCGGCGTTCGTGGAGTTTGACTTCAGCCACTCGCTCACCCTTCGCGGGCGTTTGCAACGGGCTTCCACGCCCGTCACCGGCTTTTTGGTGCGGGCACGGGTGGAAAACAAGGCCAGCTTTGCCGAGGACGTCACCGACCAAAACGGGGAGTTTGTGCTCGGGGAGTTGGAACCGGGAAGGGTACGGCTCACGGTCGTGGACCCCTCCGGGCAGATTGCCCTGCTCCATAGCCTGGACCTCACCAAGGACGACCAGGTGGAGCTGCGGCTGCCCACCGGTGCCCTCACCGGGAGGGTAACCGGCCAGGGCGAGCCCATCAGCGAAGCCACCGTTACCGTGAACCTGGGCCCCGGGGGCTACCCCGAGCGCGTGGCCCGCACCCTGGATGATGGCAGCTTCAGCTTTCGGGACCTGCCACCCGGGAGGCTGCGGGTAACGGCGGTGGCTAACGGCTACGCCCCTTCCCAGCGGGAGGTGGAGCTGACAGAAAGCGGCTCCCAAACCCTGGAGCTGAAGCTGGAGCCGGAATCCGCGCTCCATGTGGTGGTGCGGGATGAGGATGGCAGCTTTCCGGAAGCGGTAAGCCTGATGGCGGTGCAACCGGGGTCCCCGCCGGTATGGCAGTGGGTGGAGCTGGATCGGCACGGCAGGGGGTTCGTGACCAGCCTTCCATCGGGGACCTACCTGGGCCTCTGGCGAAGCACTGGCGCCGCGGTGGCGTCCTTTTCAGTGCCCGGCAGGTTGAACCTGCAACTGCAACCGGCAGGGAAGCTGGAAATCACCGCAGAAGACGGCGACGAGGTGCTGGTGGTTGCTGCCGACGGCACACCCTTACCGCCTTTCAGCGTTTCCCTTGCCACTGCCGACGGCTGGACCCGGCTGCCGGCCTACTACAGCCCAACGCTTGCCCTCCCCGCCGGCGAGTACAAGGTGCAGCTCAGGCGCCAAGGCCAGCTGTGGCAAAAGAGCGTGCAGGTGCGACCAGGCACGGTGGCTGTGGTCAGCTTCAAAGACTGAGGGCCGCCGGGAAGCGGCGGCCCCGAAGGAAAGTTTTGGCCAAAGACGGTCAGTGGGTGGCCAGGTACTGGGCGGCACCTTCTGGCGTGGCCACCATGGTGTCCTTGCCCTCATCCCAGTCGGCCGGGCAAACCTCGTTGGTGTGCTGGGAAACGTACTGGAAGGCCTTGAGCGTGCGCAGGGCTTCCCGGGAAGAGCGACCCACCGGCAGGAAGTTCGTGGTTTCGTGGACAATCACCCCTTCGGGGTTGATGAGGAAAAGCCCCCGCAGCGCCACGCCCGCTTGCTCGTCCAACACGCCGTAAGCGCGGGAAACCTCCTTGGTCAAGTCTGCCAGCAGGGGGTAGTTCAACGAGCCACCCAGACCCCCTCGCTCCCGGGGCGCATCCACCCACGCCTTGTGGGTGTACTTGGAATCCACGGAAACGCCAAAGATCTGGCAGTTGCGCGCGGCAAACTCATGGGCGTCCCGGGAAAAGGCCAGCACCTCGGTGGGGCACACGAAGGTGAAGTCCAGCGGGTAAAAGAGCAAATACACCCACTTGCCCCGCAGCTTCTCCAGAGAAACGCTTACAAACTCGCCGTTGTGGTAACCCTCCAGGGTAAAAAGCGGTGCCGGTTTGCCTACCAAGCTCATGAACGTTCCTCCTTTCACGTGATCGCCTTGGGGGCATCACGTTCGAGAAGAATTATCCAAAAATTTCGAGCCGCAGTCAACCCACGGGGTCGTGAAAAGCTGTCAGGGTTTTCGAGGAACAACCTTCAGGTTGGGCCGCGCTAGGAACCCGCCGGCACCACCAAAACCGGAATCTTCAGCAGGTGCCGAAGGTGGTTTACGGTGGTGCCGTGCACCAAATCAGCCATCCCGACGTGACCGTGGCTGCCCACCACCATGAGCTCGGCGCCGTGCGTTTCGGCCAGGCGGGCCAGCTGCACCGCCGGTTCGCCAAACCCCAGCTCGTACACCGCTTCCACCCCCTGCTCCGCCAGCTCGGTGCGGTAAAGCTCCAGCCTCTCGGTGTCGGACCGCACCTCGCGGTCGTCCATCTCTCCGCCCAGGATCCTCACCCCCCCCGACTCCACCACGTGGAACAACAGCACCTGCGCACCCCGGCCGGAGGCCCGGGCCAAGGCCACGGCGTAGGAAAGCACCGCCGTATCCGCCGGCGAAAAGTCCACCGCCGCGGCAATGCGCTGGGGTGGGCGAGGGGGGGCCAGGGCCGGCATGGAAGCGGGACCGTGGACGCTGGCAATTTCCGGCAGCGGCAAGCCCTTCATCCTCTGCCAGAGCGGGCCGATGATCACAAACCCCAGAAAGACCACCAGACCCACCGCGGCAGGCACCACCGTCACCCACAGAAGCCACGCCCAACTCCCGGCGGCCGCCAACCAGCCGCTGATTTCCTGGTAGGCCAAAAGGGCGTTGAGACCGGTAATGAGCCCCGCCACCAGCCAGGCCAGCACCTTCAGCCGGCGGCCGATGGCGTACTGCCCCAACCACCGGCCGTCGGAAACCAGGTGCACCAGGGGAATGACGGCAAAGGGCAGTTGCAGGGAGAGAATGACCTGCGAAAGAACCAGAAGCTCGCCGGTGGCTTTTTCCCCCATGGTGGCAATCACCGCCACCGCCGGCACGATGGCCACCGCCCGGGTGAGCATGCGCCGCACGATGGGGCGCAGGCGCAGCTGCAGGAACCCCTCCATGACGATTTGCCCGGCCAGGGTGCCGGTAATCGTGGAGGACTGCCCGGAAAGCAAGAGCGCCACGGCAAAGGCCACCGGGGCTATGGCCTCGCCAAGAATGGGCTCCAGCAGGCGGTGGGCCTCCAGGATGTCCTCCACCCTGTGAAACCCGGCCTTGTGGAAGGCCGCGGCAGCCATCACCAACAGCGAAGCGTTGACAAACAGCGCACCGTTGAGCGCCACGAAGGAATCAATGGTGTTAAAGCGGATCCCCGAGCGGATGCCGGCAGGGGTGGGGGCAACCCGGCGAGACTGCACCAAAGCCGAATGGAGGTAGATGTTGTGGGGCATCACCGTAGCCCCCAGCATCCCCATGGCCAGGTACAGTGCCCCTTCCCCCGGCAACGAAGGCACCAGGCCCGCCGCCACCTCCGCCACCCCGGGTTTGGCCAGGAAAACCTCCAGGGCCAGACACACGCCAATGGTGGTCACCAGCACCACGATGAAGGCTTCCAAAAGCCGCACGCCGCGGCCGTGCAAAAGCAACAGCAAAAAGGTATCGAAAGCGGTGATGAGGATGCCGGCAATGAGGGGCAAGCCGAAGAGCAGCTGCAGGCCAATGGCGGAGCCCAGGACCTCCGCCAAATCGCAGGCCACAATGGCAATTTCCGCCAAAACCCAAAGGGCAAACCCCGCCTTCTTGCCGTAAAGGGCCCGGCAGGCTTGGGCCAAGTCCATGCGGGTGACGATCCCCAACCGGGCGGAAAGGCTCTGCAGTAGCAGCGCCATGAGGTTGGACATCACCAAAACCCACAGCAGCGCGTAGCCAAACCTGGAGCCTGCGGCAATATCCGTGGCCCAGTTCCCCGGGTCCATGTAACCCACGCTCACCAGGTAAGCGGGACCCGAAAAGGCCAGAAGCCTCTTCCAAAAGGAAAGCTGGGGGGGAACTTCAATAACCCCCGGTTCCAGCGCATCCCCCTTGGTATAAGGCGCGCGTATCACGGGAGAATTTTTTGCGAATGTGTCTCAAAAGTCAAGCTGGCCCCAAAACCTTTAGTACCGGAAGCCAATCCAGAAGCTGGTGTTGAAACCTTTGTCCAGGGTCCTCTTGAAGTCCCACCGTTTGGCAAAGTCCCAGTGCACCGGCAAGCCGAAGAGCTCCACCGAAAAGCCAAAGCCGTAGGAGGAAAGACCGTCCTGGAGCTGCCCGTCCTTCATGAAGCGGAAGGGCTGGGTGTACCCCGGGACGTCCACCCTCGCGGCTCCCACGTCCAGGAAGAACCGCCCCCGGAAATCCCGCAGGTGCAACCAGGGAAGCACCAGGTGGTCAATGAGCGGGAAGCGCCACTCGGCGTTGAAGTAAGCGGCCTGGTTACCCAGCACCGAGCGGTAATCAAAGCCCCGCAAGGTATCCACGCCGCCAAAGTAAAAGATGCTGGGGCGGTTGCCATCGGCCACCGCCGCAAACAAGCGGAAGGCCAGCTCGTTGCGGCGGGAAAGCGGCAGGTACTGGCGCGCGTCCAGGCGCAGCTCCCGGGACAGAGTTCCCCCGTTTTTGGCGTCAAAGGCCTGGGCCAAAAGCAGCGACCACCGCCGGCCCCAGTGCGGACCGTAGTTGTTCCAGCCGGTGGTGTCGCCGGTAAGCCCCGCCTGCACAAAGGGGATGTGGTCGGTAATGGGGATGAAGAACAGCTGTCCACCAAACAAAACGGGGTAGTCAATGTCGCGGTAAATGTAGCCAGCCGCCGCTTCCACACGCAGGTAAAGGGAAAGCGGGTACTGGGCGAACACGGCAGCCCCGGTCTCTCGGTAAAGCCTTTTAAGACGCACTTCCCTTCCGGTAAAGGTATCGGCAGCCACGAAGTAGGAGCGATCGTCGAAAACCGTGACCCCCCACTGCCAGCGCTTCTCCAGGTTCACGTAGGCCGCCTGGAAGTTGGAGTACCCGGAGACCGACTCCAACAGCACGTTGAGGCGGCGGTCACCGTAGTGGTCGGCAAAGGAAAGGAAAGCCTGGGAGATGAGCGTTTGGTCTTCGGAAAACTGCACGGCCACCTGCACGTTGTCGGCAAACAGCTTGTGCCCCTTCACCGGCGAAATCTTGTCCTGGGTCACCGGTACGGTAATGGCCGGCACGAAAACCTCCCGCTGCTTCACCGGGGCAGCCTCTTCCTCCCGCCCCACCTCTTCCCCTTGCCCCGGATCGGTGAGGTAAAGCTGCCAGCGACCTTTGGTGTAAGCCTGGTACACCACCCGCTCCCCGTCCTTGGTCACCACCGCCACCGGGTTTAACGCGGCACCGATGACCTTGGTGAGGCGGGTGAGCTTGCGGGTTTCCAGATCCAGGCGGTAGATGTCAAAAACCCCTTGGTCGCGGTCGGAAGCAAAATAAAGGGCCTTGCCGTCCCGGGAAAAGCTGGCGCCTTCATCGTCCCCGGCCCCAAAGGTGAGCTGCACGCGGTTTTGGGGGTTGGCCAGCTCCAGCTGGAAGAGCTTGGCGTGTTCGCCGCTTTGGGAGGAGTACACCAGAAACTTGCCACCGGGGGAAAACACCGGGGCGGCATCGTAAGCCGGGTCGTTGGTGAGGTTTTGCACCGTGCCGCTGGCCAAATCCAGAAGGAAGATATCCGCCTGGCCGTTGGCAAAGGCGTGAAAAGCCACGGTTTTACCGTCGGGGGAAAAGGCCGGCTCCATGGCCTGGTCCTGCGGGATGGGGTACTCCTTCGCCACACCCCCTTTCAGGGCATCCAGAAGCAAGAGCACCCGTCCCCGGCCGCTGCGGGCAAAGACCGCCACCGTGTCGCCGTCGGGGGAAAAGGCCAAATCCCTGCCGCGGTCAGGTCCCACCGTGAAAAGCTGCGCCACCAGGTACTCGTAGCGGGTGGTGTAGCCGCGGGTGAGGTTTTTGTAGAGCTTGCGCTTGGGCACCGAAAACAGCGCCACGTCCACATCGTCCTTATAGGTGGTAAAGGCGGCAATGAGCTCCCCCGAGGGCGAAACCGCAGGGGAGGCCTCCGCCGAGCGTACCCCCTCCTCGATCCGGAACGCCGGGCCAAACTCCCGGGGGTCCCCCCGCTCCAGGGCTACCGGCTGGTACTTCTTGCGCAGCCACGCCCGGAAGCGGGCATCGAACTCCTCTACGTCCAAATCGAAGGCACGCTTCACCGCCTTGTCCACCGCGCCGGTGAGGGTGTTGCGGGTTTCAAAGATGAAGTCCCGCAAGCCCTCCACCCCCCACTCGCTTTCCACAAAGGCAAACACCATGTGCCCAAAGCGGTAGGCGAAGTACCCGGTGACGTTATCCGCCACCGAAGGGACGCGATCGGCCAGGGTGGCGTCCCGCATCACCGCCTTGGCCCGGGAGTCCTCGTCCTGGGCCAGGTACGAGGCCATGCCCTCCATGAACCACTGGGGGATGTTGGTGGTGAGGGCCTTGCCCAGCTTGCCCTGGAACAGGATCTCGTACTGGAAGATGTGCACCAGCTCGTGCTGGATGAGCTTTTGCAGCTCAGCATCGGGCAAATCCACCGGCAGCACCATGCGGTTGCGGGCCGGCACCGCAAACGCCCCCACGCCTTCGGGGATGCCTTCGATGATCACGTTGGTTTGCTCAAACTCAGCGTGGGTGGCGTAAGCGATGAGGGGAATGGGTTCGGGAATCTGGAAGTTGAGCTTTCTCGCCAGCTCATCGTAGGCGCTTTCGGCAAAGGAAGCCACCTTGCCCAGCTGCGGCTCCACCCGATCGTAAAAAGAAATTCGAAAGTGCGGGGTGGCAAACTCTTGCCAGGAAAAGGTGTCGTAGCGGACCTTGTTCTTGCCAAAGTACTGGGCGTGAGCTGCAGCAGCCACCAGTACGCTTAACGCCAGGATCTTGCCACGCATAAGCGCCCCCTTTAATCGGTAAACAAGATGCGCTTGCTCTTCACCGTACGCGGGACAAAAATGCCGATGAGCTGGTTTTCCAGAGCGTAAAGGTTGGAAAACATGCCGGTAAACTCGTCAAAGCTGCGGTCGGCTCGCTCCTGGAAATCCTTAAGGGGTTGCTCCAAAAGCAAAGCCCCGGTGCGGCCGTCGTAAACCTGCAGCAGGATGTCGTAGGCAAAACCGGTTTGCTCCACCAGCACCTGACGGTAGTAGGTGCGGCCATCAATGGGGGAAACGTACTCCTCGGTTTTGTACCCGGAGCGGTCCTGCACCTGGAAATCCACGCTTCCCGCCACGATGAGGTCCGCCCCCGTTTGCGAGCCCAGCTCCCGCCAAAACTGGGTGGCACGGGCCAAGGCAAGAGCGTCGGCCGCGGGGGCCCGTAGCCCTTCCACCGGGGGCAGCAGCTGCAGCTTGGATTCCCGGCGCAAAAGCCGGCGCAAGTAGCGTTCGAACTCCTGAGCCACGTCAAAACCCAGCTTCTGCTGGGGCACGTCGGCCTTGGGTGCCTCGCGGATAAAGGGACCCAAATACACCCTTTCGTGGCCGGTGAGCAGGAGCTTGGGCCGCACCGGCAGGGAAATTTCCACTTCCCGCACGCCGGCCAAGGCCACTGCCGGAACCAGCACCGCCAAAAAACAGCTAACGCCCCTCATCGTCCCCCCCTTTAGGCCTAATGCCGCGGATGTAGGAGGCGTAAAACTCGGCAAAGCGCGCGTAGTTGCGGCGGATGCGGGAGTTGTGGGGGGAAAGCTCCAGCGCCCGTTTGTAGGTGGCCAGGGCTTCCTCGTAGCGACCCAACGCCTCGTACGCAACCGCCAAATTGTTTAAGAGTTCCGGGCTTTCCCCCGCCAAAGCCCGGGCGCGCTCAAAGCGGAAGGCCGCCTCCTGCCAGAGACCCGCCACCGCCGCCTCCACCCCCTGCCGCATTTGCTCCCGCGCCGAAACGGCAGACTTTTGACTGGCGCAAGAAGCTAGGAAAAGGACCGCCACCCCAAGCAGGACCGCCCGCCTCATACCCGTCCCCCACGCAATGCCACGGTTATGATAACGCTTGCCGGCCATGGATGATTCTCTCTTGGCACTGGCTTGGGTGTTGGCGGGCTCCGGGCGCAAGGGGCGGGAGGAAGCCCGACGGCACCTGCAGGCTGGGGAAAGCCCCGAACCAGAGTTCGGTGAGAAAGCCCAGCGGGCCTTAGCCGAGGCCGCTCGCGCCGGCTTTACCTGGTATCCAGCTTCCGATCCTTCCTTCCCCGAGCCGCTCCGGGCCCTTGCGGATCCGCCCCTGGGGCTTTTCCTCAAGGGCCGCTTTCCCACCGGACCCACGGTAGCCATTGTGGGATCACGGCGGGCCTCCGCATACGGCAGGGAAGTGGCGCACTACCTGGGGCGGGAGCTGGCGCAAGCCGGAGTGTGGGTGGTTTCGGGGATGGCTCGGGGGGTGGATGCGGCAGCACACCGCGGTGCTCTCGAGGGAGGTGGCCTCACGGTGGCGGTGTGGGGGAGCGGCTGCGACCGGGTTTACCCACCCGAACATGAGGAGCTGGCCAGGGCCATTGCCCAGCGGGGTGGCATCCTCACCGAGTACCCCCCGGGCACCCCTCCCCGCCGGGAGAACTTCCCCGAGCGCAACCGGCTCATTGCCGGGCTTTCCCAAATTCTGGTGGTGGTGGAAGCCGACCAGCGCTCCGGGGCCTTGCTTTCTGCCAAGCTGGCCCTGGAGGAGGGACGGGAGGTCATGGCCGTGCCCGGTTCGGTGTTTTCCCCGCTTTCCGCCGGTCCCAACGGTTTGCTGCGCGCCGGTGCCGCTCCCGTGCTGTGTGCCCAGGACGTTTTGGATGCGCTGGGGCTTACCGCCAGCGCTCAGCCACCGGCCGTGAGCAAGGAAGAGCCGGGCTTGTTGCGGTTTTTCCCCCGGGGGCTTTCCTTCACCGTGGACGAGCTGGCCGCCCGCTGCGGTAAGCCCGTGGCTGATTTGCTGCCGGAGCTCACGGCCTTGGAGCTGGAGGGCAAGCTGGTGAAGGAAGCCGACGGCCGCTTCCGGAAGGCTTAGCGGGCCTTGAGCACAAAGGGCACCCGCACCTGGGTTTCCACCAGGTCAATGCCCAAGGTCCAGCGGCCGGGTTGCACCCCTCCCGGCACGAAAAAGTAAAGCCTCCCCTCGCAAACCCGCCGGTCATCCAGGTGCACCGAAGGGTAAACCAACCCTTCCCCCGGCGCCGCAAAGAAGCCCAAAGCGCACGGGATTTCCCGGTTGAAGTAGCCCAGAGGGTCAGCAGCCAAAGCAGCCCGCCGGAGGGTGGGTTGCAGCGCCGCGTACGCCTGCGCAAACTGCTCCTGGCTGGCCAGGGGCAGACGCTCCCCCGCAGGGGTCAGCACGAAAACCCCATCCCTCTTCACCTCCACCACCTTCCCCGGGGCGGCGGTGATGGCCAAATCCAGCATCAGCCACTCGTCCCCCAGGCTCAAGGTGGCAAAACGGTAACCCAGCGCCAGCTCCACCTCCGGCCCTCGGTAGCGCAGCACCGTGGCCCCCATTTGCTCCACACCGGGAACGCCGGTGGGCACGCCGGTACTGCACCCGGACAAGCTCAAAACCAAAACTCCCGCCAACCAAAGCCTCTTCATGGTTGCCCCCGATCCTTCAGCAGCATTGTAGCCCCACCCTTGACAGGTCTTGCTAAAGTGCGCGCGGAGGGAACGTGGGCGAGAAGCTCTTGATTGTGGAGTCCCCAGCCAAGGCCAGGACCTTAAGCCGCTACCTGGGGAAGGATTTCCGGGTGGTGGCTTCGGTGGGGCACGTGCGCGACCTGCCCAAAAACGAGCTGGGGATTGATCTGGAAAAGGGCTTCGAGCCGCGCTACGAGGTGCTCCCGGGCAAGCGAGCGGTGGTGGCCCAGCTGCAAAAGGCCGCCAGGGAAGCGGAAAAGATCCTCCTGGCCACCGACCCCGACCGGGAGGGGGAAGCCATCGGCTGGCACGTGGCCGAGCTCCTGAAGGGAAGCCAAAAGCCAGTGGAGCGGGTGCTTTTCCACGAGATCACCAAGCAGGGCGTCAAGAAAGCCCTGGAACACCCCCGGGAGCTGGACCCCCACCTGGTGGACTCGCAAAAGGCCCGGCGGGTG
>FWPV01002028.1_pt1 | contig 26938 bp, 14 predicted proteins | sample 2228371 | NCBI WGS metagenome assembly FWPV01 (sample SAMEA103939776, study PRJEB20133) | metagenome
TAAACTAAAGCTGTGGCGCGGCCTTCAGACCGCGCCACAGCTTTTTGAAAGATACGTTATCGAAAGCGCAACAGCGCTACCGTATTCTGTTTGCTCTCTGACGATTCAAGGCCGATCTGGCCGGCTAATCGCCGATCGTGAACACCTCTCCCGCACTGCGTCCCCGTACCTCCGGGAAGTACATCTCGCTCGCGTTGGCGGGCAGCACGCGGTACTCACCGGGTATCGCTGCGCGCAGGAAATAGCGCACCTGATAGGTGCCTGCCGGTAGTTGTCGGGCATAAAAGACGGCGCGTTCATCCCGCAGCTCCTGATGATCGAAAGTGGGCCACCACCACACAGCGCCGGTGTTGATCCGCCGTGTTTCGGGCTGCGTTCCGTCTTGGATTTCGGTGTTGAGCGTTGGATCCACCGGTTCCATCCCCGCCGGATAGAAGTCCTCCAGGATGAGATAATTGCGCATCCGGGGGAGCGTCAGCGTCAGCCGCACTTCCACCAGCTCACCGGGCCGCGCGGAACTAACGGGTACGCAATCCCCGAAGTTTTCATCCCATGCCAGTGTGTTGAGTGTGCCTTTGACGGCGCAATACTGGCGTTGCACGGTCATGCCGCGACTTTCGGCCTCGAGCTGCTCCACCGGTTTGTAGAGCGCGAGGTTGGCGCTGTAGTACAGGGTCCCATGGCCCGCGCCGCGCGAGATTTCCACCGCGTTTGGCCATTCGCGCAACAGCTCGCTTACCGGGATGGTGTACTCGACCGGCTCGCGCAGCTTTTCCGGCGTGACCTGCCCCTCACCGCGCGGTTGGGCGTTCACCGCTGCGCCCCAGGTATAATCGGCTTGCAACTCGCCGGTAGCCAGCATCACATCGGTCAGAGCGATGACGGCCCAGGCGGTTTCCTGCGTGGTTTCCCAGCGGTCGGCGCGGCGGGCGACCATCAGCCAGCGGGTGGCCTGCGGAATCAGGGGGTCGGCAGGCGCGAGGCGGGCCAGCGCATCCAACACAATGGACGTGGCGCGTGTCCACGTCACCCAGTATTCGGAAGCGATGCTCTCCCAGTGCGCGCCGCTGGCGGTGATGGCGGCGTCGGCGCGGAGATCGTCCAACAGGGTGGCCACGCGCGGGTCGGTCGGGTCTTTCAACCCCAGGGCCAGCGCCAGATACGCGCGCCCCGTCACTTCCAGTTGATCCCGTGCCTCGAACAGGGCCGTATCGGCACCGGCCGGCCATGCGTGGCCGGCTTCGGTCAGCACGTACAGCGCAAAGGCTTGCGGCAGCGTGCGCGCCTTGCCCTGCAGGCCCAGCATGAGCGCGTTTTCCAGATAAGTGAGGGCACTTTCCAGCCGCTCTTCACTGATGGCGAATCCGGCGCGCCGGGTCTGGATCAGCGCGAAGGCAACGTAGGTCGTGACTTGCATGTGACTGCTGTCCTTCCACCAGCCCCAGCCGTAGTCTGCCCTTTGTCGGGCGTAGAGCTCTTCCAATGCCTCGGCGATCAGGTGTTGCAGTTTGGCTTCCAGTTCGGGATTGGGCACACCGAGGGACTTGAGCGCGCGATAACTGACGACGTTGGGCAGGAAGCGACTCACCAGTTGCTCGGTACAGGCGTGGGGGAAGTATTCCAGGTATGTGAGACCCTCGATCATGCCGGCCGCCAACGTTGGCTCCAGACGCACGGTGAGATAGCTATCCGGCCCGGCATCCGGCGGGATGACGACCGCTTCCAGCCGCGAGCCGGCCTCGGTCAACGCGCCCGATGTGCCGAAGACCTCCGGCGTCTCATAGCGGTAGATAGGCAGCGCGTGGTCAAGTTCACGGCCAACGGTGGGACGCGCTGCATCTCGGTAACCGCCTCCGGCGACACTGAAAGTCAGCTCTGCGGCAGACAGCCCGGCGGGTACTTCTAGCGTCCAGTTCACCCGTACTCGCCCGTGCGCCGGGATGGTGATGTGCTGATGCGGTGATTCGGTGATGTGCAGATTCGTGGCCACATCCACCCGCACGTCCAGGTCTGTATCCGTGTTATTTTGAACTACTGCCGCAACTTCGGCACGGTCGCCGGCGACGAGGAAACGCGGCGTGACCGGGCGCACGAGCAACGGTTTGCTAACGACAAACTCCGCCGTTGTCTGTCCTACCTGCGTATCGGCGGTGACGGCGCGCGCATCGGCGACCCAGGTGGTGAGCGAGTCGGGCAGGTCGAGGCTTACCTGGGTTGTGCCGTCTGCGCCGGTGCGCAAATGGGCTTCCCACAACGCGGTGTCGGGATAATCCCGGCGCACATCGGCCGTATACATCCCATCACCGCCCCCGCCGCCGATGCCGCCCATCATCATCTCCCGTGCCATGCGTTCGGCAGTTTGTTGTAACAGTTCGATGTTGGCGGTGGCGCGGTTAAAAAGCGCGATCAGCCCATCGCCGGTGAAGATACTCAGGGGGCGTGGCCGGTAGAAGGCTTCCACCAGGGTCGGCGCGTTGGGATCGGCCAGCGCGAGTACGGCCTTGTCCACGATGGCCAGGGCGACTTCGGCCGACACCGGTTGCCCCCGATAGTCCAGTGTACGAATGGTGAGGGTAGCCCGCTCGCCGGGTTGGTAAGCGGTGTCGCGGTCGGGCATCACTTCCACCTTTAGCGTCTTTTCCACCGGCGCGACCTTCAGTTCCACCATCCCGATGCGCACGTCGGGCACCGGTGTATCGGCGTCCACGCCCTTGACGGCAACGAAGGAGACGATGACGTTGGGCACGTGGGTATCCACAATCGGGATTTCGATGAGCAGATTGGTCTCCTGGGCGGTGAAGCGCTGCACGGAGATGATCCTGCCGCGCTCGATCGTCATCAGCACCTCGTAGGGCGCGGTGAAGGGGGTAGGCACCAGCACGCGCGCGGTGTCACCGACGCGGTACGATTGTGCGTCGGCCACGGGCTTGATCTGCCCTTCGGGCATCTGCCAGGCGGCGGCTTCGGGGCCGCTCACCCACAGGTAGGTCTCGCTGCGTACCGTTTTGCCGGCGTCATCCTGGCTCTCGGCGAGGATGACGTAGGGGCCACTGCGCGGTGGGGTAAGGGCGATTTCGGCTTTGCCCGCTGCGTCGGTGGTGACGGTGAATGTGCTCACGATGTCGTCCGTGTGGGTCCACGTGCCGCCTCTGTATGCCTCTTTCGCCGGGATATATTTCCAGGTGCGTCGCGCCAGTGAGAGCGTCACGTTGTGCCCGCCGACAGGCTGCGCATCCCAATCGAGTGCCAGCAGATCAACGGTGGTTTTTTGCCCCGCCTGGGCCACCCAGGAGCGTGGCTTGAGGCCGAGGTAGAAGCGCGTCGCGTGGACGGTTAACGCGCCGTCGTTGGTCACGGGGAAGCCTGTCTCATCGGTGACGGTCGCCGCAATGCTCCAGCGTTGCGAGCCGATGGTCGTGGCATCGTCGCTAAACGCGGTCAGCGTGGCCGGCAGTTCCAGCAGGAATTGACCTTGCGCGTTGGTGAGCGCATCACCCTCGGCGAGTACCCTGGGTTCATAGTATCCCATCCATCCTATGTCGCCCGCGCCCCAGTTCCACCAGCCGGGAACGGCGGGTGAGAAGTAGAACGGTGTGGCGCGCACGATCCAATGGACATGCGCGCCGCTTGCCGGACCGCCAGAGTAATACTGCGCCTCGATCAACGCGCGCAGCGTTTCACCGTCGAAAATCTGCGCCTGTTCCGGCGTCACCGTCACCTCGAACTCCGGTTTGCGGTAGGCCGCTACGGTGAAGTTGAGGGTCCACGTGCGATCCGGCTCGCCGGGGATCATGGCTTCCAGGGTATAGGCACCGATTAAGGTGTCCGCTGCCAGCGTAAATTCGCCGGAGAATGTCCCCTGGTCGTTGACCGCCATTTGGGTTTGGGTGACGACGTCCCAATTCGGATTATGTACCTTGATTTCGACGGTTTGTCCGGCGGATGGGAGTCTGTAGCGCGCGTCGTTGTCGGTGCGCAGGACGCCCTTGAACTTGACGGGTTGTGCGGGGCGGTAGATGGGGCGGTCGGTTTGCAGGTAAACCTGGTACGCCGATGGCCGTTGGTAGTCGGCCTGGAGATCGAATTCCCATGGGGAGACCCCCTGATTCCAGTCCTTGCGGGCAACGCCGAAGCCCGGCTGGCCCGGTGTTCCGGCGACGGCGGTGTAGTTATCCCATTGTTCCTGTTGCAGGGGGATGGAGAAGCGGGCAATGCCGTCGGCGTCCGTTATGCCGGCGCCGATTTCGCGTCCCAGGCGGTTGAGCAGCCGGACCGGCGTGCCGGCAACCGGTTGTGCGCTGCGCAGGTCCGTCACCCAGATGAGGGCCTCGGTCGCGCTCATCTTGAGCGTGACGTGACGATCCACGACGGCAAAGCGCAGGTTTGTGTTCCACCAATAGTTCTCCGGGTTGGGTAGCTCCCATCCGAGGTAGTAGTAGCCCGTTGGCAGAGGGCCACCGTCTTCGCTGAGCTCAACGGAGACGAGGGTGGTTTTGTTCCTCTGGATATCCGGGGTCAACGTCCAACGACGGATAGGTTTCTGAGGTGTACCCTCATAATCCATGAAGTCACGTTCGGCCAGCGTCGAGAGCGTGAAGTTGACGCGGGGCATGTTGACCGCGACAAAGTAGAGCCGTGCTGCCTCCGCCGCGTCCAGCGCAATGGCATTCTGCCGTGTTGCGGCTAAAAACATGGCCGGCATGTCCCCGCCGACGAAGCAGGCCGTGGTCTCGTCATTGATCGTGTGGCCGTAGCGGTCGGCGATGCCGGGCAACACGGTGAGGCAGTACTCGGCCCCGGGCGTTTTCTCCCAGTTGATGTAGGCGTAGTTTTGATTGCTGTAGGTATCCCACCAGAAGTCGAAGTTCGCAGGGCGGCCGTTTTCGGTCAGACGGAAATGGCCTTCGAGCGTCTCTGCATTGATCAGTCCACGGAACTGGACGCGCAGGGACTCATAGTAACTCAAAGTATTGCCGGTTGTGCTCTCATCTGTGCCGGTAATGCTGACGACGCCGGGGTAGGGGGTTGTGGTGAAGGTGGCATCCTGGCCGGCCATCAAGGCGCCGCCGTTGACGGCGCGTGCCTGGTCGGTGACGCGGACAACATAGTTGGTGTCCAGCGCCAAATATTGCGTGGGTGTGAACACTAAGGTCGCGTTGTTATCTTCCCAGGTGATCGCGCCCGGAACGGCCGTGCCACCTGGGCCGCTCAAGCTGAAGGCGGCGGCGGTAGCCTGGGCGTCCATCGGTGTATTGAAGTAGACGCGCACGCCGGTCTCCAACGGTATGTTCCTGTTCCACGCAGCCGGCTCGATGCGGATGATGCGGGCCGGTGCAGTGCTGAATGTCCATGTTACGTCTTCATTTAGCGTGGCTCCGGCGACGGATGTGACGCCGGCGAGGAGTTGCGCGGTGTAGGTTGTGCCGGCATCCCAGCCGGGCAGTGGATCGAAGCGGTAAGCGCTGGTGTTGATCCACGTCCCCTGGCCGACCGTGGGCGGCGTGAACCTGAGAGGGAGCGCCGGACAGCCGGCCGCGTCGTTGGCGACCTTACCGGTGCAGTTGATGGGCACCATCGGATGGTTGAAGACGATCAGCACCGGCACATCGCCGCGCAATTGGGCGCTGCCATCGGCAGGGGTGAAGTGCGTTACCGCCAGGGCGTCGAGGGTGGAGAAGCTGAAGGCCAGCTCATGGGTCAGAGGGAGGCCGTTGGTCGCTTTGGCCGTGGTGGCCAGGGTGACATGGTAGCGGGTTCCCATCGCCAACCCCTTGGGCTTGAAGGTGACGGTGCGGTCGTCCTGCCAAGTGAAGGTTCCTGCCACTGCCGGCGTGACACGCAACGCGCTTTCGACACTGGCCCGGTCCATTGCGCGGGTGAATTGAAAGAGGATGCCGGCCTGTGTATTGACCTCTTCACCGGGGCGCGGCACGGCGGCCACGATGGCCGGCGGCAGGTTGGTGGTGAAGGCCGGCTCGGGTTCGGGCGTAGGTGCGACCTCGATGGTACCTGTCGCGGCAGGCAGGGGAGTTGCTGCCGGGCGTGGTATGGTGGCGGTCGGTAGGGCTTCGGCGATGTGGGTGTCTTCCGCCGGCAGCCGTCGTTTACCGGGCAGGAGTGCCTGCGCACCAAAGGTGATGATCAGGATGGCCGCGATGGCAGCGCCAAGCCAGCCCCACATAGGCACCCGGCGTGGTGCGGGCGCGACGCGCGTTTTTCGTTCTCTGCGTAACTGCATGGCCAGCCGGGTCACGAAGTTGGGATCGGGGTTGATCATGGCGACCTTGTGTCGCAGCGCTTCCTCCACCGGATCCGTTAGTTGATTTTCCGATTCTCCGATTTTTCGATTCTTTAGGTCGTTCATTGTGTCACACATCTTTCTCTCAAATCTGAGATGGCACGTGAGATGAGCATTTTAAAGGCGCCTTCACTACGGTGCATAACTTTTGCGGCTTCCTGTAGACTCAAGCCGCCCCAATAGCGTAAGCGCAAAGCCTCGAGCCGATCGGGGCTCAGGCTGCCGAGCAGGCGTTCTATGCATTCGAGGATATGGTTAAGGAAAAGCCGTTCCTCGACGTTCTCTGTGTCGGGGTCGGTTGGCTCAACCTCTGTTAACGCCGTCTGTGGTGCGGCATAAGCGCTGCGATGATAGTCGGCGCATTTGTGGCGGGCAATGCCAAAGAGCCAAGCCGGAAAGCCGTGCGCTCCGCGATAGCGGTTGATTGATTCTAACATGGCCATAAACGTTTGGGCTGTTAGATCCTCAGCATCGGCGACGTTATTGGTACGTGCGTAGCAATACCGGTAAACCGGCGTCACGTAGCGGTGATAGAGGACCTCGAAAGCAGCGTGGTCATCACGCGCCAACTGCGCCAGGGCATTGTCGTCGAGTTCCTTGTATTTTTGTTCCATACGGATGCTCCTCTGGTCAATGACCGTTTTCTCAGCGCTGATAGGAGTTCGCTAAGTATGTCGTATTTTTATCAGAAAGGTAACAAGGAACATGATACTTGAAATCGAGGAGTAAGAAAGTCTTGACCCACAAGCAGGGCCCCTATGCTCAGGCGTGCGGTAGTGGCGAGTAGCGGATTGCGGGTTGGGCAGATGACAGGTCGGCTCGCTCTATTCCGAAAATACAGGAGTTACGCGGTGAGGATAACAAAAAAAGAGCGACGCTACTGCGTCGCTCTTTTGGTGGCGAAAGACCGAGTTGATTAGGCCTGGGTGGCCGTTTGCACAACGGCAGCAAAGGCGGTCGGGTTATTGACGGCCAGGTCCGCCAGCATCTTGCGGTCAAGGGCAATATTGGCCTTTTTAAGATCGTTCATCAGGGAACTGTAGGATATGCCATGGGTACGGGCGGCAGCATTGATGCGGATGATCCACAGGCGGCGCATATCGCGTCTGCGGTTGCGGCGGTCGCGATAGGCATAGCTCATGGACTTCATCCAGGCTTCATTAGCTCGCCGGAACAACTTATGGCGCGTCCCAAAGAACCCCTTTGTTTGCTTGACGATCTTCTTATGGCGACGGCGTGTTACGGTTCCTGCTTTGATTCTCACAATTTCACCTCAAAATAGATTAAGACTTCTCGTGCAGATAGGGGGCTAAGCGACGGACACGGCGCTTGATGCCGGCGGCCGTCACAACGTGCAATTGATCGAACATTGCCCGCACCGTGTTCGATTTGTTGCGGCGGAAGTGACTCTTCCCCTGCCGCGTGCGCATCAACACTCCTTTGCCGCCTTTGGAAATGCGGAAGCGCTTGGATGTTGACTTATGGGTCTTCAGTTTCGGCACTTTATTCCTCCTACAGTTACTTTTTCTTTTTCGGTGCTAACACCATCAACATTGTTCGGCCATCCAACTGGGGCACTTGCTCCACCGTAGCCACATCAGCAAGCTCATTCACGATTTCCTGGAGCTGTTCTATCGCCACCTCTGGATAGGTAATCTCGCGCCCTCGGAAGCGGATACGAACCTTGACTTTGTTACCTTCCTCAAGCCAGGTACGCGCACTTTTAACTTTGAATTGCATGTGATGATCGTTGGTTTTCGGGCGGAGTTGGATTTCTTTAACCTCGATCTGCTTTTGTGCTTTGCGCGCCTCGCGTTCTTTCTTGGTCTGTTCGTATACAAATTTACCGAAATCCATAATACGTGCTACGGGCGGCTCCGCATTGGGCGCAACCTCAACCAGGTCAAGTCCGGCTTCGTTTGCCAGACGAATGGCTTCTGCGGTTGTGAGAACGCCTAGATTATTGCCTTCGGCATCGATCACACGGACTTCCGGCACGTGGATTTCTCGATTGCTGCGATACTTTTGCTTACTGATACTAACCCCCTTGTTTTGCTAGATAAGCCGATCAAATTTCCTGATTATGATAGCATGAAAGTGCGTTCTGTCAAATCATACGGTGATAAACAGAGCCTCGCACCTCGCTAAACCTACGGCGCGCCGCCGCGCACGTCAAGAGGGATAGCACCGGCCCCCTATCTCACCGCAGAGCACGCCGAGGCCGCAGAGAGACACATAAAAAATGCATTCTCTGCGCACTTTGCGCGCTCGGCGGTAAATACATTAGGCGTGTTTGACACCATGTGGGTCATCACCAGGGATAGCAAGGGCCCGTTGTGTTCTGCCGACATTGCGCCGCCCGGCTCATGGCCCGGGGGTCGCCGTGGGGGGCTCCTCGGTCGGTGGTTCGGGCGACGGGAGGATGGTCGGCGTTTCCGTCGGTGGTTCTGGCGTCGGCGTTTCCGTCGGTGGCAGAGGCGTCGGGCTTTCGGTCGGCGTGGGGGTGACGGTCGGGGTTTCGGTCGGCGTGGGTGTGACGGTTGGCGTTTCGGTCGGGGTGATTTCCGGTGTGGGGGTTGCCGTTGGCCCGACGACGTTGACTTGGACACGGGTCTCGAATTGGGCATTGCGTTTATTGTAAGCGACAATGCGCAAGGTATAAGGGCCTGGTGTCATTTCGATAGGAATCTGCCACATCCCGAGTACGCCATCGCGCACCGCTGCCAGATGAGGCCCGCTGATCCAATCCCAGGCCTGCGGATTCGTACCAACGCCATAGGTGATCTCATAACGATCGAAATCCGCAAATTCAACCGTTCCTCTGATCTCGACCCAGCCGTGAACCTCCTCACCGTTCTTCGGTGCGGTGATGCTGAGTTGGGGCGGGTTTTCTCCACTGCTGCAATAGTCTTGCGGCGCCACCTCCATTCCCCGCTCCATGGCCCACTGCCGCATCCAGGCCTGGCCGCCGGCATCCTTGATGTGATCTACCACGACCATGACTTTGGTGAAGACATTGTTGCGGCAAAATTCGTTGGCACGTAGGCCGCTGTTCCCATCAATCTCTACCTGTTGGAACCAATCGTGATCGGCTTTGGGCGGCAGGTGATTGACGGAGAAAACCTCGGTGCGCACTTCGGGGCAATAGGGAGAAGGCTCCGTGCCTGAGAAGGCGCAGATTTGACGCTCGATGATGCCCGCCGGGCGCGGGAAACTGTGGGGTTGAATTGGCTCATGAGCGCGGCGCATAAAGGCATTCCAGATGGGAGCGGCGCCGCCTGCGCCGGCGACATTGTCCATTGCGCTGTTATCGTTGTTGCCGATCCACACCCCGGCTGCAAGATCGGGAGTATAGCCCACCGTCCAGGCATCGCGGTTATCGTTCGTTGTGCCGGTCTTGGCGGCGACAGGTCGGTCGGCTAATTCCAGCTTGTTCGGACAACTGAAGACCAGGCAGCGCGCCTTCGTGTCGGAGAGGATGCTGGAGATGAGGTAGGCCAGTTCTGGCGCAACCACCTGTTTGCCCCGTGGCTGCCGATTGTCAATTAAGACTTCGCCCCGCGTGTTTTCGACCCACAAGATGGGTTGCGCCGGCATATAGAGTCCGCCATTAGCCAATGCCGCATAAGCGGCCGTCAGTTCCAGCGGCTTCATCTCGCCGCCTCCCAGGGTGAGCGCCAATCCGTAGTAGGGGCGGGTATCGTAGGGATAATCCGGACATTCCAGTTGGGGCGAAACCAAAGAAGTCGCGCCTAGCCGTTCGGCAATGTTTAGCAGGCCGTTGACCCCGATGAACTCTAAAGTCTTCACCGCCGGAACATTCAACGAGTTTGCCAGGGCAGTGCGGACCGACACCGGCCCGCGGAACTTGCCATCGTAGTTGACCGGCTTATAGGTGTTGCCTGCCGTGTCGGTGTAGATGGTGGGGATGTCCCAGAGGACGGTCGCCGGTGTCCAGCCTTTTTCAAAGGCCGCGAGATAAGTCAAGGGTTTGATGGCCGAACCGGGTTGGCGACAGCGCACGGTGACGTTGACCTGACCGTTGTTGGCGTCGTTGTAAAAATCGGTGCTGCCGACCATGGCCAAGATATGTCCGGTCGCCGGTTCGATGGCCACCAGGGCTCCGTTGGTGACACGGCGCGCTGCCAGTGTCGCCACGCCGTTGCGCACCTCCTCTTCGGCGATTTGTTGCAAACGGCGGTCTAGCGTCGTGTAAATACGCAATCCACTGCCTTTGTAGAGTGCGTCCGGGCCCAATTGAGCCTCAAGCCACTGACGGACATAGACCACGAAATGCGGCGCGGGAATAACATCGGTGTAGACAGGTTGGAAACCGTAAGCCTCCATCTCGGCGGCGGCTGCCGTGGCCTCGGCCTGGCCGATAAACCCTGCTTCCACCATCAGCCCGAGGACGACTTTGTGGCGCTTGAGGGCAGCGTCACGGCCTCCGTGAAAGGGATCGTAGACGCTTGGCAACTGGGGGAGGCCGGCCAGGAATGACGCTTGCGCCAGCGTGAGATTGGCGGCACTGGTGCCAAAATAGGTGCGCGCGGCCGCATCAACGCCATAGGCCAGGTTGCCATAATTGTTGTTGTTGAGATAGATTTCGAGAATTTCGTCTTTGGTGTAACGGCGGGTAAGTTCGGTCGCCAGCACGATTTCTTTGATCTTACGGCCGGCAGTGCGCTCGGTCTTTTCATCGGGCAGCAGGATGTTGCGGGCGACCTGTTGGGTGATGGTACTGGCGCCGGAGACGAATTCTCGTTCTTGCAGCGCGTAGTAGATGGCCCGCGCCAGAGCGATGGGATCGAAGCCGGTGTGGGCATAGAAATTGCGATCCTCCGTGGCTACCGTCGCCAATTGCAGGTAACGTGAAATTTGATTGATGGAGACGTAGGTACGTTTTCCGGCGTTGGGATCAATGATCTCGTGCAGCAATTGTCCATCGCGGGCGTAAATCTGACTGCTGGCGAAGTTGGGTTGACGACTGCGAAGTTCGTCGGGTGAAGGGAGCTGCGCCGCCAGGACGATATAGCCGATAACCGCCGCAAGCAGGGCCAGAAAGAACAGCCCTACGCCGCCGAGGGTTATGCTCAGGAGGATGGCTGCCCCGCGTCCGCTATATTTGGGTGCGGGTTTGGGGGGTGTCGTTGAGGGATGTCTGAGCGGCGGAACCGGCCGGGGTGCCGCGGGTGGCACGGCGCGCTGTATCGGCTGTGTTGGCGCCTCCCCCGTTGTGGAAGCCGTGCGCCATGGTGTTACCGGACGGGTTGGCTCGGCGGGTGTGGGGCGGCGAAGCGGCTCGATGGGGGGAGGGGTGGGGATGCGCCGTGTCGGTTCTGCGGGCGGGAGCCGTTCTCCGCTTGTCGGCGGGACGGCTTGGGACGGTAGGGGGATGCGCCGTGTCGGTTCTGCGGGCGGGAGTCGTTCTCCACTTGCCGGCGGGACGGCTTGGGACGGTAGGGTGATGCGCCGCGTCGGTTCTGCGGGCGGGAGCTGTTCCTCCGGTAGCGGGGGAACGGCTTGCCCGCTTGCTCCGTCGGGCAGGGTTGTGCCGGCCGGGGGAACCTCGCCTCCCGTGGGCGAGGTGGAACGTGGGCGTAAACTGGCCGGTCGCCAGGCCGATTCTGATATTTTATCCTCTGTCTGTTCGGGATCGGTGGATTTGGGATCAGGATCGTGTGCTGCCATGCTTTTATCGTCTCCGACTTTATCCCCAAACACCTTTCAACATCGTATAGGCGCGTTGTGAGAGGGCCCGTGCAATCACGATCACCTCTGCCAGCACGATGATCCCCACGAACACGATGACCAGTTGGGCGACTTTATCCTGGGCGATGATGGGGATCAGCGTAGGCAAGGGGACATTCTTCTCGCCGGTTACGCGGAACAAGGGCACGAAGAAGTGCGAAGCGCCGGCGCCGATCAGTGAACCGGCGATAGCACCGAATGAGGTCAAGAACAGATATTCCATAATTACCTGGATGCTGATCTGGCGACGCTGCAACCCCACGGCACGCAGGATGGTGAAACGTCGAATGCGATCCTGCAACGAGGCGTAAGTATAAATGAGCAAGCCGAGCATGGCCATGACGACGGCCGCAATAAAGCCTACCGATAGGGTCCCGAAGACACCGACGCGCTCGAATTTAGCTTGTTCCGTTCTGATGAGTTCACGGGCGTCATCTTCATTTACCCCGATCACGTTCAGTTTCTCGACTGCTTTGACAATATCTTTGCCCTTGACATCTGGGTCTGTGCGCATCCAGATATTATGCGGAACCACCATGCCCACATAGAAGCTGAGATAGTCTAAGTTCCCGATGAAGACGATATCATCGCTGTAGACGGTGGGGAAGTATTTATAAGTGCCGGCGACTTTGAACTGCGAGTTGACGGTGAATTCATAGTTGATGCCAACCCGCACGGAAATATCATCGCCGATTTGCAGATGATTGTCTCTGAAGAGTTTTTCGGGGATGAGAATACCGTTCTGCCATTGCGCCAATTGGTTCATCAACCCCCCCAGGGATTCATCGGCAAAATCGCTACGGAACCAGGCGACTTGAGCGAAGTCCACGCGATCCACCGCCAAAAAGTGACCTGAAATATTGCCTTTGCTCGGCAGTGCCGATGACATGGTGTAGCGGCCAACCCGCGTGCTCTTTTGGACGCCCGGTAATGCATCGAATTGGGCGGGTAGGGGAATCCATTCACCGCTTAGAATACTTTCCGACGCGCAGGAATCGTTGAGCATACATGGAGGATACACGGCAAATGCCAGGTCTGTTCCGGCACGGTAGTACATGCGGTCCACCAGCCATTGATCGAGACTGGCCGCCATAGAAATCGTGTAGACGCCGAGGGCCAGGGAGACAATGACCAGGAGCAGCGGGTTGATGTAGGCCTGGCTTTCGCGGCCCAACTGCCGCAATGCCAGGTGGGGCGTGGCCCAGGGGGTGAGGTTGGCGATCAGGTCAATGGCCCGCATGATGAACGGGAAGATGCGCAGCGTCAGCAATCCGAAGGTGAGGATGGCCAACGCCGGCACCAGGATCAAGAGCGGGTCTTGGTAAAGGTCCTCCGGTCGGTTGCGCACGAGGAGCGCCAGGGTACCACGATCGAGCAACTGCCGGTAGGCGTAGACGGTGGGGAGGAGCAAGATAAAATCGAGGTAAGCGCGATACCAGAAAGGCGGGCGTTGTGGACGCGCGCGCTCACGTTCGACGTCAATCAGACTTCGACGGGCAGCCTGCATCGTCGGTATGACACGCGATAGCAGGGTGACCCCCAAGGCCACCAGGGTCATCGGCACCGTGATGCCGCGCAGCGTAATGGGCAATAAGTCACGCGAGGTAAAGGTGAGAAAACTGGAAGTAAACCCCATCAACGTGGCCAGGGCCATGCCGGTGACAATGCCGAGAGGCGTTCCGATAAGGAAAAGGATCGTTTCCTCGACGACGGTGAGCATCACAATGCTGGAAGCGCGCATCCCCCGGCTGACCATGGTGGCCGTCTCGCGTACCTGCCAGTGAGCGATGATGGCCGATGTGAGGACCAGAAAGTACAACAAAAAGCCAAACGCCGGCAGGTTGAAACCCAGCAGCAGGATGGTGAGGGTATTGCCGCGTTGGACAAAGCTCTTGAGGGGATCCAAGGGCGGGGTATTGATTCGCGCTTCGGGCAGGAACTTGTTGATGATAATAACGCCGCGTTGGAATCCTTCGATATATTCAACCGTTTTATCGGGTAGGACCTCGTGTTCATCCAGGATGATATGCCAACTGAGATACCACGTTTTACCCGGAATCAAAGGCTGGACCAGGTTGATATAATCTTGGCGACGCACAAGAAGTTTATTCTGCAGGGTGGCATCGGGGTTCTCGAACCAGAAATCCGACTTGGGGTCCTTGGCCTTCCAGAACCCGCGCACCCGGATTGTCAGGGGCGTGGAGAGCATGTTGATACCCAGGTAAAATTCTTCGCCGATATTGACGCCCATCTTTTCGGCCATGGTATTGTGCATCCAGACATCGAGCACGTCGGTGGAGGCCCCGGCGCCGTCGAGCGGGTCGCCATCGAGGATTTGCATTTCGTCGGATACGTTGGCGATATACACAATATCGGTGGATTCAAGATACTTCTGGCCTTCGGTCGCATAGGTATCATCACCTTTAGAGCGTAGCATCATATTGCCACTGTGCACCTCGAGGCCCGTATGGGTCAGAGGCAAGCCCACCTCCGAAGACAAGGTATCCCCGATATGCGTGGCCAGTTCCTCGGCATCGGTGAGAGAGATGGGAACGCGACTCGAGGCGAAGGTGTAGATGCTGGTAGAGAACGGTGGGCGTCCGGTCATCTGACTGAATTTAGTCAGCTCTTGGTTCAGGATGACCTGATCCACGGCCTTGGCGAAGAAGGAGGCACTGTTGACCAAGCCGACCGAAAAGATAATGCCCAGCAAGGCCAGGAATGTTAAGCCGGGGTGATTCCACAGGCGTTTTATGGCGAGTTGTACGACCGCGATAAAGCGAAGTAGCAGTTTAATCATAAATTTTACACCAGCTTGTCAGTTCTTGTGTGCTTTTCGCCGTGGGCGCTCGGTAAGATTCTGCGGCGTGATAGGGTCGAAAAGCAGTGTAAGTATAACAGGGCATTGAGAAGATGCAAATGGGCTCCGTGGAGCCGGCGATGAGGCGGCCTCATTTGCTGACCACCACGGCTTAGCGGCACACGAGTAGACGCAAAAAGCGGCGCGTTTGGCGCAAGTCTTGTTCGCAAGGGTGGTATTATGTCAGACGAGTTTCGAGAGCAAGGCGATGGCGTTACGGATATCCTCGATCTGTTGGGGCCCGCTGATTTCACGTTCGATGGTCAGGGCACCGCTATACCCCAGGGCCTTGAGCTTGGGAATCAACACCGGGAAGTTGACACGCCCTTCGCCGAGCGGTTTCTCGACGCCCAATTGCCGTCCGTTGGTGGGGTACTCCCCATCTTTCGCATGGACGCCCCGCACATAGTGGCCGAACACATCCAGTGCATCTACGGGATTGGCCTTGCCGTACATCAGCAGATTGGCCGGATCGAGATTGATTCCCAGGTTATCGTATCCCAGGTCTTCGATGACTCTCAGCAGGACGATCGGCGTTTCCTGGCCGGTCTCGAACCAGAAGCCTAGCTGCCGCTCACCGCAATACTCAACGATCTCGCGCAAGGCATCGAGTAGGCCGGGGTAGAGAGGATCGGTCATATTCTCCGGGATGAAGCCTACGTGGGTGGTAATGCTCGGTGCACCCACACGGGCGGCGAAGTCTGCTCCGGCTTTGAGTGCGGCAAGCCGCGCGGCGCGGTATTCCGGCGGCACGAGGCCGATGGAGAGCGGGCCCTTGACGAAATCCCAGATGTGAGGGCCGGGTACGCCGGTCCAAAGGGTGGTCACTTCGACCTGGTAGGTTTCCGCGGCAGCGATCAGGCGATCGGCCATTGCCGGGGTGAACAGTTCCTGCTGCCAACATACCACCTGGCATGTTGGCAAGCCGAACGCATGGACTTGCGCTAATTCCTTCTCCGGCCCGTGTTCTAGCGGGGCCATAACACCGAGTTTTAATGTGGGCATTGTTTTGTTCCTCCTGGTTTAGTTGGGTAGTGGAGTGGTCGAGTAGTCGAACGGTTGTTCTGGATTGATGACGACAAGCCTAACCGACTACACGATTGAAGACTCCGTGACTAACCGCCTATGTGATTAACGACTCATGACGAATACTTTCAATTTCTCTGGCGATCAGAGCTATCGAGTCGCGGGTGGATTCGGGCATGCAGCGGGTGGGCGGGACGCCGGTTTCTACACACTCAAGGAAATAGGCGATTTCATTCAGGTAGCCGTCGCCCGGTTCGATGTCGGCGGGGTGGCACTCGGCTTTATCCAGATTGTCGAAGACGGTGAGTTCACCGTGGGCATAGCGCACGAAGCCGCGCTCGAACCAGCCCTCGAAGCCGGCCTCGAAGGGGATTTGGGCCGTGCTCCATCCCGCGTGCATGTGGATTTGTGGACCGCCGTTGTAATGGAAGCAGGCGTGGATGACATCGTAACTCTGCGGTGTGGCCATAGGGCGGCCGGTAGCATAGAGCTTGTCCGGCATGCCGAAAACGGCGTTGACGTAATCCACGTCGTGAATGTGCAAGTCGAATAGCGCGCCGCCGCTGCGTTGGGGGTCGAGAAACCAGTTGTCCGGCGACCAGCGCGGGCGTCCGCCCAGGCGGTACATGTTGAGGGAGATCAGGGCGCCTAACGGCTGCTCGGTGATCAATTGTTGCAGGTAGACATACTCCGGCCAGAAACGGAGGCATTGGGCAATCATCAAGCGACGGTCCGCCGCCCGTGCTGCCGCGATCATGCGGTCGCAGTCGGCAACCGAGAGGGCCATCGGCTTTTCGCACAGGACGTGTATCCCGGCTTCCAAAGCAGCGATGGCGTACTCTGCATGCAGGTGCGTCGGCAGGCAAATATCCACCATATCAACATCCGCGGCGGCGAGCAATTGCGCGGCCCCCGGATAACGTGCCACCTGTGAGAAATCGAGAGCCTTTCCGTCAGCGGCGAGGTTGATGGACACCGCCTCTTTTGTTTCCAGACGTTCCGGCACAATGTCGGCCATAGCAACGATCCGGGCGTTGGGCACCTGGAAATAGCGTCGGGCATGATGCCATCCCATGCCCCCCATACCGAGAATTCCGATTTTTAGCATAGTTTTCCCCTTGTATAAAATAATTCAAAAGTAGATTGAACTTATCTGCTAATCGTCTTCTTTTTATCCCCTTCTCAGCGCATTCGTTTGTTGGCCTCGTTCTCCCACATGTCCGGGTTCGGGCCGAGGGCGGCTTTGAGTGGCTCGGTGGCTTGGGTGAGTGCGGCAACCATGTCGGCGGGCAGTTTGAGGGCGGCGGCTGCGGCGTTCTCATAAACCTGGGCCGGATTGCGCGCGCCGGCGATGACGGTTGTGACGCCTGGTTGTTCGAGCAGCCACGCCAGGGCGACTTGCGCCATGGGTAAGCCGGCCTCCTCACACACCTTACGGATCGCGGTCAGGGCAGCAGCGGTTTCCGCCTCGGCACCGGGGCCCCCGTGGCGTGCCAGCGGACGTCTGGCCGCCGCGAAATGGCGCGTCCGCGCGCGTTCGTCAGGGATATCGGCCAACGTCGCAAATTTGCCGGTGAGAATGCCGTGTTGTAACGGACTATAGGGCGCGATGCTCACCTGATGGGCCAGACATGTCGGCACAATCTCGAACTCAATGGCACGAAAGAGAAGGTTATAGGCCAGTTGATCAATCTCCACGCGGGCGACGGTCAGCAGTTCCGTCAGATCGCGCTTGCCGAAGTTGGAGCACCCCACATGACGAATTTTCCCGGCTTCTTTGAGGCGTTGCATTTCATCCAGCGTCGCAGCGATAGGGATATCCCAGTTGGGCCAGTGAATGTAATAGACGTCGATCGTATCCATCCCCAGACGGCGCAGACTGTTCTCACAAGCTGCCCGTAGATCGGCCGGACGCAATTTGCCCGGCGAGACTTTTGTGGCGATGATCACTTTGTCTCGGCGGTGTCCCTTGAACGCCTTGCCGATAAGTTCCTCCGAGCGGCCGGCCCCGTAACCTTCCGCACTGTCGAAGAAATTGATGCCGACATCCACTGCGGCATGCAGGGCGTTGATGGCGTCGGTTTCATCCTGCGGCCCCCATAACCGGTCCCCGGCAATGGCCCAACAGCCCATGGTGATGACGCTGACCGCCAGGTCACTTTTGCCCAGTGTGCGATATTCCATAAAAATTCTCTCCTTACCTTAGAAAATACGTCTTCCTCTGTCATCCCCCACGGCAATGCCTTGCCTGTTACCTCATAGGGGGAATTTTGTTTCCAGCTCGCGCACCTCTGTCGTACCGATCGGCGTAAGTGTGCCGATGTGGGTGGTATGGATGACGGCCTGGGCGCTGTATTCGGCGACTTCTAGCCGGTCGAAGGCTTGCAACAAAGTCGCGCCGGTGGTGAGAATGGCATCATTTTCCAACAGGAGAACCGGCTTATCTTTTGCCAGGAGTTTGACGATCTCCTCACCGTTGCCGAATTGCGCCCCGTAGGGCACCGCTTGGACTTGGCGCAGGACGATGTAACTTTCGGGGATGGTGCGCGTGTCAAGTGTGTGGTGGGCAACGCTATACGCCGTGGCGCCGGGCGGCTGCGCGCTGATGATGGCGCCGATGTGGGGATGCCCCTCATAGATCGCCGCATGCAAACGTGTGGCGCGACTGGGCTGTTTGCCCCGTTCACGCTGTCCATCACGGATGAGAACGATGTCATCCCCATCAAGGTACAGACGATCGAAGCCGTGGGGGGTAATGAGGAAGCTATTTCTATCCACGCGCGCCGAGACGGTGCCCGCCGTGCTGCTCATCAAGCGTTGTCCATAGGCGCGATGGACGAGGTCAACGATCTCCTGGCGCAGTTCGCACTCCCGGATGCTGTGGAATGCCGGTTCAAAAGAGGCGAATTTCTTGTTTGGCTTATAGGGCAGGGCCAGCTCGGCGTCGTTGAGGGCGTGGACGGCGCCCAGGGTGTGCGCCTGGATGAGCGTGCGCGCACAGAAATCCAGTGTCTCGAAACGTTGGAAAGCGACCGCCATATTCTCTCCACCGGCAACGACACCGTGATTTTCTAACAGTACCACGTTATAGCCCTGGGCGAACGTGTTGGCAATGACCTCCCCCAGTTCCAGACTGCCGGGGAGTCGGTAAGGGGCATAACCGACTTGTCCACAAACACTGTGCGCCTGGGAGAGGATGCGCGTATTGGGAATTTTGCGCGCGATGCTGAAAGCCACCAGGGCCGGCGGGTGGGCGTGGACGATGGCATGGAAGTCAGGGCGTCGGGCATAGATCGCGCGGTGGAACGGATACTCTGATGAGGGGGCGTGGGGGCCTATGAGGGTGCCATCGCCTTGCACACAGATAATATCCTGCGGCTTGAGCGTGCCCTTATCCACACCGGCGGGGGTGATCCATATATCGCCATTCTCATCGAGGATGGAGAGGTTGCCGCCGGATGTGGTCGTCATCCCGTAATTGTAAATGCGCTCCATCGTCGTGATCAACTGGACGCGGGGGTGTAACAGTGAGAACTTCATGGACCGCTCCTTTCTATTCCGAAAATACGGGATTTACCCGCTCCTCTGAAATGGTACGCAGATTTTCGCATTTTCCTTGATTGCACCGCAGAGAGCGCCGCGTCCGCAGAATTACCGGAAATTTCTCCGCATTCTCAGCGAACTCGGCGGTTAAATCAGACGTTTATCTAGCTTTTGCCCCCGAATTGAAAGACACCCGTCCGCCGGAGTAAGCGGTGAGTTATCCTAGTCCACCAGCATCAATCCCAGGAAATCATCCAACGCATGGCGGGCCACGCGTGCCGCCGGCGCATACCGTGGCAAGATCAAGTCGAAGGCATGGTCGGTTTGGGGAAACTCGACGTAGACGGCCGGGACGCCGGCTGCCACCAACTTGCGGTGCAAGGCGCGGGTCGCTTCTAGCGGCATGTACCAGTCGTGAGTGCCCTGGAAGAGCAGGGTGGGGGGACATCCCGGTCCGGCGTGGGTCATGGGAGAAGCCAAGGTATACATCTCAGGCACCTCATCCGGCGACCCGCCGAGCAATAATCCGATCTCCGGGTTGCCGGGGACATTCTCGTAAGTGGCGCGCATATCCACTGCCCCGTAGAATGAGACGACGGCACGCACCGTTGTATCGGCATTCCGCAGCTCATCCGGCGTCAGCGCAGGATGATGGGGCGTGTAAGCCGTCAACAATGCCAGATGTCCCCCTGCCGATCCACCGGAGACGACAATGCGCTGCGGATCGATGTGGTAAAGGTGGGCGTTGGCTTTGAGCCAGACGATAGCCCGTTTTACATCGCCGATCATGCCGTAGAGATCGGTTTCGGGCCACAGGCGGTAGGCAATGTCCATAATCACGTGCCCCTGCGCTGCCAGATAGCGAAAGATCGGGCGTGTGCCGATGTCCTTATTCAAAAAACGCCATGCGCCCCCGTGGCAGTAGATCAATCCCAGCCCCGAAGGCGCGACCCCGGCCGGCGGTTGCCAGATATCACAGAGGAGAGGCCGCACGGTTTTGCCGTCGGCTTGTTTGACTTTCCAGTAGATCACGTCGCGTGTCCAGCGGGGCTGAGGGGCGGGTGAGATGCCTTGCGGCAGAAACCAGAGCCAACGGGCGCGCCGGGTGCGCGCGATTTGCGCCAACGGGATTTTCTCGCGCCAGTTCGGACCAAAAGCCTGTTCGAAGCCGGCATGGCGTCTCAACACGCGCCATACATAAAGAAACGCCAATAGACCACTCGCGCTGCCGGCTATCAGCGGCGCCTTTCTCCCGGAGCCGGTATGACGCAGTGCCTCCCCGATTCCGAACAGGGCAATGAATGGGGAGAGGGCTGTGGCAAGCATCTTGGCTATGTACAAGCCCTGATTCAGCGGTGAACGCATTCTGATGAAAAAAAGTGCCCCCGTCAGCACGGTCAGCAGCGTGGAGAGCCATGCGCTAAGGTCTTGATGTTGTCGTTTAGGTAATTTCGCCATGGGCGCCTTCTTGTTGAATTGGGAAGATAATCCTCTGAATTATGAATTCGATTGTCGGTGGCAATCGAGCATACCTCTATCTTACCACATCTTGGGATTGTGACCATTTGACAGGACGCCCTGGAACTTATACATTGGACAAAATGCAACTTCGGCACTATCATTAGAGCACGATACAGTTAGCCCACCTCGCCTTGTCGTCAGACTAATTCTTCATGGCATTGATGGAATACGAAGCGTGATGGTTTGTTCTCGATGCAAGTAACCGTTCTTTATGATTCATCTTGGTATTCGATTCGTTCATTCGGGCATAATTGATTGAAAGGAGCGTGAGACCTATGAAGCCTGCCTATTGGATTGGAATAATGGCAGTGGTTGGCGCCGTTGTCGGATATGCCACCTTCAAACTGACAGGTTGGCCGGGTAGCGGCCTCGGCACCGTGATCGGCATTTTAATCGGTGTCGTCATCTACGTCGCTCTGAGAAACAAACAGAAAGATAATTAACTTAGGACTTACGCCGACGCGGCTATTTTTTACCGCAGGCCGCTAAGGATGCCGAGAACTTTATGAAATCTCTGCATTCTCAGCGGTGAAATTCAGGGAACTTGCGTAAGTCCCATAACTTAAGTCGCCACTTGCAGACATGAACGCTCATCGTACACGGATCAACACGGATTTGACGGATAAAAACAAGAAAAATCCGTATGTTCCGCGAAATCTGTGTCCTGTATGACGTTTGGGGGATTGCTGTTGCCTCTCACCATCCGCAGGTCTTAGGTGCAACAGGAGACGTATGATGAAAAAAGATGAGGAGCGGCTTCGTGAGTCATTGCTTTCTGAAGTACGCATACTACGTCAACGGGTTGCGGAGTTAGAAGCAGCATCCGCAGTTGGCGCACGAGATTTCGAGAAGCAGTTCGCTGCTCAGATGCCGTTGGGTATGCATTTCTTTGACTTGCATCCCGATGGGCGTTTGGTGCTGGCCGATGCCAATCCCGCTGCCGACGCCATCCTCGGCATAGAAAACGCCCGCCTTGTGGGGATGACCCTTGAAGAAGCTTTCCCGGCGTTGCGTGAAACCGAGGTGCCGGAGCGTTATCGGCAGGTCGCGGTGCAAGGAATCCCCTGGAATGCCGAGCGGATTGTGTATGCTGCCGAAAACATGAGCAGAGTTTTCCAGGTGTATGCCTTTCCCACTCGACCGGGCAGTATGGGGGCCTTGTTTATGGACGTCACCGCGCGGGTGCGGACAGAGGACGCGCTAAGGGAAAAAGTGGTCCAATTGACCACATTGGTGGATAATCTGATACGGGGGGCGTTGTTTGAAGACCAATATCGGCGTGTGGTACATACGAATCGAGTATTCTGTACCATGTTCAACATTTGTTCCCCTGACCGGGTTATCGGCATGGATTTTGCCACGGTCATCGAGCTGATCAAGCCCCTGTTCGGCGATCCGGAGGGTTTTGTGCGGGGCATTGATGCCCTCGCCACGGCACGGGTGGCAGTGCGGGGTGAAAGGTTGACCTTAGGCGATGGGCGCGTTTTGGAACGTGACTATATGCCCCTCATGATCGAGGGGGAGTACTATGGGAATCTGTGGCTGTACCATGATGTGACCGCCCATGTGCGCGCGGAAGAGGCTTTGCGCCTCAATGCCGAACGTCTAGGGGTTTTGCTCAAATTGAATCAGATGCGTACCGCCTCACTGCAGCAAATCGCAGATTTTGCTCTGGAGGCTGCCGTGCGCCTCACCCGTAGCGAAGTGGGATACCTGGCTTTTGTGAATGAAGATGAAACCGTGCTCACGATATATACCTGGTCGAAAAGGGCGATGGAAGCATGTACGCTCGCCGATAAACCGCTCGTTTATCCACTGGATACGACGGGATTGTGGGGTGAAACGCTGCGGCAGCGCCGTCCCATTGTAACGAACGACTATGCTGCCCCTAGCCCCTGGAAGAAAAACTATCCCGCCGGCCATATACCGTTGCGCAGTCACCTCGGGGTGCCGATTTTCGCCGGAGACCACATCGTGATTGTGGTCGGTGTGGCGAACAAGCCGGATGATTACGACGAGACGGACATCCAACAGCTCACGCTACTGATGGAGGACGTATGGCAATTGATCGAGCACCATCGAACCGAACAAGCCCTGCGCGTCAGTCTCGAAAAGTACCGCGTCCTCTTTGAATCCTTCCCCCTCGGCATCACCATCAGCGATGAGGCGGGGCGTATTCTCGAAAGCAATCGGGCCTCCGAAAAGTTGTTGGGTGTTTCGATGGAGCGCTCCCGTCAATACACGATCGATGGGCCGGAATGGCGTATCATCCGACTCGATGGTACGCCTATGCCACCTGAGGAATTCGCCAGCGTGCGCGCGCTGCGTGAAAATCGCCTGATTGAGAATGTCGAGATGGGTGTGGTCAAAGACGACGAAACGGTGAGCTGGCTCAGCGTGACGGCAGCACCGATTCCGTTGGAGGGGTATGGGGTAGCCGTGGCCTATAGCGACATTGGCGCGCGGATTCAATCGGAAAAGAAGTTTTACCAGGAGCATGATTTATCACGTGCGTTGGCCGAGGCGACCGCCGTACTCAGCCGTTCTTTGGATCCCGATGAAGTTCTGGATCAATTGTTGGAACAAGTAAGTCGAGTGATTCCCAACGATGCGGCAAATGTTATGCTGGTTGATGAACAACAGCACGCTCGCATTGTACGTTGGCGTGGGTATGAACGTTTGGGAGCGGCCGAGTACGTTGCCCATGTCGTCTTCAATGTCCAAGAAGTTGCCAATCTGCGGCAAATGGCCGAGAGCGGTGAAGCGATGGTGATCCCGGATACCGCGTTGTATGCCGATTGGCTGGAGATACCCGAAGTCGCCTGGTTGCGCTCGTATGTAGGAGCGCCGATCATCGCCCATGGCAATTTGCTCGGCTTTCTCAATGTCGACAGCAAGACGCCGGGCTTTTTCACGCCGGCGCACGCTTCCTCGTTGCGCCTGTTCAGTTATCATGCCGCGGTTGCTTTGGAAAATGCACGCTTATATCAACAGGTGCAGGAAAGCGAAACTTACTTCCATGCCCTGTTCGATCAGGCCAGCGATGCCATTCTTATTCAGAATTTACAGGATGCTATTGTTGACGCGAACCAACGCGCTTGTGAGATGCTGGGTTATACTCGTGCCGAGCTGTTGCGGTTGACCGTGGCAGACTTGCAGGCGCCGGAATCGCGCGGCATTGCCGGCCAGATCATTAAGAACGAACTGGCGCAGCACAAGGGAATGCCCTTTGAAGGGATGGACATTCGTAAGGACGGCACGCGCGTGCCGGTTGAAGTCACGACCTCCCCCTTGCGGGTAGGCGAACGTGACCTGGCGCTTTCCATCGTGCGAGATATTACCGAACGCAAGGAGATCGAGGAGCGCTTGCGCCGCCAGGAGCGTCTGGCTGCGATTGGGCAACTGGCTGCCGGTATTGCCCATGACTTTCGCAACCTGTTGACGACCATCATCTTGTATGCTCAATTGGGGATGCGCAAGCCCAATGTTCCACCGTCGCTGATATCGAATCTGGAGATCATTGTCGGTGAGGCCCGCAAGGCTACCCATCTGGTGCAACAAATCCTTGATTTCAGCAGCCGCGCATTGATCGAACGTCAGTCCCTTGATCTGGCGGAGTTTATCGGCGATGTCTTTGCCATTCTGCGGCGTACGCTCCCCGAAAATATCCACATTGCCTTGGAAGTGGGGGCGGGCAGATTCATTGTTGAGGCCGATCCGGGTCGTATGCAACAAGTCTTGACCAACCTGGCACTCAATGCGCGTGATGCTATGCCGGCCGGTGGTACGCTGCGCGTTCGGTTGGAGCGGCTCTATCTACGGCCCGATACACCGCCGCCGTTGCCGGAGATGGCGCGCTACCTTGAAAATGCAGGGGGGCGTCCCGCTAATCCGGCCTGGATTTGCTTGAGCGTTACGGATACCGGCATCGGGATGACGGATTCCGTGCGGGCGCGTTTGTTCGAGCCGTTCTTCACCACGAAGGAGGCCGGCAAAGGGACCGGTTTGGGGCTGGCGCAAGTTTACGGCATTATCCGTCAGCACGACGGCCATATCGGTGTGGAGACGGAGGTGGGGAAGGGCACGACGTTTCGCATTTACCTGCCTGCAGCAGTGGGCGAGGCCATGGAAAAAGTTGAAGAGGCGGCTGTCGTCCCGCGGGGGCATGGCGAGACCATTCTCCTGGTCGAAGACAACAACAATCTCCGGGAAGCGGGTTGTGATATTTTGACCGAATTGGGGTATCGGGTGTTGACGGCCACCAATGGCCGTGAGGCCCTGGAAGTCTTTCGCACCTCGCCGGAGATCGCCCTGGTTATCACCGACCTGGTGATGCCGGAGATGGGTGGGGATGCGTTGTTGCAGGAACTCAAGCGGCTGCCCACGGCTTGCAAGGTGTTGGCTATCACCGGTTACACAATGCAAGTGGGGGTGCGTGCGCTGAAGCTGGCCGGGTTTTTCGATGTCGTTCATAAGCCCTTCGATGCCGACACGTTGGGGCAGGTTATTCAGCGGGCTTTGAGCGAGGGGTGAAGCGCAAAGCGTCAGAAACAGGGCCGCTTATGACGTGACTTCCGTGTTCATCCGTGTACCAGGATTGTAATATGCTTCTGACTACTACAATTCCCGCAATCATGCTTGTCATGTAAGGACGGCAAATGAGTGTCCAGTGCCCGGTCTGTCATTTTAAGAATCCCGACGGTTTCGCTTTCTGTGGCCACTGTGGCGCAAAGCTCGTTGTGGTGTGTCCGCAGTGCGGCGCGGAGTTCCCGGCGGGTTTCGCCTTTTGCGGGCGCTGCGGCACCCGGCTGACACCTGGCGGCCCGGTCGGTGTCATCACCGAAGCAGAATTGGCCCGCCTCAAGCCTTATCTCCCTCCCAATTTCCTCGATACCATGCCCCCGTCCGTGCTGTGGCAGCCGGCCCACCTGGCCCAGGTGGAGGCAATGCTGACGCGGCAACTCGAAAAGATCATCCCTTATCTGCCGCACTATCTCGTACAGGCCGAATGGAATGCGCCAAGCTCTGCTGCCGGCGGTGAGTTCCTGCGGGGTGCGCTGCTCTTTTCGGACATCAGCGGCTTCACGGCACTCTCCGAACGCCTGAGCACGCTGGGCAAAGACGGCGCAGAACAGATCGTTGCCCTCGTCAACCGCTATTTCAGTGCGATGTTGGATATCCTGTTCACTTATGGCGGCGACCTGTTCAAATTCGGCGGCGATGCACTGCTGGCCTACTTCCCCGATGGCCCGGAGATACCCGGCAGCCTCAACGCCCTGCAAGCCGCCTGGGCAATGCAACAGGCTATGACAGCCTTCCGTCAGGTCGAGACCAGCCTCGGGACTTTCCCTCTACAAATGAAGATCGGTATCCATAGTGGCCCGTTCTTTGCCGCCCGGCTAGGCACCTCCACCAAGCGCGAGTTTGTTGTGACCGGCCCCATGGTCAATGCGACCGCGATGACCGAAAGTGCCGCCGTCGCCGGACAAATCCTCGTCAGTTCTGCCGTTTATACGCAGACACAAATCTATCCCTGGCTGGCCTTCACCCCCGGTCCGTCCGGCTACTACCTCCTCCATACCCTTGCCCCTTCTCCCTTTCCTCCTCCGCCTTCTCTCTCCACCCTTCCTCTTTCCGGCTCTTCTCTCGCTCAGATCATCACCGGCCTCGAACGCCTCACACCTTACCTGCCGCCCGGTTTGCCGGCCCGTCTGCTCCTCACAGAAAGCAGAGAGGAAGCCCTGGCTAAAGAGTATGATAGCGGCGAGCACCGCTTGGTGGCCGTTCTCTTTGCTAACTTTGTCGGTGCAAGTCCTTTGATCGAACGATGCGGACCAGACCGCGCGGATGAGATCGCCCGCGCACTCAACGCGGTCGGACTCACAGTGCTCGAAGCGACGAGCGTCGGCGACCAGGTCGACCTGCTGACCGAGGTCTTG
>FWPV01005040.1_pt1 | contig 26937 bp, 20 predicted proteins | sample 2228371 | NCBI WGS metagenome assembly FWPV01 (sample SAMEA103939776, study PRJEB20133) | metagenome
CGTTATGAACGGTATCTGGAGAATTATCTCGGGTTCGTGCAGTTGGGGTGCATGGTCATCCTGCTCAGGAACTATTTTCGAGATGACTTCCAGTGCATTATAGGGCGTTACCCCTCTCCCGCTGTCCAGCCTTGTCAAGACTTGAGAGGCTTGTTTTGTAATCTTCGTTCCCAATGCAACAGAAAGTCGCTCCTCCCTCCCCTTGGAGTTGCGTCTCGACTGTTCGTGTGGGTGATGGGCCTCGCTCCAAAACTATCGGTGCAGATCCACCATAAAGTCATGCCCTACCACTCAACGACCCTGGAACTGTCAGAAGTCGCGAATGCCGGCCTTGCGCAGGATTTGCTCGTACCAAGGGGGAAGGCGGAATTCCTTCACCACGCGGCCAGGGGTGTAGGGCTTGAGGTCCAACACCGGCGTGCCGTCGTAGGCGTCCAGCCCGCGCACCACAAGCACACAGCCCTCCCGACCCAGGAACTCCACCGTGCTCACCCCGATGGGGTTGGGCCGCATGGGCGCGTCGCACGCGAAAATGCCCATCATGGGCACGTCCTCCGGCCGCAAGCCATAACGCTGGATCAGTCCCCTCGGCCGCAGGCGTAGCACCTTGTCCTCCGGCCGCACCCGATCCATGAAAAATACGACAATGAGGTGCGAAAAGCCGTCGATATGGTCCAACGCCTCGCCGAACTCAGGCAAGATCTCAATGCGGGAAATGACTTCGTCCCAGCTGCGGCCCAGTTGCTCCCGCGCTTCCGGGCCGGCAACTTCGTTGCGCACAAATCCAATGGCGCGAACGGTGTACTCCACATCCACCCCCTTCTAACCACCAGGGTTCCGGAACCAAACCACGGCCACGATGGACCTGAGGCGGTTGAACTCCTCCACGTTGGCCACGACGTCCAACAACCCGTCGCCGTCCACGTCCAGCACGACAAGCTGGTCCCACTTTTCCCCGTTGAAGGTCCCCAGCCCGAGGAAACCCGCGCCCCACTTGATGACGCGGGGCACCCAGCCTTCAACCTTCTGCTCCAGCCACCATAGGGCGGCCACGTCTTTGGGGAGGATGCCGTCGCGGTGGATGGCCGCGCCGACGATGTCGGCCCGGCCGTCGCCGTTGAGGTCAGCCACGGTGAGGGGGCGGGAGCGCCACCGCAACGCCGGGTGCTTCGCGATCGGTTCGTGCACAAACCCAAGGCCGCCATCGCTGCGGTTCCAAAACACGTGCACAAACCGTTCCGACTGGGCCACAACGTCGAGCCGACCATCACCGTCCAAGTCGGCCACGGCCACTTGCTCCTTGCCGTAAAACTCAGGGCTGCGGTAAAGCTCCACTTTAGGCCACGGTTGATCGAGCCCCCTCGGGCCAGGGTTGAGATAAAGCAGAACGGCTTTCTGTTCGTCGAGGGTGTCCCAGTCGGCGTTGTTGACCACAAGGTCAGGCAGGCCATCACCGTCCAGGTCGGCTGTCACAAACCCATGGCCGCTGGGCACTTCGGGGTCGATGGGATACAGGCGCCACTGGGCGGGATCGCGGGGGTCCCCGCCCCAAGTGCGTGGATTGCGGAACCAGCGGAGGCCCACGCGGGGCAGTCCTTGCACTGCCTCGGGGGTTCGCGGCCCCCCGGCTCTACGCGCGGCCCGGCCGCCCACCACGACGTCCAACAACCCGTCGCCGTCCACGTCCAACCCCTTCACGTACAGGTAGTGGCCCCGCCCCACGCTTTCCGGAAGCAACCCGCTGTCGGTCCATCGGTATGCCTCCCACGGGGCTTGAGGATCCGGCCGCGTTTCACCCCAGAGGATGCGCACGCCGGCGGACTCCCCAGCGTGCTCCACCCCCTGCACGACCACAATGTCGACGATTCCGTCTCCGTCCAGATCGCCAAAGGCGGCGTTCTCCGCGTTGGGGAAGAACCCCACATCCACAGCCGGCCAGAAGCGGTGCGGATCTAACGCCAGGCCGGGGTGGAAGACAACCCTGATCCGGCCCGTCCACTCGTAGTTCACCAAGCAATCGGGGTGGCCGTCACCGTTGACGTCCGCCACGTCCAGCCCGTTGGGAAGCCAGTCGCCAGGGTTGTCCACGGGGTACATGCGCCATGGGATCCCCAGTTCGGGGTGTAGGGGATGCGGCTCGGTCACCGCTCGATAAGGGTTCATCACGCCGGTGCCCAAGTCCACAAGGAAGAAGAAGGCCAACACGGCCACGGGAAGGGCCGCCAAAGCGGTGAGCACTTGGCGCATGGCTGTCCAAACCTACCGCGGCCAAGCGGAGGGGACAACGCCGCTTCTCCCCGTTCCCCCTTGGGCGATAATCCCCTCGTGCAAACGATCGTTCTCGCCGGAGGCTATGCGAAGCGCTTGTGGCCCATTACTTTTCATCGGCCGAAGCCCCTGCTCCCCGTGGCGGGTAAACCCGTGTTGGACTGGATCCTTGGGCAACTGCCCGCGACAAGGCCCCTTGTGTCGGTGAACAGGAAGTTCGCCCCGCAATTTGAGGCCTGGGCCCGCGGCCGCGAGGTCCAACTCGTGGTGGAAGAAACCCGCGCCGAAGAAGAAAAGCTCGGAGCCATCCGCGCTCTGCACCAGCTGGTGGATGCGCTCCAACTGGACGACGACCTCCTGGTCGTAGCGGGGGACAACCTGGTGGAGCTGGACTTTTCCGCGTTTGTGGCCGCGTTCCGCGGGACAACCTTGGTGGCTTTGCACGACATCGGCGACGCAGCCAAGGCGGTACGGCGCTACGGCGTGGCCGTGGTGGACGGCCACCGCGTGGTCAGGTTCTACGAAAAGCCAGAACAGCCCGTTTCCAGTCTGGTGAGCACGGCGTGCTACCTTTTCCCTCGCCGGGTGCTTTCCCTGTTGCTGCAATTCTTGGCCGAGGCGCCCCACGGGCACGATGCCCCGGGCTACTTCCTCGCCTGGCTTTTGCAGCGCGAGCCCATCGACGCGTTTGTGTTCTCGTCGGCGTGGTTCGACATCGGCGACCGGGAGAGTTTCATCCAGGCCAACTTGCACTACACGGGAGGCCGGTCCTGGGTGCACCCCGCCGCCTGGGTGGTGGACTCCGTTCTCGAGCGCAGTGTGGTGTTGGGTCCCTGCCGCATCGAGGGCTGTCGGCTGGAAGGCTGCGTGGTGGACGAAGAGGCGCACCTGAGCAACGTGGAGCTGCGCAACGCGTTGGTGGGGCGGGGAACGTGGCTCGCGCGATGAGCCTTGTGATTCGCCACGCCCGCCTCGTGCTCCCCACTGCGGTGGAAGAAGGCGACTGCTGGGTGGAAGGTCCGCGCATCGCGGCTGTGGGAGAATTTCCACCGCCTTCCCATGCCGGAGTTCTCGATGCCCACGGCCTTTTCCTCGCGCCGGGGTTCATGGATCTCCACGTGCACGGGGGCGGCGGAGGCGACTTTGCTCTGGGCGACCCCGCCAGCGCCCGCAAAGCGGTGGAGTTCCACACCCAATTCGGCACCACAGGTCTATTGGCTGCCTTGCCGCCCGCCCCGTGGGAAAAACTTGCACGGGCCTGTCAGGCGCTGATGGGGATCCCCGGCGTGCTCGGGGTCTACCTCGAGGGGCCGTTTCTGTCCCCGGCCAAGGCGGGTGCGCTGCCCGCGGATAGGGTTCTTACGCCCACGCCGGAGGCCTTGGCCGGTTTTCGCCGCTTTTTAAGCCGGTGGAGGAATTTTGTGCGCGTGGTGGTTTTGGCCCCGGAGGTGGACCCTAACGGGGTCATGCTGGCTGAGGTGGTGGCGTCGGGGGCCGTGGCCGCCCTGGGGCACAGCGATGCCTCCTACGAGCAAGCGATGGAGGCCGTGCGAAAGGGGGCGCAGCTGTTCACCCACCTGGGGAACGCCATGCGGGGGCTTCACCATCGCGAGCCGGGCCTGGTCGGCGCGGCGTTGGACTGCCCAGCTTACGTGGAGCTCATCTGCGACGGAGTGCACGTGCATCCGGCGTTTGTGGGCCTTGTCGCCCGCGTGAAAGGTTTGGACCGTATCTGCCTTGTCACCGACGCCATGCCTGCCGTGGGCCTGGGGGACGGGCTCCACCCCTGGGAGGAGCGGGCCGTGGTGGTGCGGAGCGGCGTGGCCCGCCTTCCCGACGGCCCGCTCGCCGGCAGCACGCTGACCATGAACCGCGCCGTGCGCAACTTCCAAAGTTTTGCCGGTTGCTCCCTCTCCGAGGCCGTGCGCTGTGCCACGCTCAACCCGGCCCAGCTCCTCGGCCTCGCTCACCAATGGGGCAGTTTGGAGGTCGGCAAGCAGGCCGACCTCGCCCTGTGGGACGAAACCTTGGAGGTGCAGCTTGTCCTGCGGGCCGGGAAGGTCGTCTACGCCCGGAGGGGATGGGCTTAGCGGACTGTGGGGCCACCGTTGCGCGTCACAGTAGCGCGCAATCAGTAAATTGCCGCTTAAATTTTCATCCCCCCTTGAGAATTCATCGCAAGACAACTCGTCTCTCATCACAGATCACTGATCACTTGCCTGTCCCGTCACTGTCGTCTAGAGGTCGCTCCAGGTGTGGCCGATTTTCACGTCCACTTTGAGGGGCACGGCCAGCTCCCACACGCCCTCCATGATGGCGCGCACCTGCTGCCCCACGTTCTCCGCCTCATTTTCGTCCACTTCGAACACCAGCTCGTCGTGGATGGTGAGGATCATTTCTGCGGGGAGGCGCCCGTGTTGCCACGCCCGGTGCAGGCGGAGCATAGCCAGCTTGAGGAGGTCGGCGGCCGAGCCCTGGATCGGCGTGTTGATGGCGTTGCGGCGGTCGGCGCTGTACCCCACCCGATCGCGGGAGGCCAAGCCCGGCAGCGGCCGCCGCCGGCCCAGCATCGTCCGCGCATACCCCGTCTTCTGGGCCTCCTCCACCAGCTTCTCCACAAACGGCCCCACCTTGGGATAGGCCTGGAAAAACCGATCGATGAACGCCTTGGCCTCCTTTTGGGCAATCCCCAAGTCGCGGGCCAGGCCGTAGGGGCTGATGCCGTAGATGATCCCGAAGTTCACGCGCTTGGCCACCGTGCGCATTCGGCTGTCCACCTGTTCAGGGGGAACGGCAAAAATGGCGGCGGCGGTGCGCCGGTGCAGGTCCTCCCCACGGCGGAAGGCCTCCAGGAGGTTTTCGTCGCCCGACAGGTGGGCCAGGATCCTGAGCTCGATCTGCGAGTAGTCGGCGCCCAACAGGACTTTGCCCGGCGGGGCCACGAACGCCCGGCGGATGTCCACCCCGTTGCTTTTGAGGGGGATGGCTTGCAAGTTGGGGTCGGAGGAGGAGAGCCGACCGGTGGCCGCGGCCGTCTGGTTCCACGAGGTGTGCACCCGGCCCGTCTTGGGATGCACGTACCCCGGCAGCTTCTCGATATAGGTGTTGCGCAGCTTCTCCAGTTCCCGGTAGGCGAGGAGCTTGGCGGGGAACTCGTGGTGGGCGGCGAGCTCGCGGAGCACCGTGGCGTCGGTGGACGGCCCGGTCTTGGTTTTCTCCAGCACGGGCAGCTTCAGACGGCCATACAGCACCTCGCGCACTTGGGGCGTGGAGTTGGGGTTGAACGGCCCACCCGCCAGGGCCTCCAGCTCCCGCCGCAGGGCCCAGAGCTGGACCTCGATCTCCTTGCCTTGCTCGCGCAGCACGTCCACGTCCAAAAGCACGCCCCGCCGCTCCATCCACCGCAGCACCTCGATGAGAGGAATTTCCACGTCCTTGTAGAGGTCCAAGAGCTCGGCTTCGCGCAGGCGTTGGGTGAGGATTGGCCGGAGGCGGCACACCACTTCGGCGTCCTCGGCGGCATAACGGGCCGCCCGCTCCACCCCCACCTGGGCGATTTCGCCCACCCCGTCTCGCTCCACAAGCTGTTGGTAACTTTCCATCTGCAAGCCCAGCTCCTCGCGGGCGATGACGTCCAGGGCATGGGAAGGCGCGTCGGGCTTGAGAAGCCAGTGGGCAACCATGGCGTCGAACACCACACCCCGCACCTCCACCCCGTAGTTGGCCAACACCTGCAGGTCATATTTGAGGTTTTGCCCCAATTTGCGCGGCTTTTCGCCCCCCAACACGGGCTTGAGTGCGGCCAGGACTTGATTCAAGGGGAGCTGGGCGGGAGCCCCTGCGTACGCGTGCCCCACAGGCACATAAAAACCGCGGCCGGGCTCCCAAGCAAAGGCCAGCCCCACAATCTCCGCGGACAGGGGATCGGTGCTTGTGGTCTCCAAGTCGAGGGAAAACTCCTCCTGGGCCTTCAAGTTCTGGACCAGTTCGTGCAGGGCTTGGGGGGTGAGGACCACCTCGAAGGCGAGCGAAGCGGAGGGCTGGGCGGCCGTTTCGGGCAGGCGCAGCTCAGCGAGGATGGTGCGGAACTCCAGCTCGTTCAGCAGGGCGCGCAGCTGGGCCGGGTTCAAGGGTTTTAGACGGCACTCCTCCAAGCTTAGGGGCAAGGGGGCTTCCCGCAGGCGGACCAGTTCCCGCGACAGCAAGGCGTCGTCTTTGTGGGCCTGGAGCGCCTCGGCCACCCGCCGGTTGGGGATGCGGTCGGCCTGGGCCAGGATCTCCTCCAGCGACCCATATTGCCGCACGAGCTCAGCGGCGGTTTTCTCGCCCACCCCGCGCACGCCGGGCACGTTGTCCACCGCGTCGCCCTCCAAGGCTAACAGGTCCACAATTCTCTCAGGTGGAACGCCGAATTCCCGCTCCACCCCTGTGCGGTCGAGGAGTTCCAGGCGGTCGGTGGGCCGGCGCCCTGGCCGCAGCAACGCCACCTTGTCCGACACCAATTGCGCCATGTCCTTGTCCCCTGTGAGGTGAAGGGCGGGGATCCCCCGCTCGGCTGCGCGCCAGGACAGCGTGGCCATCACGTCGTCGGCCTCGTAACCCGGGCTCTCCACCACCACCACGCCCAACGCTTCCAGCAAGGGCTTCAATCGCTCCACCTGGGGCACCAACGCCTCGGGCATCGGCTTGCGCGTGGCCTTGTACGCGGCGAACGCCTCGTGGCGCACCGTTTTCCCTGGAGCATCGAGCGCCACCACCACGTAGCGGGAGGGAAAGCTGCGCAGGGCCATGAACAGCGTGCGCAAAAAGCCGTACAGGGCGTTCACCGGTTCGCCCTTGGTGGTGGTGAGGGGGGGGATGGCGTAGAACGAGCGGAAAAGGGCGGAGTGGCCATCGATCAGCAGCAGGCGCTCCTCCGCGTCTTCCAAGCCCAGGGCCTCCAGCAGCGTCATTTCGACCGCTCCAACAGGGCGCAGATGGCCACGGCCACAGCGTCGGCGGCGTGATCCGGCCCAAGTTCCTGCACCTGGGCCAGGTCCTCCACCATGCGGATCATTTGCTCCTTGGGCGCCGCACCGCTCCCGCAGATCCACCTCTTCACCTGCCGGGGGGCGAAGGTGTGGAGGTCCCGGCCGCGGGCCAAGAGCTTGACCACCCCCACCACCTCCGCGGTGGCCATCGCCGAGGGCGCGTTGCGGGCCAGGTACACCTCCTCCAACGCCACGGCCTGCGGTTGGAATGCCTCCACCACTTGGGCCAACGCATCGTAAATGGCGCCCAACCGCTCGGGAAGCGGCGTGTTGGGCCGTGTGCGCACGGTGCCCGCGGTGAGCACGCGGAAACCTTGGGTGGATCCGGCCACCACGGCGTAGCCCGTGGCGGCAAGGCCCGGATCCACCCCTAAAACGCGCTCCTCGGCCATGTTCTAACTCGCCAACCCCTCCAAAAGCACCTTGAGCTTGTTCCAGCGGGGATCGCCCTTGGTTTGCGTCGTGCACGTGGCCTTGTGCGGTTCGACGTTGAGGTCGGCCCCGCACTCGGGGCAAAGGCCGCGGCAGTCTTGCTTGCACAACGGCTTCAGCGAAAGCCCCAGGCGCACACCGGCTTCCACAAACGGCCGCAACTCCAAGTACTTCCCTTCCAGATCAGCCGGGAACACGTCCATGTCCCCAGCGTAATGGACGTTCTCCAGCACGTCCCGCAGACAGCGGGAACACTGGCGATGGGCACGGGTATGGACGCGGATGTTGAGCATCACCTGACCATTTTGGTACATGGCCCGCGCTTCCGTGCGCACCGGGCCTTCCAGGTGCACGGTTTCCCCCCGCCAGTCCAGTTCGGAGAAGATTTCCTCGCCGCTGAGGTGGAAAAACCAGCCTGGAGCTGCCCGCAGAGCATCAAGATCAAACTTCATGGGCTCCTCCTTGGCCCCCAGCCACGGGGACCAAGAAAAGTATACCCCGCGGATCTCCGACCATAGGGCTGCCCTTTTTGTAGTGATGGGTGATGAGTGATCAGTGACGGGTAACGAAGGCGACCCCCTTTGAATCCTCGGCGCGCTACTGGGAGAATAATTGGGCAACGCTTTACCCGCGAGTAGGGGAAGTAGGGCGCTTTTCTCACTACCTTGCTTGCTCGTCACGCGTTACCCGTCACCTTTTGTTTTCCCATCACTCCTCACTGATCACCGATCACTCTTTTGGGGCGTTGAACTTCCGAACCTCCCCCCCTACCATTGCTCCCAGTCCAACGAGGAGGGATACCGGTGAAAGTGTTGCTTGTGCGGGAAGTGCCTCATTTAGGCGTTCCTGGGGACGTGGTGGACGTGCGCGAGGGCTTTGCCCGCAACTACTTGCTCCCCAAGAGACTGGCGGTGTTGCCCACGCCCCACGCGCTTCAGCAGTTCCAGAAGCTGCGGGAGCAGTACGCCCTGGAGCTCGCCGACCGGCGCACCCGGGCCCAAATGCTTGCGGAAAAGCTCAACGGGGCCGAGCTCATGTTCGCCCGCAAGGTCCACGACAAGAACCGCTTGTACGCGGCGGTGCGGCCCCAGGACGTGGCCAAAGCCATCGCCGAGCGGTTTGGGGAGAAGATCGAACCGACGCGGATCAAGATGGAGGCCATCGAGACGCTCGGTGAGCACGAGGTTGAAGTTTCCATCTACGAGGGCATTGCGGCCAAGTTGAAGGTGGTCGTGACCCCTGCCGCGTAAGCCTGCTGTTTTTGGCGAGAAGCTGCGGGCCGGTCTTGCCTTTCCGGTCAAGGCCGGCTCGTTTTTTGGCGAGGTGATGCGCGGGGCGGCAGGGACAGCCATTTCCCGGGTTACCGGGCTTCTCCGCGATGCGGCCATCGCCTACGCGTTCGGTGCCTCCGCGAGCTACGACGCCTTCCTTGTGGCCTTTTTCATCCCCAACGCCCTGCGGCAACTGCTGGGCGAAGGGGGATTGGCCTCCGCCTTCGTCCCTGTGTACGCCGCCCGGCAGCGGCAGGGGAATGCAGGGGAACTGGCGCGCTCCACCCTCGTGCTGTTGCTGGCCGTGCTGCCGGGGATTTGCGCCCTGGGCGCTTGGTTGGCCCGCTGGTACGTTCCCTTCCTGGCCGCGGGGTTCAACCCCGAGAATATGGCGGAAAGCGTGGCCCTCAGCGCGTGGCTTTTCCCGCTGCTGGGTTTTGTTTCCCTGAGCGCCCTCCTTGGGGGAATTCTCCACGCCCACGGGGAGTTTTTCTTGCCTGCGGTGGCTCCTGCGGTGCTGAACATGGGGATGGCGGTGGGGGCTTTGTTGCTCGCCCGCTTGTTCCCTCGCCCCATTTTGGGGCTGGCCGCTGGGGCGCTTTTGGGAGGGGGGGCGATGGTCCTGGCCCTGTGGCCGTGGGCGTGGAGGAAGGTGCGTGGCCCGCTACGGCTTTGGCCGTTGGATCCTGGGCTGCGCGAGGTGGGCTGGCGCCTTCTGCCCGCGTTGGGCAGCCTTGTGGTGGCCGAGGCCAACGTGCTCGTGGACAACCGCCTGGCCTCGTACTTGGCCCATGGTTCCATCGCCGTGTTGCAATACGCGATGCGGCTGTTTCAGCTGCCGCTCGGGGTATTGGCGGTGTCGGTGGCTTCCGCCGCGTTGCCCCGCTTGTCCCGCTTGGCCGCTAAAGAGGAAGGGGAGGCGTTTGTCCGGTCTCTGGCCCGGGGGATGGTGTTCACCACGGCCTTGGTGCTTCCGGCCCTGGCCGGCCTGCTTGTCCTTGGCCGGCCCATCATTGTCGTGCTGTTCGAGCGCGGGGCATTTACAGCCCTGGACACGGGGCGCACCTTTTCCGCACTGGCGGGCTACCTTGCAGGATTGTGGGCCTATGCGTTGGTGTACCTGTTTTCCCGTGCGCACTTCGCCTTGGGCCGGCCGGCCGTTCCCCTGATCGGCGCCACCCTTTCGCTTGGGGTGAACATCGGGCTCAACCTGTGGTGGGTGAAGCTTTGGGGGCCGTTTGGGTTGGCGTTGGCCACGGGCGTGGCGGGGTGGGTGGACGCGCTGTTTTTGGGTGTCACCCTCTGGCGGCAGCGCCAAGGCTGGATTCCCATCCCCCTTCTTGGGAAGGTGGCGGGGGCCGTGCTCGCCATGTCCGGGGCTTTGCTCGTGCTGATGAGCGCCCTCAGGGCCCTACCGCCCTGGGTTCAGGTGCTGGTGGGCGTGCCGGGAGGGCTGCTCTTTTACGGTTTGGCGGCGTGGGCGTTGGGGTTCAGGCCGAGTCCGGCCGAAGGATAAGACCCGGTTCCCGCGGCTTTTCCCGCTCTGGGAACAGGCCCAACAGTCCTCGCGCGAACTTTACCGGGTCGTCTTCGGAGCGGTACTGGGCCAACCAGGTGGCCAGCTCGCGGGCCGCTTGCCGCACCTTCTCCCCATCGATTTCGCCCTTCCGGTGCAAGGGCACAAAAATTTCGGCCAAGGCGCGGCCCAACGGCGGGGGCGCCAAGTCGACGAGCACCACGGGCGACAGAGCCCGATCCAGGTGGCGCAAGGCCGCTTCGATTTCCATGTCGTCGGCCGGGGCGCGCCGCAGGAGGTCCGCCAGAACGTCCGCCAGTACGTCCACGTACCTTCCCAGCTCATCAGGGTCCACACCGCGCCCCACCAAGTTCTGGAACCACGTTGCCCAGGCGCGCTCCAACTCCCGGGCCCGGCGGGCACGGAGGCGCTCCTCCGCAGCCTGCAGGTACGCGCAATCTTGGACGCACCGAATCAACCGGCCCCGGTGGCTTCCACAACAACTGCTGCACAAAAACTGATCCGTGGCCGGACAGCGGCGGTCCCCTACCCGGCCGCACACCGCACACCGCGCTCGGTTCACGACAGGCCCAGCTCCTTGCGCACTTCCGGGGTGATGCGCTCCGGAGTCCAGTGGGGTTCCCACACCAGGTCCACCTGCACGGTGTGGCCAGGGAAATGCTGGATCAAAGTTTGCTCCACTTGCAGGGGGAGGGTCGCAGCCAGTGGACATGAGGGGGTGGTGAGGGTCATGGCCACACGGATGCGACCCTCCACGACCTCCACGTCGTAGATCAGCCCCAGGTCAACGATGTTGATGCCCAGTTCAGGGTCGGTGACTTGCTGGCGCAGAACCTCCCGGACCTCGGCAGCGGTGGGGACCATCCCCTTTACCTCTTCCTGCGCCGTCCTTTGGGGGCAAGGGGGGCTTCGGATTTGGGCATGCGCGGGTTCGCTAGGGCCAGCACGTCGGCCAAGGTGCTTTCGGCCAACATCTGGGTGAATTTCTGCTCCAGGCTCATCCAGAACGGGCCCACAGGGCATTCCTCGTCCACTTTGAACCCGCTGCCTCGGCCCCGCAAGCGGCCGTACACCAGCCCCGGTGTCTCCGGTTCCAGCGTCTTGAGCACGACGCCCAACTTGATCTCTTCGGGCCGGCGGGCCAGCTGATAGCCTCCGGTGCGGCCCTTCTCTGCGGTCACCACACCCGCCCGGCGCAAGTCCAGGAGGATGCGCCGGATGAAGGCCTCGGGCACCCGATAGCCTTCCGCGAGGTCGCGCGCGGAATAAAAGCCTTCCCCTCGGGTCGCCAAGTCGTACAGCACACACAAACCGTAACCCAAGCGCTTATTCGTGATCATAGTGGCGCCATTTTATAGCCCCCAGCAGGCGTTGTCCACAAAGATTTGGGCCTGATGCCGCGCCCAACCATCCGCCTCCAGAATCGTTTCCAGATCAGCAGCGGCCCGCACACGGTGTTGTTCCAATACCCTTTGGATCCCCTGGGCAATGGCGGTGAACGGGACCTTTCCCCCTAGGAAGGCTTCCACGAGCACCTCATCGGCGGCGTTGGCCACGGCCGGCGCGGTTCCCCCTTCCCGCCCAGCTTGCAGCACCGTCCAAAACCCGGGATATCGCGCCCGGTCCACCTCGCCAAACTGCAGGGTCTCCCCCACAAGCGAAAGCCGCGCCACCGGGGGGGCCACGCGGTGGGGATAGGTCAATGCCGCGCGGATGGGGATGCGCATGTCCGCAGCAGAAAGCTGGGCCAACATGCTGCCGTCGACCAGCTCGACCAGGGCGTGAACCCGGCTTTGCGGATGCAGCACCACCTGCAGCCGATCCCACGGCACGCCGAACAAGTGATGGGCCTCGATGACCTCGAACGCCTTGTTCACCAGCGTGGCCGAGTCCACGGTGATGCGCGGCCCCATCTTCCACGTGGGGTGGGCCAGGGCTTGGGCCGGGGTCACGTGGCTCAGCTTGTCGGGGGGCCAGTCGCGGAACGGCCCGCCCGAGGCGGTGAGCCACAAGGAGGCCACCTCTTCGCGGCGGACCCCCTGCAGGATTTGAAACAGGGCGGCATGTTCGGAGTCCACCGGCAAAATCTGATCCGGCCGTTGAAGTTGGCGCAGGATCAGCTCGCCGCCGGTGACCAGCGACTCCTTGTTGGCCAGGGCCAAGGTTTTGCCGGCACGGAGGGCGGCCAACGTCGCCCGTAGACCCGCCGCCCCTACCACGGCATTGACCACCAAGTCCACCTCCGGCAGGGAGGCCAATTCCTCCAAGCCTTCAGGTCCATACACCACGCGAATTGAGGGCCCCAGCGCGGCCTCAAGCGCCCGCGCCTCTTCGGGTCCGGCTACGCCCAGGTAACGAACGCCCCATGCGCGGGCCAGCTGCGCCAAAGCGGACACGCTTTTGCCCGCGGCCAAGGCCACAACTTCCAGCTCCTGGCCTTGACCGCGCAGCTCGTGCACCACATCCAAGGTCTGGGTGCCGATGGAGCCTGTAGCGCCCAAAAGGGCCAGGCGGTGGGAGGGGAGGTTCACGCCGGCTGGAGGGCGAACTCCGCCAGCACCGCGTCGATCTCCTCGGCGTCGAGGGACTCGCGGCGCAACAGCTCCTGGGCCAACCGCTCCAACGCCGCGCGGTTGCGGCTGAGCACCTCCCGGGCCTTGGTGTACGCGGAAAGGAGGATGTTGCGGATCTCCTGGTCCACCAGCGAGGACAGGGCCTCGGAGTGTTCGTCGCTTTTCACGATTTCCTCGCCGAGGAAAATGTTCGTTCGCTCGGCGGCGAGGCTGATGGGGCCCAAGTTTTCGGACATGCCCCACTCCACCACCATGCGCTTGGCGATCTCTGTGGCCCGCTTGAGATCCTCCGCCGCGCCCGTGGTTTGGTCCCCGAACACGATCTCCTCGGCGGCCCGCCCGCCGAACATTACGGTCAGGCGGGTCATGAGCTCGTCTTTGGAAAGCAAGTAGCGGTCCTCGGTGAGGGGTTGGGCGAAGCCCAAAACACCTGTGCCGCGGGGCACAATCGTCACCTTGTGGATCTTTTCGCTTCCGGGGAGGGCCTTGGCCACCAGGGCATGGCCCGATTCATGGTAGGCAATGCGTCGGCGCTCCTCTTCCTTGATGTACATCCCCTTGCGGGCCAGGCCGGTGAGTACGCGGTCGAGGGCCTCTTCAAATTCGGCGGCGCTGACGCGGTCCTTGTTGCGCCGGGCCGCGAGCAGGGCTGCCTCGTTGCACAAGTTCTCCAGGTCCGCGCCCACAAACCCCGGTGTGCGCCGGGCCAGAAGCGCTAAGTCCACGTCGGGGGCCAGCTTCTTGTCCCGGGTGTGCACGCGCAGGATGGCCTCGCGACCGTGGAGGTCCGGCGGGGGCACGGTGATCTTGCGGTCGAACCGTCCGGGCCGGAGGAGCGCGGGGTCCAGCACGTCCGGGCGGTTCGTGGCCGCGAGCACGATCACGCCGGTGTCCCCCTCGAACCCGTCCATCTCCGCCAAAAGCTGGTTGAGGGTCTGCTCGCGCTCGTCGTGGCCGCCCCCCAACCCGGCCCCGCGCTTGCGGCCCACGGCATCGATCTCATCGATGAACACGATGCAGGGGGCGTTCATCTTCGCCTTTTGGAACATGTCCCGCACGCGGGCAGCGCCCACGCCCACGAACATCTCCACGAAATCGGAGCCCGAAATGGAGAAGAAGGGAACCCCCGCCTCGCCGGCGATGGCCCGGGCCAAGAGGGTCTTCCCCGTCCCCGGTGGGCCCACAAGCAAAATGCCCTTGGGGATCTTCGCCCCCAAGCGCACAAACCGCCCAGGGTCCCGCAGGTAGTCCACGATCTCTTTCACTTCCTCCAGCACCTCGTCGATGCCGGCCACGTCCTTGAACGTGACCTTGGTGAACTCCTTGGTCACCAGCTTGGCCCGGGACTGGCCGAACGTGAACGCCCCGCCCCCTTGCATCCGGCGGAACATGTACATCCAAAAGGCGATGAGGACCACCACGGGCAACACGTAAATCGCCAAGGTGAGCAGCCAGGAACTGCCCCCTGTGGGCTCAAAGCGGTACTGCACACCCTTGGCGTCCATCAGCTCCACAAGCGAGGTGTAAAGCGGCGAGCTCTCCGGCGGGCCCTGGGTGACAAACGGCTCTCCCGTACGCAGCCGCCCTTCGATGCGCGAGCCCTTGATCACCGCTTCGCGGACATCGCCGGCCTCCACCCGCGTGAGGAAAAACGAGTAGCTGAACTCGTTGATGGTCCGTTGGGAGGACCACCACTGCTGGAAAAGAAGAACGCCAATGGCCACGAGCACGAGGAGGAACAACAAGCTCCTCGTGTTGCGCGGCACTTGCACCTGCCTTCCGTTCATATCGGCATCATTGTAGCCCAGGGGCGGACCGGTTCAACGGTGGTGGCCTGAACCGCGCTCCGCTACAATGCCCGCATGGCCGCCTTCCTTCGCCTGTTCTTCTTTTTGCTCGCTTTTTCTTTGCTGGCCTGGGCCGGGCCGGAAAAACTGGACCCCTTGCTCAGGGCCATGCTGGCGGCGCAAACCGAACCCGGGCTTTCCGCCCTCTTGCACCCCGAACTCCTCCCCACGCTTCTTTCCGCGTCGTGGACGGCGGTGGAGGCCTCGCCGCTGCATCAGGCCCCGGTGGCCCAGGGCGTGGTGGTGCGGGCCTTTGTGCTCCTGGCCGACGAACGCGCCGAACTCGCGGGTTTCCACGTTCGGCAGCACGTAGGCCGCTTGCTGATCGGCGATGTGCCCCTTCACGTGTTGCCTAAGCTGGCCGAGCAACCGGGCGTCGTGTTCGTGCAGCCCAGCCGGCCGGTGGAGCCCCAGCTCGACCGCTCGGTGGTGGAGGCCGGCGTGCCGGCCCTTTGGTATGGAAGCCCTGCCACCACAGGCCAAGGCGTGATCGTGGGAATCGTGGACTCCGGCGTGGACATCTTGCACAAGGACTTCCGCTCCGACCGCGACGCATCAGGAACTGAACGGGGCTCGCGCATTTTGTGGTTGTGGGACCAAAGCCTGCCCGGGGGTGGACGGCGGCCCGCCTGGTGGGGCGACCTGCCCACCGAGCCCATCTACGGCGCGTTCTACAGCCGGGCGGATTTGGAGGCGTTCATCGCCGCAGGCACCAACCCCAGCCCGGACACCTTGGGCCACGGCACCCATGTGGCCGGGATCGCCGCCGGAGACGGATCTTCTTCCACCCTGAACCTGCGCGGCGTGGCCCCGGGCGCCGATCTCGTCGTGGTCAAAAGCACGTTTTTCGAGGACACCGTGGTGGACGGGGTGCGGTTCGTGTTCGAAGCCGCACAGGCTGAAGGCAGGCCCGCGGTGGTCAACCTCTCTTTGGGTGGACACGGCGGCCCCCACGACGGGACTTCCCTGTTCGAACAGGCGATCGACGCGTTGCTCGACCGGCCGGGCCGGGCGGTGGTCGTGGCCGGGGGCAACGAGGGCAACAAGAAAATCCACGTCGGCAGCGACGTGCGCACGCCCACCACCTGGACCCTTGTCGCCGAGGCCGCCACCGTTGCCGTGAACTTTTGGTACACACCGCGGGCCACGTTTTCCCTAACCGTGCGGGCCCCCACGGGTGAAACCGTTTCCGCTTCCCCTGGGGCCCAACGCACGTGGGTCACCCCAGCGGGAACCGTGTGGATCGACAACTCCGTGCTCCCCGACCCGCGCAACGGGGACAAAACGGCCACCCTGCTCATTTCCGGAACGGCGCCGGGTTCGCGGTGGTCCATCACGTGGACGCCCGTGTGGGGTGGGGGAAGGGTGGACGGTTGGGTGGAAAGCCCTGCCTCGGGGTGGTTTGTGGAAGGGGACAACACCATGACCATTGCCGAGCCGGGGAATGCCCGCCGCGTGATCACCGTGGGCGCCTACGTGAGCAAGACGGAGTGGAGTTCGCTGGCCGGGCCGCAACGGGGCGATGGGGAAGTGGGGGCGCTGGCCACGTTTTCCTCCCGCGGACCTACGCGCGACGGAAGGCTGAAACCCGACCTGGCAGCTCCGGGGGCGTGGATCGCCTCGGCCAAGTCCCGCGCCGCACAGTTTGCGGACCGGTACACGCTGCCCGACGGTGAGCATGCGATGCTGTTGGGCACGAGCATGGCCGCCCCGCACGTGGCCGGCGTGGTGGCCCTTTTGTTCTCCCGCTGGCCCCACCTGGCCTGGACCGAGGTCAAGGAAGTCCTCGTGCAAGGGGCCCGCGCCGACGCGTTCGTGGGTCCGGTGCCCAGCCATGCCTGGGGTGCGGGCAAGCTCTTCGCCCCGCGCAGCGCTGAGCTTGTGCAAGGACCTACCCCCGTGGAGAACCCTGTGCTTTTGGTGGCGGGCAACCCTGTGGGCCGCGAGGCCTGGTTCCAATACCGCCTGCCCCCGGGCACAGCGTGGGCTGAACTGCAGGTGTACGACCTCCTCGGCCGCTTGGTGTACCGTGCCAATTTGCACGGCGAAAGCGGGGACGTGCGCTGGCCCCTCACCACGTCGGCGGGCCAGCCTGTGGGAAGCGGCCTTTATCTTGCTGTGGTGGTGACCGACCGGGGCCGCTCAGGAATCGTGCGCTTGGTGGTGCAACGATGAGACCAGCTTTTCTTGCCGGCGTGTTGGTGGCGGGGCTGACCGCGGTGGTGCCCGCTCAGACAGCTGACCTTCTTTTCCAGTTGGTGAGCCCGGTGGGGTTGGTGTGGGGCCCGGCCCACGCCGCGGGGTTCCTTTCCGGGGAGGCCAACCCCGCGGGTTGGGCGTGGTCCGAAGGCTGGGAATTGGCATCCGGAGGGGGAACGCAACTCGATGTGGCGCAGGTCCTGGCTATCGGCGCCAGCGGCCCGGGCTGGAGCGTTGTGGCCGCCGCCGTGGACGCCGGGGAGATCGTGCCGGGCTTGCGCTACCGGGTGGAAGGGGCCCGGGGTGGGTTGGGCGTGCGCCTGGGCCCCTTGGGCCTCGGCCTCTGCACGCGGGTGCTGCGGCCGGTGAGCCCTGTCCCCGCCTTGGGATGGACGCTGGACGTGGGCGTCCTCTGGCGCGGGCCCCTCGTTGTGGGTTTGGTGGGCAAGAACCTGTTGTCCGCCCCACCGTTTGCCGAGGATTGGCGGCCCGATGTGGTCATGGCCGTGGCCTGGCCCTGGCAGGCCGGGCCGTGGTCCGGCGCATGGGCCGCAGGCGCCGAAGACCTGCTCCTCGGCCTGCCCACGTACGCGTTCGCTGGGGAAGTGGCCGTGGGGCCATGGTCCTTCCGCGCGGGCCTCCGCTACGGGGGCTTTGCTTTCGGCGGTTCGGTGCAGTGGTCCCTTTTCCGCCTGGATTGGGGGTATGCCTTGCATCCCGTTCTGCCCCCGTCGTTTCGCGTATCCTTGGCCCTGAGGTTCGAATGAAAAAGCTGCTCCTTGTGACCGTTTTGGCCGTGGGACTTTGGGCCTTGGGGCAAGAGCCCCAAACGCCCAGCTTCAACTTGCGCGTAACCGGAGAAAAGACATGGACGCTTCGTTGGGGGTTCGGCTCGGCCAGCCTGCTCAGCGGAGAGAAACTTCCTGCTGAACAGCTCGTGCTCACCCAAACCTTGCGCGCCGACATCGAGGGCACGGCCCTGGACTTCCTCACCCTCAAGGCCAGCTTCAACGACCAGCTCGGCCCAGGGTTCCAAGACTTCATCATCCTCGCGGACAAGGCGCCGTGGAAAGGTGAGCTGGGCAGGTTCGTGGTGGGGGCGGAAGGGGACGCTTTGGGCGTGTACAACAAGCGGGTGTTGGGCATCCGCGGCCAATACACCGGCGAGGGGTTCAGCGTGCAAGGCCTCCTAGCCCGCCTGGAGGGCATCTCCGACTCGCGCGTGTTCCGCGGCGAACAGGGCTTGGCCGAGGTGGAGTTCGCTTATGAAGACCCGTTCGACCCCTTGCGCCCCGCTCCCTACACCCTGTCCTTGGATGGCCTGACCTATTGGCCGCTGCGCCAGCCGTTTGTCGAGGGCCTGACCCGCGTGCGGCTGGCCTTCCGCGACGCGCCCGAGCTTTGGCGCTTCCTGGACGATTGGGGGCTTGGGTTCCTGGAGCAGCTCCTCAAGGCCAGGTTGACCACGGACCTTCGCGAGGGCCAGTACGTGGTGCTGGACGACGAACCCAACCACCTGGCCTTGCGCATCGCCCCAAGAGCCCTTCTCCGCCAGCGGCTGCAGGAGCTCATCGACGAGTACAACAAGGCCGAAGGGCTCACGGGTAAGGACAAGAAATCCTACCCCTTTGCCGAGGAAAGCGAGTTGGACGTACAGTTCCTGCTTGGGCTTGGTCCATGGGTAGCCCTGCAGGTGGACGAGGAACTGTATCCCTTGCCTGAAGGCCGTTCGCGCCGCTTCTTGGCCCTCGGCGAACCCAATGTCTTGGCGGAGGGCGTGGAGGTGTGGATCCGCCTTCCCGGCCAAGAGGCCTTCCTTCCCTCCACCGATCCCCAGTTGGCCGATTTCCAGTGGAAGGTGCACCCCGCGCCTGGGGTGCTGGAGATCGAGTTTCCTGAGGCGTTTTTCCAAAGCGGGGCTGGGCTGCGCGTGAAGTTCGCCTACCGGCGGGAGGGGGTCTCCTTCGGGCTGGGTTTGTCCGTGGTGCCCGGCTCGGAGCGGGTATACCTCAACGGCAAGCTCCTCACCCGCGATGTGGACTACAGCATTGACTACGAAGCGGGGCTGTTGCTGCTTTTTCCCACCCTGGGGCCGGAGGACGTTTTGCAGGTGGACTTTGAGCGGCAGCGCGGGGCCCTCGGCGTGCCCACGGAATACGAGCGCTATTTCCTGGGCGTGGAGCTCACCGTGCCCGGCTGGGATGGCCTGCGATTGGGTCTGTACCGGGCCCTGGACACCGGCACGCCTCAACCCACCTCCCGCACCATGCCCAACACCCACACCATCGCCACGGCGTCCCTGATGGGCCAGGTGGCGGACTGGGAGTACCGCCTGACGGTGGGGGGATCCCAAAACGTGTTCCCCAGCGACGACAATGCCCGCCTACCCATGCCCAACCGCGTGAACGCGGTTACGGCTGTGCAGGCCCTGGACGGCGCGTATGTGGTGCTGGCCCACCAGAATGGGCTGACGGTGTTCAAAGACGGGGCCTTTGCTTCATACGGCTCGGGCCTAGGGCTGGGCGGCCGGGCGGCCTTGGCCCTCCTGCCCCTTCCCGGCCTTCTCCTTGTGGGCACCGAGGCCGGGTTGACCTTGGTCACCCTTGGGGATGCAAGGCCGTTTGACCGCGTGCGCAACTGGGTGCGCCTGTACCCCGAGGACTGGAACAAGGAGCGCCCCCTTGAAGCCCGCCTGCAAGGCAAGGCCGTTTTGGCCCTGGCCGCCCACGAGGGCCGCGTATGGTTGGCCACGGACAAGGAACTGGTGGCCTTCGAACGGGCCCAGGTGCAGAACACAAAAGAGTGGCAGAAGATCCCTTGGCCCGCGGAGGACGTGCGGCCCACAGCCCTCCTCGCCCTCCCCGAAGGCGTGTACATCGGCACAGACCAAGGCCTTTATCTCCTGAGCGGCGAAAGGTGGACCCGGGTGGAAGGTGTTCCGGGCTCGGTGCGGGCCCTGGCCCGTCAAGAGCGCGACGTGCTGGTGGCCACGGACCAAGGCGTGCAGGTGGTGCGGGAAGGAGCGGCTGTAGACTGGATCGTGTACGGCAAGGCCGTGTACAGCCTGGCGGTGGCCGAGGTCTTGTGGTGGGCCGCGGAAGATGGGCTGTGGAAGCAGGGGCAGGTGGAGCCGGTGGTGCGGGGCAAAGTGACCGCTGTGGGCGAAGCAGGAGGCGATATTTGGGCCGGCGGCGAGGCCGACGCGAACTTCCAACTGCGCATCTGGCGCGTGGGAGAGCGGGTGGAAACCTTTGAGCCCCGGCAAACCAAAATCGACGGCCGGGATACGGGCAGCTTCCGCGACATCCCGGCGGCGGAGCACACCCGCGTGGGGTTCACAGGAAGCCTCGTGCTCAGCCGCGCGTTGGGGGAGTGGCAGTGGCAGGTGTTGGCCTTTTCCCGCCTGCCCGGCTACGAGGAGATCGGCCGCGGCGGCCGCAGCGACAGCCACGGCTTGGGCCTCACCGCAAGCTTCTCCTCCGAGCCCATGAGCCTCAACTTCCGCCTGCGCTGGGACGTGAGCGAACTCACCACCCGCCCCACAGCCAAATTGAGCGGGAACTTGGACGGCCAGTGGTCGGGAAGCCCCACCTTGGCCGTTTCGTTGACCCCCACCCTGAGCGGGGAGGGCCTGTGGAACTGGAGCAAGTTCGAGACGGGCTGGCGGGCCAGCGTGGCCCACACCGCTACGAACTTTTCGTGGAGCTTGGGCGGGTCGGGCAATTTGGCCTACCCGGCGTTCGCCTTTTCGGCCGATGTGCAGGCCAAGGCCACGTGGCGCCCCATCGCCGGATGGACGATGGAAGGGACATGGTCGCGGCCCTTCCGCGCCGCGGCCGCTCGGGGGGACGAAACGTTCATCCTCTCGCTCACAGGCACGGAGACCACAAGAGAACGGGCGTGGACCTTGGGCGGGCAGGTGGTGCTGCGCCACGCCCTCGGCACCGACCAGTGGACCCCGGAGTACGGCGCCCAAGGCAGCCTGCAGCTGCCCACGCAGCGATGGGGAGCTACAGAAGTGGCGCCCCGTCTGAACGCCAGCTGGCGGTCCACGCCTGGGGAAGAGCGCCTCAGCAGCACGCTTTCGGCCACGGTGGTTCAAGCGCCCGCCACGCTCTCCTTCACCGTGAACTTGGGCCAAAGCTACCGGCCGGCGACCCAACGGCTGGAGCGCACGTGGGGCCTCAGCGCGGGCTGGGACCACTCCGGCTGGGATGGGGTACAGCCCTCGTTGCGCTGGGACCACAGCGTGACCGTGCTCACCCACCCCCGCTACCCGGAGCAGGTCACGACCAAGGATGAAGTGGTGCTGCGCCTTTCCATGGAGCCGGAGCGGGCCGGGTGGCGCAACAGCCTCACCGTCACATGGCGGCCAAGTGAATCGCGGCTTTCCCTGAACAACCGCTTCCAGTGGAACCTGCCTTCCGGGGCACTTACCGCCGACGCCACGGCCACGCTCAAGGAGGCGGCGTGGGAAGGAAAGGCCAACGTGCAGATCGGGGTCCCGCTGGACGCGATCCTGCGTGTGCTAGGGGCACGAGCGGTCGGCGAAAACTGGGCGTTCAACGCTGAGGCCGCGTTCCTGTGGGGCAGCCAACCCGGCCAAGCGCCGGAGTTCGCCGTGGCCTTAGGGGCCACCCTCGCCGCCCGGTTCTAGCCGCTCGCAACACGGAAGTTTTCGCGCAAACAGAACGACCTTGGGAAGCCCCTTTCCGCTTGTCGAAGAGGGCGATCGTGGGGGGAACGCTCCTGGGCCGGGCTGGCAGGCCCCCCTGCGTTTCCCTAGCTAAAACCGAACGCCGAACCCGAAGCGGTGGGAGGCGGACAGCGCCGGATGGGTAAGCAGGGCGTAGTCGATGGCGAACATGCCCCACCGCACGCCCAACCCGAAGGCCACCTGAGTCACCCCGCCTGCGAGTCGAACGCCCGCCCGGATCTCGGCCATGCCCAGGTTCCAGCCCACACCCAGGGCCGTGTACTCCGAGGTGAGGTCCACGGCGGCCAAAAGGCCGAGGCCGGTCCTCAAGGCCGCGCCCACGCCGAAGTCCACCGACCAGCCGTCGCCCTCGCTGCCCACGGTCAGGCCGAAGCCCAGGTCGCGCAAGGTGAGGCCGAATTGGACCTCGCCCAGGGGGAGGGCCGTCCGACCCCGGAGGCCCACGTCCAGCCCAAACCCGGACCCAGCTTGGTTCGCCATTTGCACGCGGTGGTACTTGAGGGTCAGCCCACCTGCGGCCGGGAATGGGAACAGCCGGAACCCTCCCAGGTCGAGGCCCACGCCCAGCACCACGCCCAGGTGGGAGAACCCCAATGGATTGCCCTGGGGATCGGTGATGCCGCCGACGCCGGAGTAAACAAAGCCGCCGCCTAAGTTGGGCATGGCCCCACCCAACCACATGGCCGAGTAAAGCCCCATCAGGCTGGCCATGGCGGAGTCCGCGCGCAGGCCGCGCGTCCAGCCCAAACCCGCAGGGTTGACGAGCAAGGCATCTGGGCCCTCAGCCAGGGCAATTTGCGCCCCGCCAAATCCCATCGCCCGCACGCTCAGCCCAAAGTCAAACGGGTTGACCACCTGCCCCAGGCCGCCCGCCCCCATCAGGACAGCAGCGATGAGCACAGGCAAGAACGGAGCGAGCCGACCCTTCTCCGTGCCAACGTGGCCTCCCCCAGCGGTGTGCTCGAACATTCTTCTTGCCCGGGATGGCGTCTCCTGCCGACTCCCTCCTCCTTCTGCGGGAGAGGGTTGGGGTGAGGGGGCGTGCGCCCTCGGTGCTGTATTCCGCTTGATCCAAGCCCAGTTCATGGTCCCTCCCTAGCGCAACACCAAGATCTTGCCGATTTCCGAGCGTTCGAGTTTTCCGGCCACGGTGGCGGTGACGAGGTAGAAGTACAGGCCGTCGGGCACGCGGCGGCCGTTGCCGTCCTTGAGGTCCCAGGTGAACGTGCCGGTGGTGACGGCCTTTTCCAGCACGAGGCGGCCCAACTGGTCGAAGATTTGGATTTTGCCGCCGGTGGCCCCGGGTGGCAGGAAGATTTGGATGCGGGCCTGCGTCGCCGCCGGGTTGTCCAGAAGCTGCGTGCCGATGAGGACGCCCTTGGGGCGGATATAGAGCTCTCGGGAGAACCAGGGGCTCCATCCACCTTGCGTGTTCCGCGCCCGCACATGGACCGTAAACGTTCCAAACCTGGTGTAGGTATGGCGGAACGTGAAGGTAGTGGCGCTGGAAGACACGGTTTGCACAGGCGTCCCATCCCCAGCGTCCCAACTCCACTCCACAATCGGATCCCCTGCAGGCGCTGTCGCCGTCGCCGTAAACGTGACCTCTTGATCAACTTCCGGAGAAGCAGGCGTCCAGGTCAGGGTGCCGATTGTGGGGGCAGGTGGTCCTGGCGGCGCCGCAATAGTGATCGTTTTCTCCCGACTGCCACGGAGACCCCGTCGGTCGGTGACCTCCAGTTTGACAGAATAGGTACCAGCCGCGTCGTAGGTCTTTCGTGGGCTTTCCGCAGTGGAGGTCGTGCCGTCGTGGAAGGTCCAAAGATAGGTAAACGGTGTATCAGGGGGTGTATCAGGGTCAGTTACAGTGGCCGTAAAGGTCACTTCTTGCCCTGCTACGGGGTTGGCTGGAGTCCAAGAGAAGTCCACGGTCGGTGGCTGATTCGGCCTTGGGGTAACCTGGATCGTCTTCGTCTTCGAGCCCGAGAGGCCCTTGTCATCTGTGACGGTCAGCGTTACGTTGAATGTGCCCCCATCGGGGAAGCGCGTGCTAGCCGTCTGGGGGGGTCCATCCCGCTCCACGATCCGAGGCTGGGCTCCTTCCCCAAAGTCCCACTTGGAGTAGACGATGGGATCTCCATCCGGGTCGGTAATCGTGCCTGGTGTGAACGTTACCTCTTGCTCCCATGTGGGGTTCGCAGGGGTCCAGGAAAAGTCTTGAACAACCGGAGCTCGGTTAATAGCTGTAGTAAATGTCGCTGGGCCGACCAATTCTGTCGTTGACTTCGTGGCTGTCCCTTCGGTGTGCCACACCACGGTCTCCAGGCGCAACTTCCTGCCTGTGGGAGCTGTATCCTTCAACGTAATCCAGATTTCTAGTTCGACGCTCGTATCGTCTGGAACGAGATTATTTGCACTTGTGGCTACACGTACGCCAGCTAAGCTTAAACCCACTGGGTCTGCGACCTCACCCAGGAGCGCGTCGTCCGACTTCCGGCGCACCTCGATCTTAGCGACGTGTTGGTCCGCGAGCGGGTTATCCGGAACGTGGTTCCGGATCATGAGGGAACTGATCGTCACATTGTAGGGGTCCGGGTCGTTGTCTCGCAAGTCGAGCCGCTGCGCCAGGAACCGTGCTCCTTGGGCAACAGTGCGATCTGAGATTGTCGCTGAGGTTGCTGTCTCAAACCCTTCTCCAGCTTCCGGACCGGTCTCAAAGGTCGCGTTTCCAGCGATTATAGGACCTGACAAGAACCCTCCCTCAGTGTGCCAGATAGTAGTTTGAAGCCTAAGGGTTCGACCGTGAGGAACCCCTGTCTTGAGTGTGACCCAAATCTCGAGCATCTCCGAGGTATCGTCTACGACTATGTTGTTCCCGATGGCTGTTCCCACTGGGGGAATGCGCACTCCACCAGCGTTAAATCCTGATGCGTCAGTGATCTCGCCCAGGAGTGCGCCGTCCCGCGCACGACGGACCTCGATCTTGGCAATCTGGGTTTCTGCCAAGCGTGCTCCAGAGTTTGCCACGTTCTGGATAACGAACGACTCCACGTTGACGTTGTAGGGGTCTAGATCATCGTCCCCTACCTCAATCCTTTGAGCGAGGAACCGCTGTCCTGAGAAAACGCGTCCTGCGTCGAGAGCGACGTTTTGGACTTTCTCCAATCCGGCAGGACTTCCCACAACAAACCGTGGGGCCTCCCCCCACACCGGGTGAACCACGTCGTAACTTGTGCCTGTCAGTCGGACCTGCGCTGCCAGCTTGAGATGGTGCCCTGTGGGAGTGTCACCCCGTAGCGTGATCCAAATCTCGTAGGCCTCAAGACTGTACGCAGAGATCGTGTTGTACGAGCTGGTGGTGATCTCCACCCACGCCGTGGTTGAGGTGAAGTTCCCAAAACCGGTCGTCCTTTCCCCTAACCGGTTGCCATCGCGGGCGCGGATGATCTCGATCCTTGCAATGTACGATCCCTCAAGCTTAATCACATCACCAATGTTGCGAACGTCTACCCGGCTCACGGTACGGGATGTACCCACAGTCAAGTTGTTCACCTCAAACCGCGCGGCAAGGAACCTCTGCTCACGATATATAGGCGTCTCGGGTCCTGGGCCGTCCACAAAGTACACTGGAACTGTTGTGAATGTGGCGGCTGAAGCACCGCTGTAGTCGACATCTACCTCAGGGTTGTATGTGATCTTCGTCCCGCCTAAGGCGAACTTCTTGCCCAATGAGGCGGTCGGTTTCAGCTTGACCCAGATCTCTAGGTCAAACGGAGCGGTGAACTGGTTGTTGGCCGTGGTGGGGATTTCGATGCCCGTCGTTGTGAAATTCTCAAATCCTGTTGTTAGGGCACCCAGAACTCTGCTATCGCTTGATCGCCGAACTTCGATACGCTCCACGTCGGTGCCGGGCAACTTGTCACCTGTAGCCGTGTTGAAAACCTTGACCTTGATTACAGAAATTGTAATCGACGCGGTTTGGCGGATCTTTTGGGCGAGGACCCAGGAACCGGGTGGAACATTAGCATCATCCAAAGCAATGTTGGTAAACAACAATGTCTGGGCTAGCACTGACGGTGCTACCAGGGCAACCAGCACTATAAGGAACATGAACCTTCTCATCGCACGACCTCCCCTGATGCAACGGCTCTCATTAATTCAATACTACATGCTCAAGATTGTCGTACCAACCCCGACTTGGGTCATTATCAACAGATTTTTGAACCATAAACCAAGAGTAATTGTGCCCCAATTGACGTCTAGGACCTAGGCTACTTGTCTCGTTGGTCTCTGTCCTCATGTTGCCATGCTCTTGTCCCCTCCGTTCGAGCCATATGTCTGCTACATAAAACGAGGTCCTTGTCAAATTGTGCTTCCGAATAGTGGCGCCTGTCGGTCCTATGTTGCATGCAAAAAATTTAAAAATTTATCAAATCTATCGACCTTGGGCGAGATTGCCCAACATCGTAATTCAGTAGTTTTCCGGGCCTCTACTTTTTTCGACAATAACAAATTCCACAGGGTGATCAAAATAGGCCATCCGCACCAGGTGATAGGGCTGCGTGAGCACCTGGATCACGGGATCCCCGGGCCGCGGGGAAGTCACCACCACCCGCACCCACACCTTGCTCTCCAGAACCCAAATTTCTTGCACTTCGACAAAGTACCCGCCGGTGGGCCGCTCACCCAGGAAGTAGCCGATCACCATCTCCCGGGTGAAGTCCACCTCGGGCACCGGGGGCTCGGGAATCAGCCCGGCCACGTGCTCAGCCCACAACGCTGCCCACCCCTGGGCGTCGCGCACCACCACCTGCCGCTCGTCCCGGATCCCGCTGCGCTCACCTTGGTCTACGGTTTCGAAGTTCACCACGATGGCCTGACTTCCCCCTCCACCCGGGCACGGACACGGGGCCTGACCGCCTTGGTCCTGCGGCAGACAGCCCACCAAAGCGACCCCACTTGCCAACGCCAGCATCCCCACCATCCATCGCTTCATAAGCTCCTCCCGCCGGAAGTATAACGCTTGGGTCCAGCCGTGCGCGGTGGGCAAGCATGCCTAGGCC
>FWPV01002453.1_pt1 | contig 26935 bp, 19 predicted proteins | sample 2228371 | NCBI WGS metagenome assembly FWPV01 (sample SAMEA103939776, study PRJEB20133) | metagenome
TCTAAGAAGAGCAGACTCCAGTGGCTCAGCATGAAGATCTCAGGAGAGCGCCATGGAAAAACAAAGCAGCCACAAGCAACAACCTCCTAAAGAGGACAAGAGGGGAACCCCCAGAAAAAAGATAGACAAATACCAGCTTTTCAGAGCCTCCCATGTGCCCAGTGAGGGAAGGGTCAAGCCTTTCTTGGAGTGTCTGGATCAGGTGGTCAACCATGAACTCTACAAGTTTCCCCTGAGACTCTATCTGGACACCTGTGCCAAGTGTAACAACTGTGCGGCCCAATGCCACATAACCTGCGACGATCAGTCCAATCCCCATTGGTTGCCTGCCAAGCGTTCTGACCTGCTAAGAAAGGTTTACAAGAAGCGCTACACCCTTGCAGGGAAGATCTTGGGAAGGCTGGTGGGGGCTCAAGACCTCAGCGAAGAAATGGTGGACGAGATGTACGAGAGTTTTTACCGTTGCACCATGTGCCGTCGCTGCGCATTGGAGTGCCCCATGGGTGTGGATAACAGCCTCATAACCAGGATCGGCAGGGTTTGCCTCAGCGCCGCCGGGATGGTGCCCAACAACTTCAGGGTCAGTGTGGAGTCTCAGCTGAAGGGCCCTACCAAGAACACCTCGGCCATCCCAGAGCGGGCTTTCTTGGACACCATTGAGTTTCTCAACGAAGAGATGCAGGAGTTGACAGGGCTGCCCATAGAATTCCCGGTCAACGTCAAAGGAGCCAACATTCTCTTTGTGGCTCCGGTGAGCGACTACATAATGGAAGCCGACACCCTCATGGGAAATGCCATGACCTTTTACGCTGCCAAAGAAAACTGGACCATAGCCACGGGGCCTGGCAGCGACTCCATAAACTACGGCCTTTTTTACGACGACAACTGGCTCAAGGAGATCATCTTGCAGCTTCACGAAGTGGTCAAGGAGATAGGGGCCAAGACCCTGGTCATAGGAGAGTGCGGTCACGCCACAAAGGCCCAAAAGGTTTTTGCCGAATACTTCGGTGGGAAGCTGCCCTTTCAGATCAAGAACGTCTCCGAGGTCACGGCTCAGTACATACGTGAAGGAAGAATAAAGCTGGATCCCAGTCGCAACAAGGATTCGGTTACCCTGCATGACCCTTGCAATCAAAGCCGCATGGGAGGCCTGGCCGACACCCTCAGGTTTGTTCTAAAGAGCGCGGTGACCAACTTCATTGAGATGGAGCCCCACGGCAACGAGAATTATTGCTGCGGAGGAGGGGGAGGCACAGTGGGCTTTGAGGAGATCTATGATTTCCGTATGGAGGTAGGAGGACGCAAGAAGGTGGAACAGCTAAAGGCCACTGGGGCCAAGCTGGTGGCTGCACCCTGTGCCAACTGCAAGAAGCAGTTGAGGGAACTGGTGGATTACCACAACCTGGAAATGGAGGTAGTGGGCATTCACGATCTGGTGGCCAAGGCTCTAGTGTTCGACAAAGTTGAACCACCCAAGATGGAGCTCGTGAAATGACTCGCTGTTGAGGATTCTAGCCATCAAGGGTGAGGTTGGGGGTTATGCCCTCAAACTCATGCCACATCAAGCTGTCTTTCGGGCTCCCAAATCAGTTCATTTGAGGATAGGGCCAAGTTAGCCCCCGTTGTTCGCTCATAGTCAAGAATGGGGCCCATGGAATGGTTCAATGGGCCTCTGCCCAGTTTTTCCCCCAGCCCAGATCCACCTTGAGGGGCACATCTAGGCTGTGAACGCTTTCCATCTCCTGTTTCACCAATGCTTCTATCTTTTCCCGCTCCGGCTCAATTACCTCCAACAAGAGTTCATCGTGCACTTGCAGGAGCATGCGCGAGAGGCACCCCTCGGCCCTCAGTCTGTTGTGTATGCGTATCATGGCCTTCTTGATAAGATCCGCTGCGGTCCCTTGGATAGGGGTGTTGATGGCCGTGCGCTCGGCGAATTTCCTGGCCGTGGGATTGGAGCTTAGGATCTCAGGGAGGTATCTTCTTCTGCCCAGCAAGGTCTCCACATAGCCCTTTTCCCGGGCCTGTTCCAGGACCTTGTCCAAGTACGCCCTGACCCCTTTGTAGCGTTGGAAATACCCATCTATGTAAGCCTGTGCCACCTTCTGTTCAACCCCCAGTTCCTTGGCCAAGCCATAGGCAGTCATGCCGTAAATAATACCGAAATTGACCACCTTGGCCTCCCTGCGCATCTGGGCTGTGACACTTTCCAGGGGAATTCCAAGGAGCTCAGCCGCGGTCCTGGCGTGTACGTCGTGCCCCTTCTGGAATGCCTCCCTCAAGACCGGGTCTGCCGAAAGATGCGCCAAAATTCTGAGCTCCACCTGGCTGTAATCAGCCGAGAGAAACCAACACCCTTCCCCGGGCACAAAGGCGCTTCTGATCCTCTGGCCCAGCTCGGTGCGCACGGGTATGTTCTGAAGATTGGGACCTGAGGAACTGAGTCTGCCGGTGGCCGTCACGGTCTGGTTAAAGGATGTATGAATCCGCCCTGTTCTTGGATCCACCAGGGCAGGAAGTGCATCCACGTAAGTGCTCTTGAGCTTTGCAAGGCTCCTGTATTCGAGGATCTTGGCAGGAAGGGGGTGCCCTTTGGAGAGCTCTTCCAGGACCTCTATGTCCGTGGAGAAGCCCTTCTTGGTTTTCTTGAGCACAGGCAGCTTGAGCCTTTCAAAAAGCACCTCTGATAGCTGTTGCGGGGAGTTGATGTTGAAGGTAACTCCAGCCAGATCATGGATCTCCACTTCCAGCCTCGAGAGGCTCTTTTCCATCTCCATGGAGAGTTCCTGGAGCATCCCGGTGTTCACCCTGATGCCCGAGGCTTCCATGGAGGCCAGGACAGCAATCAGGGGAAGCTCCAGCTCCATATAGAGTCCTTTTAAGCCTGCTTTGGAGAGCTCCTGTTCAAGGCTTCTGTGAAGCTTCAGTATTGCGGCCGCCCTCTGGCAAGCACCCTCGTGGCAATCTGCCGTCACCTCCCCAAGCTTGGAGTCCAGAAATTCTGCTGCCAGCTCTTCCAAGGCATGGGCACGCCTTGTGGGATTCAGCACGTACGATGCCACCATGGTGTCCCCTACCACCCCACCCAAGCAAATCCCCTTTGCCCCCAGGCCCACCATGGCAGCCTTGATGTTGTGACCAACTTTGGCGGGCCGCTGTGCCTCCAGCAAGGGTCTGAGCCCTTCCAGGTCCCCTGCCCAGGGCACATACCAGGCCACAGCCTCCTCGCCTGCCAGGGCCATGGCAGCAAGTCCACCTGGCTCTTGTGCTTGCTCCTGCACCCAAAGCCCAAGGGTCTCCATATGGGAAAAAGACTCCAGAAGAACCTCCAGATCCTCCCTAGAGGCCACATCTCTACACTCCAGGCGCTGGTCCCCCCCTTCAGTGGTCCACTCCTGAAGCAAACGATGAAATTCCAGGGCCTTGAATATGCCTCTTAGTTTTTGCACGTCTGCTGGGCCGTGACGTAGACTCTCCAGGGAGATCTCCAGCTCCATGGAAGTGTCTATGGTGGCCAATCTCTTGCTCAAGAAGGCCTGATCTCTGGATCGAGAAAGGGCCTGCCTTATCTTGGGTGGACTCACCTCTTCCAGGCAAGAAAAGACCCCTTCCAGAGAACCAAAACGTTGGAGCAGCTCCCTGGCCCTTTTTTCCCCTATTCCCGGCACTCCAGGGATGTTGTCGGAGCTGTCCCCCATTAGGCCAAAGAGATCCGGCAGCAGCTTGGGCTCCACTCCATATCTTGCCAGCACGGCCTCACGATCAAAGACCCTGTCGTGTAAGGTGTCCACCATGATGACACCGGGTTCAATAAGCTGAAGAAGGTCCTTGTCACCCGAGATGAGGACCACCTCCGCCCCCTGGGCGCACAAGATTTTGACCAGGCTGCCCATTATGTCATCGGCTTCGTAACCCTCTTTTTCCAGGAGCCTGATGCCCAGGGCCCTTATTATTTCATGGATCCACTGGATCTGGGGTCTTAGGCTTTCGGGCATCTCCGGGCGGTTGGCCTTGTAGTGCTCGAAGGCCAGATGTCTGAAAGTGGGTCCGCGGGCATCCACCACAACGGCCAGGAACTCCGGGTTCATCTCCCGTAACACCTTCAGAAGCATGGTGCTGAACCCGTAAACGGCGTTGGTGGGTACACCTTGGGAGGTCTTGAGTTCTCTTATGGCATAAAATGCCCTGTAGATGTAAGAGCTTCCATCTATGAGATGTACACGGGGAGTCTGGCTCACGATCTCTTTCGGCCCTTTCCCATGGGCAAAAACAGGCTTTTTCCATTCCTCCGGGAGTTCTTGTTGCCCGTGCTTTTTTGATTCCTTTTCAAGCCTGCTCCCTTATAAGTGCTGGGTCCCATATGGGCTCAAGAGCTAAAAAACTCTCAGAGCTCAAATTTCACTCTGATCTTAAAGGTCCTTCTGGCCGGAAGGCTGACTATTTCCTTCACACCGGCCTTCTGGGCCATCTCCTCCAGGGTCCTCATCACTGCTTCCGGGCTTTCGCCTATGAGAGTAAACCATATGTTGTAGTGGTGATCCCGCTGATAGTTGTGCGTCACCCCCGGGTAGGAGTTGATCACGCCATTGAAACGCTCCAGGTCCTCTGTAGGGACCTTTGCGGCGCAAAGGGTGCTGTAGAATCCCAGCTTCCTAGAGTCAAAGCTCCCACCTATTCTGCGAATGACCCCGGCTGCCTTCATTTGGCGAACCCTCTGCAGCACCTGCTCCTCGCTCAGGCCCAACTGCCTTCCCACCTCCCCAAAGGGCCTTGGGTGCACTGGGAAATCACTTTGAATAAGATTGAGTATTTTTCGGTCCATCTCGTCCATTTTCAAAACGCTCCATAGGTGGGCCAAGGGATTCCTATTTCCCCTGGCAACCCGGATAACCCAGAGGCTGGTACGCACAAAGAGGCTCCTCAGAAAGATAATCTCCTGTTGCCTCGTAAGCCCTGGCCCTGCACCCGCCACAGATTCTCCTATATTCGCATTTCCCACAGCGGCCTTTGTAACCGCTCAGGTCTCTGAGCCTCCCAAACACCTGGGAGGAGCTCCATATTTGGGAGAGACTTTGCTTTCGCACGCTGCCACAGCTCACTTCCAGATAACCGCAGGGTTGCACCTCACCCACATGGGAAATGAAGCAAAACCCCCACCCTGCCAAACACCCCCTGGTGACAAAATCCAGGTGCTGAGGGTGTCCAGGGCCGTGAAAAGCTTTGGGGGTCTTGCCATGTTGCCGCACTATCCTTTGATATTGGGGGGCGCATGTGGCTTTGAGCTGCAAAGGAATCTTCTCCTGCTGTTCGCAGAACCAGCCCAAGGTCTCCTCGTACTTTTGGGCCGAGAGGGCTGCTTGAGCCATCTCCTTGCCCCTGCCTGTGGGAACCAGCAGGAAGATATGGTGGGCCACAGCCCCCAAGGAGACCGCCAGTTCCAGAATGGAAGGCAGTTCCCCCAGGTTCTTTTCGGTGACAGTGGTGTTTATCTGAAAGGGCAACCCGGCCTGCTTGGCAGCCCTTATGCCTTCCAGAGCGCCTTGGAAAGCCCCCTCCACCTGCCGGAAGGCATCGTGGGTGGCCGGGCTGGAGCCATCCAGGCTGATGCTGACCCGCTGTATGCCGGCAGACTTGAGCTCCTTGGCTCGTCTTAGAGTCAGAAGAGTCCCGTTGGGGGCCATGACCATGCGCAGCCCCAGCTGGTTTCCCCTGCGGGCCAGCTCCAGCACGTCTTCCCTCAAAAGCGGCTCCCCGCCTGTGAGTATTACCACCGGCCTGGAAAAAGAAGCCATGTCTTCCAAGAGGGCCAGGGCCTCCTGGGTGTCCAGCTCCCCGGAATATGGACCCCTTTGGGCAGAGGCTCTGCAATGCACACAGCAAAGATTGCAGGAACGGGTGACCTCCCAGGCCACCATTCTCAAGGGAGGAATCGTCTCTTGGGAATTCATGCTTCCTCCAGCAACCTTGCCACCTCTGGGGCAGCATAACTCAGGATGAAATCAGCTCCTGCCCTCTTGATCCCCACCAAAGCCTCCAACATGGCCTTTTGTGCGTCCAACCAGCCCAGGCGGGCTGCAGCCTGGATCATGGCAAACTCGCCGCTTACCTGATATGCGGCCACCGGGTAATGAAACTGCTCTCTCACCCTGGTTATGATGTCCAGGTAAGGCATGGCTGGTTTTACCATGATGATGTCAGCACCCTCCTGGATGTCCAAGGTTACCTCCCTGAGGGCCTCCCTCCAGTTGGGCGGATCCATCTGGTAGGACCTCCTGTCTCCAAAGCGTGGAGCAGACTGGGCAGCCTCTCTGAAAGGACCATAGAAGGAAGAACAGTACTTGGCCGCATAGGAAAGTATCGGGATCCCCTGGAACCCCTCTGCATCCAATGCCTTGCGGATGGCCGAAACCCGGCCGTCCATCATGTCCGAGGGAGCCACCATGTCCGCCCCAGCCTTGGCATGGGAAACAGCGGTGAGGGCCAGAAGCTCCAAAGAAGCGTCATTGTCCACATCTCCATTTACTATTAGGCCACAATGCCCGTGGTCCGTGTACTCGCAAAGGCACACATCGGTCATGACTATCAGTTCTGGGACAGCCTCCTTGAGTTCCCTTACTGCCCTCTGAACTATGCCTTGGGGATCGTAAGCCTCGGAGCCCCGTTCATCCTTACGGCTGGGCAGGCCGAAGAGAATTACACCCAGTATCCCCAGCTCATGGATCTTGCGACCTACCCCAGGCAGCTTGTCCACCGAGAGGTGAAACTGCCCTGGCAGTGAGGATATCTCTTCTTGAACATCCCTGCCCGGCACAACAAAAAGGGGGTAGATGAGGTCTTCCGGACAAAGGCTTGTCTCCCTGACCAGTTTTCTTAGGGCTTCGTTTGTACGCAGACGCCTGGGTCTGTAAAGGGGGTAATTCATGACGAGACCTCCTGGAGGCTCTTTTCTGTAAGACCAGAGATTTCCTCTTCGGTGAGATAGCAGGCAGGATCCTCAGCCCACACGTCCCCTGTTACAGCTTCAGCCCTGACTCGAAAGTTTCCTCCGCACACATCCAGCCAAGAACACCTTGCACAGCGGCCCTTCACGTGCCTTTTCTTTTCTTTGAGAGCAGCCATGAGGGGATCGCTGGTGTCGGTCCAGATAACGCTGAAGGGTCTTTTCCTGACATTGCCGAAGCTTCTATGACGCCAGAATTGGTCGGCGTGCACCTCTCCATCCCAACTCACGCAGCCTATGCCATGCCCTGAACTGTTGCCCTCGTTCATCTTGAGGAGCTCCAGCACCTCCTTGGCCCTCAGAGGATTTTCCCTGAGAAGTCGCAGGTAAAGGTATGGGCCGTCGGCGTGGTTGTCCACAGTGAGAACCTCCACCTTTAGCCCCCTTTGATGAAGATCCCTGGTCCGATCTATTATGAGATCCACTGTCCTGCGGGTCTGCTCATGGGTCAAATCCTCCTGAACCAAGCGGCTTCCTCTGCCGGAGTACACCAGGTGATAAAAGCAGATCCTGGGGATACGCTCTTTCTCCACCAGATCAAAGATGCCCGGAATCTCTGCCACGTTGCCTTTGTGTATGGTGAAACGCAGGCCCACTTTCAGGCCCGCATCCTGGCAATTTTTAACCCCAGCCATGGCTGCCTGGAAGGCCCCTTTCACCCCTCTGAACCTATCGTGACGCTCCCCCAGGCCATCGAGGCTTATGCCTACATAGGATAGGCCTATGGAATGAAGCCTCCTGGCCACAGCTGCCTGGATACGGGTGCCATTGGTGGAAAGCACCACCCTCATGCCCAGATCCCTGGCTTTCTCTGCCAGCAGAAAAAGATCCGACCTCATGAGCGGCTCGCCCCCTGAGAGCAACAAGACCGGACATTCAAAGGAGGCCAGGTCCTGGATGAGGTTAAGGCCTTCCTGTGTGGTGAGCTCCCCCGATGGTGTGCAGGAATCCGATTGAGAATAGCAGTGCACGCACCGTAAGTTGCATTGCCGGGTGACATTCCATACCACAACCGGCCTCTTGTCTTTGGAGAACTGAAGCAGGTGGGAGGGCAGGCTCTTGGAGAGCCGCCCGTACCTCAGGGGATCCGAAGGCTCCACAGTCCGGCAATAAAGTTTGGATATACCTATCATGGCTCCTCTTTTCCGTGCTTGAAATGGGCTACCAGAGCCTCTACCAAGCCTTCTATGTCATATCTGGAGGCCACTATGTGGGGCTCCAGACCCAAGTCTCTGGCTGTGTCAGCTGTTATGGGTCCTATGCAGGCCACGGTCACCCCGGCCAGAAGCTCCCTGAGCTGCCCATCTGCCAAAGAGGCCAGATTCTTGACGGTGGAGGAACTGGTGAAGGTCACAGCATCCAGCCTTTTTTCTCCAAGCAGTTGCTTGAAGCCAGACTCCTTGCCTTGGGCCACCACGGTCCTGTAAACGCTAACGACCCTCACAAGGCCTCCTAGCTGTGTGAGGGTCTGGGGCAGAACATCCCTGGCTTGCTCGGCTCTGGCCAGAAGAAATCGTTTCTTGGCCCTTGCCTCATCCACAAGGGCCTCTGCCAAGGCCTCGGCCCTGAACTCCTTTGGGACAAGGTCTGCCTTGAGACCCCTTGATTCCAAAGCCTTGGCCGTGCCTGCACCTATGGCCGCAACAAGAAGGCCTCCCAGGGCCCTGCAGTCTTTTCCCAGGTGGAACAAACGATCCAGGAAGAAACGCACCCCATTGGGGCTTGTTAAAATCAGCCAGTCATATTGCTTCAGAGCGAAAATGGCTTCATCCAGCTCTTTCCAATCCGATGGAGCCTCCACTGAAATGGCGGGGAATTCCACGGCCTGCGCCCCCAAGCCCCGCAGACGCTGGGCCAATTGACTGGCCTGCTCTCTTGCTCTTGTAACCAGTATCTTCCTTCCCCACAGGGGCATGAAGCGGACCCAATCCAGCTTGTCCCTGAGGGATACCACTTGGCCCACCACCAGGACAGCTGGAGGGCCCAGGCCTTTTTCCTTTGCCAGCAACGCCAGGTCCCCCACCGTGCCCTGGAGTGCCACCTGATCAGGGGTGGTTGCCCAGCGGATCAGAGCTGCAGGAGTGGTGGGATCCAAACCGTTTTCCTGTAATTTGTTCAAGATGAAGGAAAGATTTCTCATGCCCATGAGAAAAACCAATGTGTCTACACCCTTGCTCAGGTGCTCCCAACGTATGCTGGAGGAGGATTTGCTTTCATCCTCATGACCTGTCACAAAGGCCACAGAAGAGGCATATCCCCTGTGGGTCACAGGAATTCCCGCATATGCTGGGGCTGCGATGGCCGAGGTGACTCCTGGTACTATCTGGAAAGACACACCAGCCTCGGCAAGGGCTTCGGCTTCTTCCCCGCCCCTTCCGAAAACAAAAGGATCCCCTCCCTTGAGACGCACCACCTTATGACCCTTGAGTGCCTCCTGTACAAGGAGCCGATTGATCTCGGCCTGAGCAAGGGTATGCTCTCCGCTTTGCTTTCCAACATAGATTTTCTTGCAATCCGGCGGGCACTTGGCCAAGAGTTCCTCGGGGATCAGGTGATCGTAAACCACCACCTGGGCCTGCTCAAGAGCCTCGAGCCCCCGGAGGGTTATCAGGCCTGGATCTCCAGGCCCAGCTCCCACCAGTGTCACCATTGGAGAATTCACCCGCTTCCTCCTTCTGCCAGTATATGGGGTCATTCATGCCTGGTTCAACCGGGCTTTGCCCAAAGACACCATCCCTTGGAAGAGCCAATCCCCAGCCGCGTGAGCCAAGCAAGAGGCTTTGCCAGTGTTTGCTGTTTTCTAAAGCCCAAGCGACTCTTGCACCAAGTTCTGGATAGGAATTCCTTCAAAGGATCAGATCAGGCCCCGGCTGATCCTTTCTGAGTCTTTCCAGGATCTCTGCGGCCCCCATTCTGAGTAAGGCATGAGCCACCTCCACACCCGCCCTCTGCGGCTCGCCAAGGGCACCTCTCAAGGAGTATTTCAATACAGGCCGACCTTCCAAGCCAGCCACCATTGCGGTCAGCAGGATCCTCCCATTTTGCTCTGCCAAGCCCAAAGCAGCCATGGGCACCTGACATCCCCCCTGCAGCTCCCTCATGATTGCCCTCTCGGCAGTCACACAGGCCCTGGTCTCCGGATGGTCCAAGGGAGCCAGAAGTTCCCGCATCCTCTCATCCTTGGATCTGACCTCAATGGCCAAGGCCCCCTGGCCAATGGCTGGCAGGAAGTCCTTTGGATCCAGAACTTGGGTGACCCTGGACCAAAGCCCCATGCGCTTTATGCCCGCAGCGGCCAAGACTATGGCCTTCAAGCCACCTTCGGATCTGTCCAGTTTTGCCAGTCTTGTATCAACGTTTCCCCTTAGCTCCACCACCCTGAGATCTGGCCTGCGCTCCAGCACCTGGGCTTTTCTTCTAAGACTGCTGGTGCCCACAATGGAGCCCTCGGGGAGTTCTTCCAGGGTTTTCTCATCACTGGATATGAGCACATCGCAAGGATTCTCCCTTGGGGGTACTGCGGCCAGGGTCAGCTCTGGATCCAGATCGGCCGGCAGGTCTTTCATGCTGTGCACAGCAAGGTCCACCTTGCCTTGCAGGAGAGCCTCCTCTATTTCTTTCACAAACAGGCCCTTTCCCCCCAAGCTGCTAAGAGGGGAATTCAAGATCTTATCCCCCTTGGTACGGATGGTTACCAGCTGGCAGCTGGCATCTGGAAACAGCCTGCTCAATTCTTGGGCAACCCAATTGGCCTGCCACCTTGCCAAGACACTGGCTCTGGTGCCAATGCGAATGGTGAATCTGCTTGATGGTTTCACTTGGCCTTCCCATTCAATCCAAAGAGTTCCCTGGCCATCTCCAGATATCCGGCCGAACCCTCCTTGCCACCCTGTTGCCTTATTCGGACTATGGGCTCATGGAGCAGTTTGCTGACTATGGCTCTTGTCATGGCATCTAGGGTCCTCTTTTCTTTTTCATTCAATGTCTTGAGTTTCTGCATGCTTTTTTGCAATTCTGAGTGACGAACCTGCTCTGCCCATTGGGCCAGAGCCCTGATGGTGGGCTCTGCATCCAGGGAATCCAACCAGATGCAAAACCTCTGGGTTTCCTCCTCCAGGATGGCAGAGGCTTTCTTTAGTTCTTCTTGCCTTTGTCCCCTGTGGTTTTCCACCACTGTTTGCAGATCATCCAGATCGTACAGAAACACGTTTTCCAGATCCCCCACCCTGGGGTCTACATCCCGGGGCACCGCTATATCTATGAAGAAAATGGGCCTGTTTTTCCTGGTCTTGAGGGCTTTCTTGACTTGTTCAAGGCCTATCAGAGGCGTGGGGGATCCCGTGCAGCTCAATACTATATCGGCCCGATGCAACTGGCTGCCGAGAGATTCCAACTCCAAAGCCTCACCCTCGAGTTCTGCGGCAAGAGCCTCTGCCCTGGAGAAGGTTCGGTTGCTGACCAGTATCTTTCTTACACCGCGCTCCTTGAGGTGCTTGGCCGCCAGCTCTATCATCTCTCCTGCGCCCAACAGAAGCACGGTCTTTTCAAGAAGACTCTGGAAAATAGATCGGGCCATCTCCACAGCGGCATATGCCACGGACACGGCCCCCCGGCCGATGTCAGTCTCTGTGCGCACACGCTTGGAGACCCTGAAGGCGTGGTGGAGCAGTCGATTAAGCATGGGACCGGCGGTCCCGCTCTTAACAGCCAGTCTGTAAGCTTCCTTGACCTGTCCTAGGATCTGAGGCTCGCCTATTACCATGGAATCCATGCTGGCTGCCACAGAAAAAAGATGGCGAACTGCCTCGAAATCCACCAACACATAAATATGCTCCTGAAGCTCCCTGACCCATTGGGGGCTTCGGCTCACCATGAGAGACCTTATCCTATCCATGCAAACATGCACATCCGCCCCATGGGCAAGAACCTCTGTGCGGTTGCAAGTTGACAGGATAAGGGCCTCGTCCAAATCAGGAGGGCAAAGCAAAGATCTGAGAATTTCACCTTGCTCCTCTGGAGTAAAAGAAAGGGTTTCCCTCAACTCCAGTGGGGCAGTTTTGTGATTAGCTCCTATTAGGATCAAAGACACTTCTTGCTGTTCCTCAACCCTGGAATCTGTCGAAGCGGTGGGGCCCGGATCCCATCAGGCCCGCTCCTGCAAAAGTCAAGATCACAAAGACAAAACCCACAATGGCCATGGCCGCTGCCCTTTTGCCTCTCCAACCGGCGTTGAGCCTCTGGTGCAATAGCCCAGCATAGACCAACCATGTGATGAGACCCCAGGTTTCCTTTGCCTGCCAGGACCAATAGGAGCCCCAGACCTCGCTGGCCCATATGGCTCCTGTGATGATCCCAGCAGTGAGAAGCAAAAAGCCCACGCTCATGCAGCGATAATTTACCTCATCCAGGATCTCCAGGGATGGCAGTCGGCCCAGAGTATCCACCGAGCATCTGGACCTAATTCTTCTTTCCTGAACCAGATAAAGCACGCCGGCGCCAAAGGCAGTAGCCAAGCTGGCCTCTCCAGCAAAGGAAAGAAGACCGTGTATTGTAAGCCAGTGGCTTTCCAGCAAAGGAGACACAGCCACAGGCACGCGGGGTGGCCCCCCCAAGGCCCACATGACCGCTGACAAAGGCAGGGCAACCAGCCCCACTGAAGCCACCCGGTATCTCCAAGTGGCCACCAAATAGGCACTTATGATGCACCAGGAAAGAAAGTGCAAGGCACCAGAAAGACTCGTTACGGGGAGCCTCTGGCCGCTCCACGCCCCCCAAACAATGACACCTGTCTGGGCCGCGAATCCCACAAGCACAATGCGACTCGACCATATCTGGGCCCATCTATCCTTTCCCTTTATGAACCAAAATAGAAATCCGGCTGATAAGGCATAGGCCACCAGGGAAACTTTCCAAAGCACGAGGCTCAAGGGGTCTTTCCTCCCTCCGGCAGGCTATACTGTTTGATGCGCATTTCAATGAGCTTTCTTAGCTTGGCTTCATTGCCAGTTTTGCAAGCATCCATTACCTGGGCATCCACCAAATTTCTAAGCAACTCCAATCTCTTCTGTTCGGAAAGCCCCATTTTTTTTATCTCAAGCCTGACCTGCGTGAGCAGATCCAGGAGAATTTCATAACCCGGAAAAAGACAATCCCCTATGTAATCCCTCAGCCTTGCGGCCATAGCCGGGCTGGCCCCCCCGGTGGATACCGCTACCTCCAACCTGCCCCTCTTTAGAAGGGCTGGAAAAACAGCGCTGCAAAGGTCCTTTTGGTCCACCACGTTGCACAAAATCCCTCTTTGCTCAGCCCATCCGCTGACAGAGCTATTCACATCCGCTCGGTCTGTAGCCACCACAACCAGCCTGGCACCTTCCAGATCCTGAGCATCCACTTCTCTGAGCTCAAGGCTTATGATACCCCTTGCTGCCATTTGCATTACTTCTTCACAGGCTTTTTTTGCAACCACATGGACCCAGGCCCCTCTCTCTACAAGCAAGTTTATCTTCCGCAAGGCCACTGAACCGGCTCCCACCACCACGCATTTACACCCGCCTATTCTGACCCAAAGGGGAATCCATCCAGGGGCTTCTGCACGCACTCCAAGACCTCATTGAGACCATAGTGGTAATATTTTTTTATTTTACGTCACTTAGGCTTTGCGGACAATGAGCTCGGCAGGCTTTTAAGACCTTAGAGATCAAGCCCGGGGTTTGGCAGGCTTTGATCAACAGAGGCTCTTTACATGGGCTTGGACAAGCATTTCAACAAAGGGTGGAAATCCGCGCCATGAGCATTGAAAATCTCGTTTTTTCAACAGGTTAAATTTAACAAGGGCTTGTTGAAAATTCGTTCATATGGAGCTATAATTTGCTATGTCTTGCAGCATGGAGAGCTTTCGAACAACGGATGTGACCCGGGCAAGCGTTCTCAACTATCCGAGTTGTCTTTGGTTTTTCTGTCAACCCAGCTTACTTTTCATTTACAAGGTTCTGTTAAATAAATTCAGTAGTGATACCAATATGTTAAATTTTTTTTCAACAAATCCACTTTGCTTATCTCTCTCACTAAAAAATACTTAGGAGATGAGAAATGGAAATACAAGTACCCAAGGATATAATCCACGCTGCTCTTCATACCATACAGTCTGTCTCAGACAGGCGAAACGTCATGCCCATCCTTTCTCACGTTTTACTGGAGGCCCAGCAAGATGCTTTGCGTCTGGCCGCAACGGATCTGGAACTTGCCATGGAGACCAAGATTCAGGTCAAAGTAACAGAACCCGGATCAGCAACTGTACCATGTCGAAAGCTATTTGAAATAGTTCGAGAAATGCCCGGTGGGCAGGTAAACATCAAGTCAGAGCCAGAGTTCACCATCAAGATATCCTGCCAAGACGTGGTGATGAGGCTCAAAGGACTGGACCCAGCGGAATTCCCGGTTTTCAAGAGACCATCCCTTCATGTTACCACACAGGCTGCGGCACCCATCATTGCCCAGATGATAGACAGGACCATTTACGCTGTGGCCGGAGAGGACATGCAGTTCAATCTGACTGGAATCCACGTGGAAAGGGTAGCAGAAAGCGGAGATATAAGATTCGTTGCCACAGACGGTAACCGTCTTTCCTTGATAGACAGACCTGTTGACCTTGTCATCCCAGAGGGAACCTCTGTGATACTGCCCAGAAAGGGCGTTTCCGAGATGAGAAGACTCATCTCAACAGAACAGGACAGCATCAATTGGGGCATAATGGACCAGCAGATGTTTGTGCTAGCTTCAGGCTACTCGTTGTATATAAGGCTTGTGGACGGAGTATTTCCTTCCTATCAGGAAGTCATACCCCGATTTGGGCCCAATAGAGCCAGGGTCGACAGGGAGAGATTTTCTCTTGCACTAAAAAGGGCTTCCCTTCTTTCCGACCAAAGATTCTTTGGAGTAAACGTAGGATTTAGCAAACAGGGAATTAGTGTTGCATCCAACAACCCTGATCTTGGCGACTCAGCGGAGATGATACCAGTAGACTATACAGGAGAGCCTCTTAACATACTCTTCAATCCTCGTTATCTCATTGACATAGCATCATCTTTGCAAAGCGAAACAATAATTCTTGAGCTAAACGACGAATCAAGTGCGGTAATAGTGAAGGATCCAAACGATGAAAAATTTCTTGCTGTTGTGATGCCTATGCGTCTATAGGTGATGGGGGACGAAAATTGGTTGAAAATTAGCTTTATGAATGAATATTTTTCCTGAACGAAAGAGATTAGTTAAATTTAAAAATTTATTTGCTTTTGGATACCACTAGCCAGATGAGTCTGTCGCATCGATTTGTGTCGGCCTGTATTGGGATAAAATGTTGCTTGGAAAGCTATTAATTCGGATCTAATTACGCCTGGTTGGTAATGATTTGACTTTTTCCGGGGGAGACATGGAAGCAGCCTATACAGCTGAAAACATAAAGATACTCGAGGGGCTGGAACCAGTAAGGGAAAGGCCCGCCATGTACATAGGAAGTACCGGCTTGCTGGGGTTACATCACCTGGTTTACGAAGTGGTGGACAACAGCATAGACGAGGCATTGGCAGGTTACTGCGATCAGATAACGGTGACTATCCACAGGGACAACTCTGTGACAGTGGAGGACAACGGCAGGGGTATTCCTGTGGATGAGCATCCGGTTGCCCGCAAGCCTGCGGCGGAAGTCGTGATGACCACCCTACATGCTGGAGCCAAGTTTGACAAGAAGAGCTATGCCTTCTCAGGGGGGCTCCATGGGGTTGGTGTGTCAGTGGTAAACGCCCTGTCTGATTACCTGAACTTGGAGATTCACAGGGATGGTTGCGTCTACACCCAGAGTTATGCCAAGGGAGTGGCCACAACCAGGCTCGAGGCCGTAAGAAAGACAAGAAAACACGGCACCAAGGTGACCTTTTCTCCTGATCCAGAAATTTTTGAGACAACGGATTTCAGCTTTGAGATCCTTTCCAGGAGAATGAGAGAACTGGCGTTTCTTACACCAGGAATAAGTATTACGATTACAGATGAGAGGATTGATGAAAGTAAGACATACAAATATAAGGGTGGAGTTGCAAGTTTTGTAGAATATTTGAATAGAAACAAAAATCCAATAACCAAAGTTATTCATCTTACAGGAGAAAAAGAGAATGTTATTTTTGATATTGCAATTCAATATAACGATTCATATGTAGAAAACCTTCTTTCTTTCGTAAACAATATAAATACTACCGAAGGTGGGACTCATGTTATAGGATTCAAATCCGGCCTGACTAGAGCGATAAATCAATATTCTACAAACAACAATTTAACTAAGAATTTCAAATATAACATCACAGGAGACGACATAAGGGAAGGTTTGTGTGCTGTCATAAGCGTTCGCCTTCCCAACCCTCAGTTTGAAGGCCAGACCAAGGCCAAGCTTGGCAACAGCGAGGTAAAAGGTATAGCGGAGTCCTTTATTCATGAAAAACTGTACCAGTATCTGGAGGAAAATCCTTCGGCTGCCCGCAAGATAATAGAGAGATCCATGGAAGCGGCCAGGGCAAGGGAGGCGGCCAGAAGAGCCAAGGAGCTGGCCAGAAAGAAAAACTCCGTGGAACTGGGCTCGTTGCCCGGGAAACTGGCGGATTGCCAAAGCAAGGATCCAAATCTGGCTGAGCTGTTTTTGGTGGAGGGAGACTCAGCTGGCGGATCGGCCAAGCAGGCGAGAGACAGAACCATTCAGGCAATACTGCCTTTAAAGGGAAAGATTTTGAATGTGGAAAAGGCAAGATTCGACAAGATGATCTCCAATGAGGAGATCAAGACAATGATAACGGCCCTAGGAACCGGCATAGGTGAAAATGATTTTTCCATAGAAAAGCTTAGATACAGAAAAATCATAATAATGACTGATGCCGATGTTGACGGTGCTCATATAAGGACACTGTTACTGACTTTTTTCTACAGGCAGATGCCCCAAATCATAGAAAGCGGTTGTCTTTACATAGCCCAACCGCCTCTTCTCAGAGCCAGAATCGACAACAAAGACCATTATTTCAAGAGCGAGGGGGATTTCAACACTTTTGTGGTGGAGCGTTCCATAAAATCCCTGAAGCTAGCCACTAGCGACGGACGCACAGTGGAGGGCTCGCGCCTTTTGGACCTTTACAGGGCAGCTCAACGCATAGAAGAAGGAGCCTTGCAACTGGAAAAGATCCGTTACGACTTTGTCTTGGTGGAAGCCCTAGCAATGGAGGAGGAGCTTCCGCCAGCCATGTTCCGAGAGCAAAAGGCCCTGGAGAGGTTGGCCCGGGACCTCATGAGCTACGCAAAAACAACCCGTGGGGATTACAACTCCATGGATTTCAAGGTGGTTCCTTCCCCGCAGGAAGATCACTCCTTGATATTGGAAATCACCACCGAGAGAGGAACCCAAAGGTTCCACACTGTGATAGACGAGCATTTCGTGCATTCCCCCAGGTTCAAATCAATTCGGGAGTTGAGTAGAAAACTGGGTGCCGTGGGTTCACTTCCATGGAGGATCCAACTGGAGGGAGAGCCTGTGGAAATCCGTCGGTTTCAGGAACTGGCCTCCAGCATAGCGGGTTCCTGTCGTGGCAAGGTGGCGGTGCAGCGCTACAAGGGGCTGGGGGAGATGAATCCGGATCAACTTTGGACCACAACCATGGACCCCAATACCAGAACACTGCTCAGAGTGAGAGTGGAGGACCTGGTGGAAGCGGATCAGATCTTCTCTGTACTGATGGGCGATAGTGTTGAGCCCAGGCGGGAGTTCATTCAGACAAATGCCATGAACGTGACCAACCTGGACATCTGAGAGAAACTTTGGAGAAAAAATGGGAGATTTACGGGACATAAGCATCGAGCAGGAACTCACTCGCTCCTATCTGGACTATGCATTGAGCGTCATAATCGGGAGGGCCATTCCAGATGTACGCGACGGGCTCAAGCCTGTGCAAAGGCGGGTGGTTTACGCCATGCACGAGATGGGAAACACCTGGAACAGGCCCTATAAGAAATCGGCCCGAATCGTTGGGGATGTCATAGGAAAGTATCACCCGCACGGGGATGCAGCCGTGTATGACTCCATTGTGAGGCTGGCCCAGGATTTCAGCATGCGCTACCCGCTGGTGGACGGACAAGGCAACTTCGGGTCCGTGGATGGGGATCCGCCTGCTGCCATGCGTTATACCGAGGTTAGGCTCAACCGCATTGCCAAGGAGCTGCTGGAAGATATAGACAAGGAGACCGTGGGCTTTTCCCCCAATTATGACTCCTCCATGAGAGAACCCGATGTTTTGCCCTCTAGGATCCCCAATCTGCTCATAAACGGTAGCTCGGGAATAGCCGTGGGAATGGCCACAAACATCCCTCCCCACAACCTGCGGGAAGTGATAGATGCACTGTTGGCCCGCATGGACAACCCATCAGCAGGTGTGAGCGAGTTGATGCGCCACATTAAGGGGCCTGATTTTCCCACAGGTGGAATAATCCAGGGCAGGTCAGGCATTGTGGATTCATATAAGACAGGCAGGGGTAGCATCAAGGTCAGGGCAAGAGCCCATGTGGAGAGAAACGAGAGTTCAGAAAAAACTTCCATAGTGGTCACCGAACTGCCCTACCAGGTAAACAAGGCCAGGCTTCTGGAGCGCATAGGAGAGCTGGTAAAAAACAAGGTGGTGGAGGGCATAGAGGAACTCAGGGACGAGAGCGACAAGGATGGAATGCGCGTTGTTATAACGCTCAAGAAAAACGAGATAGCCGACGTGGTGCTGGCCAAGCTCTTCAAGCACACTCAGATGGAGGTGAACTTCGGAGTAACCCTCCTGGCAATAGACAGCGGCATGCCCAAGGTCTTCTCCCTTCCAGAGCTTCTGGACAGGTTCATTCTGTTCAGAAGGGATGTGGTGCTCAGGAGAACCAGGTTTGAGCTTGCCAGGGCCGAAGAGCACTGCCACCTCCTGGAGGGCCTGAAACTGGCTCTGGAGAATCTGGATCTGGTCCTGGGAATCATACGCAGCTCCGACACGCCCAAGACAGCTCAGCAAACACTCATGAAAGAGGTGGGGCTGAGCGAGAAACAGGCCCAAGCAATACTGGAGATGCGCCTCCAGCGGCTAACCCGCCTGGAGAAAGACAAGATCATATCTGATTACCAGGAGACCAGAAAGCGTATAGAGGATTACAGGTCAATACTTTCCAGCCAGGAGAGAGTGAGAGAAATCATCCGCAGCGAGCTTCTGGAGATACGCAATCAATACGGTGACGACAGGCGCACGGAGATATCAGAAGAGGCCGGGGAACTAGATTACGAGGACTTAATAGTTGAAGAGAGCATGGTTGTGACAATAACCCACAGGGGCTATGTGAAGAGAACCCCGCTTTCCATCTACCGTACTCAGAGAAGGGGTGGAAAGGGTAAGGTGGGCATAAGCATGGCTGAAAGTGATTTTGTGGAAGATCTCTTTGTTTCCAGTACCAGAAGCTATCTCTTGGTTTTCACCAACAGCGGAAGGGTGCATTGGCTCAAGGTGCACGAGGTTCCGGAGGCCAGCCGTGTGGCCAAGGGCAGGCCCATAGTGAATTTGCTTCCTATGCAAGAGGCAGAGCGGGTGGCCACGGTCTTGCCAGTGAGGGAATTCAAGGAGGGGATGTACATATTGCTGGCCACAAGGGCAGGAGTGGTAAAGAAGGTGGAGATGATGGCTTTCAGCCATCCCAGGGCAGGGGGCATCCATGCCATGACCCTGGATGAGGGTGATGAGCTCATAAGTGCCATACTGACCGATGGCACACAGAGGCTCTTGATGGCTACTAAACGAGGAATGGCGCTTTTGGTGGAAGAAAGCCAGCTCAGGCCCATGCAGAGGGCTGCAAGGGGTGTAAGGGGAATCAAGCTCAGGCCAGGAGACCATCTGATTTCCATCAATGTGGCCCCTTCGGCCCAAGGGGCCTTTGTGACCATCACGGAGAAGGGCTATGGTAAGAGAACACTTGTGAGCCACTACCGGGTCCAGAACAGAGGTGGGATAGGCCTTACAAACATAAAGATAACAGAGAAAAACGGGCCTGTGGTGAATGTCTTTCCAGCCGGGGATGAGGACAATCTGGTCATCATAACGGACCAGGGTAAGCTCATAAGAATCAGAGCATCTGAAATAAAGGTGGTGGGCCGTGCGGCAATGGGAGTCAAGGTAATAGACGTGGCGGAGCAGGAGAGAGTAGTGGCGGTCCAGAGGGTGGCAGACAATGAGGGATAGGAGCCAGAGATCTCAGTGGTCCAACCCACAAGACATGGAGGATCAATGCGCTTTGCGGTGGTAGGGGCCGGAAGTTGGGGCACCACCCTGGCCAACCACCTCTGTGGCTTGGGGCACGAGGTGATCCTTTGGGTTTACGAGCCAGAACTTCTGGAGCAAATGCGTTCTCAGAGGCTCAACCCCCTTTACCTTCCTGGCGTGCCCTTAGATCCTCGCATGGGCTTGGAGGGGGATCTACTCAAAGCCTGCCAGGACTCTGATTACATTCTGATGGCGGTTCCATCCCACGTGTACAGGCGAGTCCTGGAAAACCTTATGCCCGTTGTGCGTGGTTCCAAGGTGATAATTTCAGCCACCAAGGGCATCGAGAAGGAAACTCTCATGACCATGTCTCAAGTGGTGGGATCAATGGCGGCCCAAGTCCCTTACGCGGTTCTCTCAGGGCCCAGCTTTGCCAAAGAGGTGGCCAGGGGGCTTCCCACTGCTGTAACAGTTGCCTCCAGATCTCTGGATCTGGCCGTGAGACTTCAGAACCTCCTTTCCTCGGAGCGTTTCCGGGTCTATGCCCACGACGACGTGATGGGCACCGAGCTGGGAGGCGCCATCAAGAACGTCATAGCCATCGCGGCAGGCATAAGCGATGGCTTGGGCTTTGGTCTAAATGCAAGAGCCGCTCTTCTGACAAGAGGCCTCTCCGAGATGATACGCCTGGGAATAAAAATGGGAGCCAACCCCTTGACCTTTGGAGGCCTATCCGGCATAGGGGATCTCATCCTGACCTGCACAGGGGATCTGAGCCGTAACCGCACCGTGGGACTCAGAATAGCAAAAGGAGAAACCCTGGAGCAGATCAGCCGCAGCATGGTGGCAGTGGCCGAGGGGGTCATGACCACCCTGTCCTTGAGGGAGCTGGCCAGGAGGGAGCAGGTGGACATGCCCATCACAGAGCAGGTCTATCAGGTGCTTTACCAGGGAAAGGATCCGCAGGAGGCTTTGAGGGATCTTATGAACAGGCCCCTCAAGAGGGAGATTTCCTTTGTTCCGGAAGTCATGGGAGCAAACTGAGCAGATTTCTTTGGGAAATTCTCATCCGTTTGAGCAAGGCACTCTAAGGGTGAAACAGGTATTGCCGGGCTGGCTCTTTACTTGGATCTGGACCCTGTAAGGCTCCATGAGCATCTTTACCATGTGCAATCCGAGACCGGTTCCCACTGGCCTGCCGCTGTCCTCTGGAGCTTTCTTGGTTGTGAAATAAGGCTCGAAAATCCGCTCCATATTCTCCTTTGGTATGCCGCAGCCCGTATCTGTCACGGAGATCTCTATCCAGTCCCCTTCCCCTTTGCGGCTCATTACGGTGAGCTTCTTGGTCTTGCTGTCCCTCATGGCGTCTATGGCGTTCTGGATAAGATTCAAGAAGGTCTGGGAGAAATCCGAGTATATGCCTTTCACGGGTGGGAGATCCTCTTGGAGATGGTACTCTTTTTCCACATTGTGCTTGAAGAAGAGGTCCCCTTCCATGAACTTGAGTTCCTCACGAAGGATGGTGGAGAGGTTTAGAGACTGGTGGTAATCGATTTGGTCCTGCCGGCTTTTTTGCATCACATTTCGAATTATGTCGCTTAGCTTGGCCACGTTCTCTATTATGATGTCCGTGTCCCTTAGGTTCTGATCATATTCCTGCAGTAGAGCCAGGGTCTGGGCCCGCGCCTCCGGAGTTTGATTGCCCGAGAGGCTCTGGATCCTTGATCTCATCTGCACCAACTTGTCTTTCATCAACTCGGCCCTTCCCAAGATGATCAGCAGGGGTGAGCTGAGATTGTGAGCCATTCCCTGGGCCAGCATCCCTATGGAAGAGAGCTTGGAGAGTTGAAGGATCTGCTTTTGGAGATTCTCCTGTTGTTCGGCCAATCTGCTACTGCTTTCCTGTATCTGCCTAAGCATGCGTTGGGAATCGGGGTCGGTCTTTCCCTGTTCCAAAGCTTTCTTGACCTTCTCCAACAGGGCAAAGCTGTCAAAAGGCTTGGTTACGTAATCAAAGGCCCCTACTTTCATGGCCTCAACGGCCGTATCTATGGTACCGTAGCCTGTCACCATGATCACAGGCAGGTAAGGATTGTGCTCTTTCATGCGGCGCAAGGCTTCCATACCGTCCATCACCGGCATCTTCATGTCCATGATGACCAAGCCCACAGAGTCTGTCTTGGCTTTTTCCACAGCTTCTTTCCCGTTGGTGGCAAAAAGAAGGGGGAAGTGGTCTTTCAGGATCATTCTCAAAGATTCCCTGGGACCCAGCTCATCGTCCACGATCAAGATGTGAGGTTTCTGCATGGATCCACCCCAATGAACACCTGGCCCAAAGCATGAACCGGGCCTTGAGCTAAGCCCGAAAGCCTGCCCCCGATTTGAGAAGGGCTCAAACGGGCTTCTCACCATTTAACCAAACAAAGATTCCCTCTGGTCTTTCCCCTGTCCGAAGATTTGGCACATCAGGACTTCTAGTCTCCAACGGTCTTGATGACCTAGCCCTCAAGAACCGGCTCCTTGACCACTCCTTAAGTTAGGTCAAGCTCACGTTTTCCTGTTTTAGACTTGCGTCCAAAGGGATCAGAAGCTTGAATCTGGAGCCTTTTCCAGGCTCTGAGTCCACATCTATGCGTCCCCCGTGATCCTGGATTATTCTTTGAGCTATGGGCAGACCGAAGCCCATGCCTTTGACCTTTGTGGTAAAAAAAGGCGAAAAAATCTCCCGTAACTGATCAGCGGCAATACCGCAGCCTGTGTCCTCCACCAGGATCTCCACCCAATCCCTGCTTGACGGATCCAGATTGCCATGGGTCCTGACCGATCGAAGCACCGGAGGCTTCACCCTCTGTGTGCGAAGCCTCAACTTGCCTCCATCTGAGCTGGCCTCCAGGCCGTTGTCTAGAATATGGCACAAGGCCTTCTCCAGATGCTCCCTGTCTGCAGAGACATAAATGGGATCAGAAGCCAGCTGCTTGACTAGCCTGATCTTTTTGGCCTCGATCCACGCAGCCCGGGATTGTATGGCCGATTCCACGATCTGGTTGACATCGTGACGCATGGGCCTGCTTTCCCTGGGCATGGCAAATTCCATGAGCCGCTCGGTCATGAGATTCAACCGGTCGATCTCTCCCATCACCACCGAGAAGAATTGCTCCCGGAACTCCAGGTCTGCATAACGCTCCGGAAGCAACTGGGCGAAGGTCTTAACAGCCACCAAGGGGTTTCTGATTTCCTGGGCCATGCGATTGGCCAGCAGGCTCCAGAATCTCAACCTGTCCAGATCCCTTGTACGGGCCTCCAATTCTTTAGTCTCGCTGAGGTCTGTGAAGACCATGATGGCTCCGCGGATTCGGTTGGAGTCATCCCTTAAGGGGGAAGTGCTCACACCCAGAGGGGCCTTGGACATGGGATGGGTCACTTCCCGACGAGAGAAACTCTCAGCGCCCTCCAGGGTCCTGAGCAGGAGGTCTGCAAATACAGAGCCCAATTTCTGAACGCTCTTGCCTAGGATTTCCTCCCTGGAAACCCCCAGCATCCGCTCGGCTGCCGGATTGTAAGTGGTTACCTTGGCGAGGTGATCTATGGCCACCACCCCTGTGCCTATGCTCTTGAGGATGTTCTCATTGTATTTTTTCTGAAGGCAAAGTTCCCTATAGAGAAGAGAGTTCTCAACGGCCACTGCCGCATAGTTGCCCACCATGGAGAGCTGTTCCACGTCGGAATCGCTGAAAGGCCTTCCGGTTACCTTGTTGCCCAAACACAAGATCCCCACCAGCCGGCCCTTGGTAAGCAGAGGAGCTGAGATCTTGGCATCCAAAGCTTCCATCTGCTGGAGCACCAAGGCCCCCTCCCTGGTGAAGCCCGATAGCTCCACCTCTTCACGTTTCAGGATCTGGTTGTAGCGAAGCAGCCACCCGGGCAGCCCCTCTTCCAACCTGAAATTCAGGGTTCTGATCCTCAGCTCTTCTATGCCCAAAGAAGCCCTTACTCGAAAGATAGACCGGGAAGGCTCCAAGAGTAGCACCGCTGCCTTATTGACCTGGAACATCTCGCAGATGGCATGAAGCATGAAATCCAAGAGTCTTTCCAGGTCTGTGATGTGAGTAAGGGCCTTGAAGAACTCCTTCAGGGCGAACTGACTCAAGGCTGGATCCCGCTCCATGTGATACCAACTCAAAGCGGTCATGGGCACGGGAACCTCCTCTCTATAAGGCAAAGGAAAAATCCTGGTACCTCCGTTGGCCTCCACTCTGCTTTTGAGCAGACGAACCTCCCTTTGCAACCTGGTGCGCTCCAGGGCACGTTTCATGACCCATCTGACCTCCGTGCCCTCAAAAGGCTTGACCAGTACCTCATAACCGGATTCACCGTCGGTGGCTTCCATCAGATCACGGCCCCTGGCGTTGGTGATGAGCACCAGGCAAATATCCTGGGAGATCTGCCGCAGTCTCTCCAGCAGGCTCAAGCCGTTCATGTCGGGCAGGCTCGGCTCCAAAAGCACGATCTCCACCGGATGCTGGGCAACCATGGCCAGAGCTTCGTGCCCCGAACGAGCCTGTAGGATGGAAAACTCGTCCTTTAGAATCATGCGCAGAGATTCCTGAACAGCTATCTCATGCGAGACGATCAGCACGAAGCTCATGAGAATCTCCAAGGGGTAAAGCAGCCTCGGCCACCAACAGTGGGAGGGCTATGGTAAAAACCGCACCACCACCAGGGCGGTTTTCGGCGTTTATGGAGCCTTTATGCTCCCGTACTATGCCGTGTGCTATGGAAAGCCCTAGTCCATGGCCCGTGTCCTTGGTGGTGAAAAAAGGATCGAAGATATGCTTTATGTGGCTTTCCCGAATTCCTGGACCATTGTCGGCTATGCGCACATATGCCTCCCGGTCTCCCTGTGTGTATCCCTGGGGAAGCTTAGCAAAAGGAGCGGCTGGAGGCCAGCCCCATCTTTTTCTGGTTCCAGTGGAGATCTCCAAAGAGGGTTCTTCTTGGGATGAGGTGGCCTCCAAGGCATTGAGTAGCACGTTCATAAACACCTGCTTCAGTTGCTCTGCATCCGCGAAAACCCAAAGAGGCGTCTCGTAATACTTGGTGGTGATCTTTATTCCTTTCTTGGCCATTTCGCTGGAGAGTAGTGCCAGGGTCTGTTCTATGGGATCATGGAGGTCTATGGGCATGGGAATAGGCTTGGGAGGCCTGGCAAAACGAAGAAGCTGCTCCACCAGGGAGTTTATCCTCTCGATCTCCCCTGCAGCTATGTGAGAAAAAGACTCACGGAACTCCGGATCATCATACTTGATGGGAAGAAGTTGGGCGAAGGTCTTCAAGGAAACCAGAGGATTCTTGATCTCGTGGGCCATGCCAGCAGCCAAAGTGCCCACAGTGGCAAGGCGCTCTGCCCGCCGCACTTCAGCTTCAAGTTGTTTGATCTCCGTGAGATCTGTGATGACTGCCACCGCCCCAACCGAACCACCTTGTACGTCCCGCAGAACGGTACTGGAGACGCTCACCCTAATCGTGCGGCTCTCCCCGAGTCCAAAAACCATTTCTTGACCAGTGGAACCTAAACCGGTAGAAACCGTGTTCTCGAGAAGACTTGAGATTCCAGGGTTCAAACTTTTTGCCGGTTTTCCCACGGTGGCATCTTTAAGAATACCGAACATATCGCACGCCGTCTGGTTGATTTCTGTAACAATTCCAAACTGATCAACAGTTATGACGCCACAAGTGAGTTCGTCGAAAACGGTCCTTATGTAGTCTTTAGCGTCCATGACCTTGGCAAAAAGAGAAGCATTCTCCATCGCAACAGATACCTGTTGGCCTACGTCCAACAAGAATTCCATTTCATCGAGCGAGTACATATCTCCGAAAACCTTTTCTCCCACACCGATAAAACCAGACACTCGATCAGCCCCTCCAAGCCGCACAAGCACAAAGGAGCTAAGTTTAGCAAACAGTTCCTCCAATTTGTTCTTTTCGGCCGGATCCTTTCGTTAAGAAGCAACAAGTCGCCTCCGGCTTCGAGCAGCCGCCGAGCCTCTTCCATTACCCTCGGGTCCAGTGGGCGCTTTTGTTCTTCAGTACTAAAGAAAAAGGGGAGAAAACTCGTATCATTGACCCAATAGACGACAGTGACAGCGCGGGCCCCGAGAATTTCTTTTAGACCCTTTGCCAAATGGACGGCGAGTTCCTCAAACCTTCTTAATACTGGTAGTTGTTTCCTAAAAGAATATAGAGATCGGCGGAAATTGCTACTCTTCCCGAACACTTTCTTGTCAATCAAAGATTCTATGCTCCTTCTAAGCACAAAAGCCAACATCGCCCCAAGGATCGCCGAAAGGCATATAGGCAAGACTGAAGAGGACCTCGTTGTGCCCAAAGAAAAATACATTCCTCCCAAAACTGCTGTGGTCACCACCAAGCTCGCGACTGCCACTGTTGCGACAAAAGACACCATTCTGCGAGAGAACGCTGTTAGATCTAGTACCCGGTGCCGGATAATCGCGTAGGTCAATATTGCTAGCATTGGAAGAGTCAGAACTGGCCCCAATTGAGTGAAACGTACTAGACCGGTAAGTGGCAAGATCAGGGCGCAGAAAATAAATAAAAAAAAGCCTGGAACTATTCC
>FWPV01000873.1_pt1 | contig 26923 bp, 20 predicted proteins | sample 2228371 | NCBI WGS metagenome assembly FWPV01 (sample SAMEA103939776, study PRJEB20133) | metagenome
ATCTATGGACATGGCTATACAGATTGCAGAACTGAGATGTTTCTTTACATGGGCTCACTTGCACGTATGGGCATAGCGAGTCTCTCATTCGATATGCCAGGCCACGGATGCCCCCTTGCGAGTCCTTCAGACGCCGAGGAGATCAGACCTGTTTTGGCTCAGCTAGGACTTCATCGCCTCTTCGATGCTATGAACAGAGGCCGGGGAAGAGATCTCACAGCAGATGGCATAGAAGATTCAGGGGCAGACTTTTGGACAGCAGACACCTTCCACACAAGGGACATGGTACGCCAGACAGTCATTGATACCATGCAGCTGGTACGAATCCTGCGAAGTTTCGATGGTCTACTCCGCACGCACCAAGATTTCGATGGCAACGGCACAGTAGAGCTCGCAGGCGACTTCAATGCAGACGGCACTGTGGAGATTGGCGGTCCTCAGGGGCGTTACTTCTATTGGGGCCAATCCTTGGGTGGCATCATCGCTGGGGTTATGGCAGGTATAGAACCCTCGCTTTTGGCAGTTGTTCCTGTCTCAGCGGGAGGTGGTCTTGCCGATATCGCCACAAGGACGACTCAAGAAGGCACACTGCAGGCAGTTCAGCTCTTTATGCAAGGACCACTTATCACTGGTTCAGGACCCTACGGTGGCAGTGTCCAGGTAGCATTCAATCTGAATGACTACTATCTCGAACACTATCTCCCGTTTTCAACATTCGAAGGGATACAACCAGGGGATATCGTGAAGGTAGAGAACCTTGCCAATGGAGAAGTACGCACCGGCATGGTGCTCGAGCAGGATGTCCTCGACCACAGGAATCGCCCCTACTCGCTGGTATATTTTCGTGTACCGGTACCGAGTGACAGAGGCGACCGACTTGTCGTGCGACTTCTCGACGGAGAGACAGGCGAGGAGAAAAAAAGGATCGTGCATTTTGACACAGATGTGACCTTTCACGGTACCACGTACGTAGCAGGCACTCCCCTTGTAAGTCCTGCAGCAGGCTTTGGGCTTGGCCGCAATACTCCTGACCTACGACGCTTTGTCGGCCTTGCCCAGATGATACTGGAGCCAGCGGATCCTATTAACTACATCGCAAGGAAGAAATATGAGCCCGCCCCAGTATTTGACTACGAACCAGCAACGCAACTACCACATGTCCTCATTATCAATACGATCGGCGATATGAATGTGCCGATCAATACCGGGATCTCACTTGCACGAGCAGCAGGCCTTATTGGTGTCTCGGACGTCCATCCAGGGTATGGAGCCCCAGCCAGTACTGTGCTTATCGTTCATCATGTGCCTGAAGGTATCGAAGCCTTCAAGCGATTCGGACTGGATCGTGCAGGCTTGTGTGATGTGGACGATCTTGATGGTCCCAGAGAGAATTTTCCTGGCCTCACCATCCCAACCCTTTCGCCACCCCTCAGGATAACAAGGTCGGACGAGTCAGGCTCTTCGGGTGTGCGGTTTCCTTACCTGAGCCCTAAAGGTGCCCACACATTTCTAGGACCAAGCCCTTGGCGAGTCTTTGACATCGAGCGATTTCTGGTCAATCAAATCGCATGGTACTTCTTCACAAACGGCAAAGCACTCACCGACGACCAGTGTCTTGCAGACGATGCATGCGAATTCTTTCCTTGGCGCTCCTCATTGCGCATGCTTCCAGCTCAACACTACATCCAGTAGCCGCTCGTTAGGATCGATCCTGAGGTCGGCATAGGCTGCAAACTTTCTGGCAAGTTCTCGTTCGTCATCTCTGTAGAGGTCTGGTCGGTCAAAGGCCGATGCGAGACGGCCACGAAGGCCCCACGAGCTTGAGATGCCAAAGAGCTCTCGATCGATTGGATCGTCGATCTTCTTGTAGGTCCACAACGACCACGACCATCCGGATCGCTCATAGAGATCGATAAGAAGGGAGGCTCCCTCATAGGCGAATGCTTCGTCCCTCATTGGAGAAAAACTCCCGATATAGTACGGGACCTGCTGGGCCTCTTGGGCGCGGTTAAAGAGCACGTCATACAGCCACACGAGAAGTTGGTACCCTAAAAGATTCGTAACGTCGAATTCGAAGATGTGCGTCGAATACACAACGCCCTCCCAACCCCTACCTGCCGGGTGAGGAAGGCTTCCCAAGCCAAAAAAACCGTCATGAATGACCAAGATGTGATCGTCACCTCGTTCTCGTATCTTCTTTACAATCCGATGGTACATATCGTCGCGTGCCTTTAACGATGGAGCACCAAAAGGCTCTGCAAGGAGACTGTACGCAGCAACCACATTCCTCTCATGGTATCGCCTTGAAAGTTCCTCCCAGAGCTCGACAGTGAGTTCCTGCATACGCTGGTCCTCATAGAGTCTTGGGGGCCCGGAATAGTCATTTTGGCCGCCTGGTGCTTCCTGTACGTCGAGCACGGCATAGATACCGTACCGCTCACACCAGTCCAGTAACGTGTCGATGCGATGAAAGGCCCTTTCGTTCCACTCGAGCGAATTCAAGACCTCTTTATCCGAGGCAGTCACAAGGCTGCGATAGCCAATAGGTACTCTTACGACATTGAAACCCTGGGCTGCAATCCACGCAATGTCCGACTCACGTATCCATGCACCCCAAAAGATATCAAGCAGCCGATCCCTTTCTGTTTTTCCAAAACGCTCTTCCAAAAGGATTCGACTGGCACGATCTGAATCGTCATACACAACCGGGTAGCGTGCAACCGCTTCAAGAAACGCTTCTGTGGCCGCTGAGCCGATACGCCCTTCTAGTCTTGATGCAAAGGCCTCAAGCCACTCCGGTCCACGCGCTGGTCCGACCTCACGCAGAACGCTGTCGACTTCTATACCAATGCCTGCCTCTTGGCCGAGGACATGTATACGGCCGTGCAATGGGTAGTCCACTTGGGAAATCCAGTTTTCGAGAAAAAGCCAACTGCCAAGATTCACACCACGGAGTACAACAACCTCTCCATTGCTGGCAACAATGTCCTTACCCTGGGTAAGGAGTCTCAGCATGTGCCTGGTAGCTCCATTTGAGTATCCACCGTGCTTGTGTGTGCTCGTACAAGAACACACACAAGCCACACACACTGCTAGTAGATAGGCGCCTCGTCTATGGTGCATACGTAAGGCTCCTTTACCGTACCTGCTTCCCACACCATCTATCTTGCGTCATCGAGAGAGGTGTGAAAAAGCCTTATTACTACATCCCTTTCTGCAGGGCCGCCGACAATCTGGACCCATGTATCGTGCCCAGCAACGGTTCTACCAAAAAAGATCGTGCCCGGCCCCCTTCGGCGCGCCACCACCGCAGAGGTCCCAAGATCCGTTGTCCAGCAGGGATCCTTACGCGGATCCATACCGAGTTCGCAGTGAGGAAGATCTCTGTTGTCCTCCAGGAGTCGTACAGTTGTACCAGCTCCAGCCGGCTCCTCTCGCACTACAACTGTGACAGTTGTACCATCCCGTAATGTCATACGGCCCTGAGCTTCTCCTCCGATGTCGATCTCGATCAGACGGGATTCCTCGGCCTCAACCGACCATTCCAAGGGCCTGCCTTCCACCTTTTCGATACGCCGTACAGAATCAGGCAGCAGTGGTACAATACCGCCAGCGCGTAGGAATACGGGAATGTCTCCTAACGGAGCTGACACAGTCACTACCCGAGGTCCAACAAGAGCCTCTCCAGTCTCCCACCTATACCAGGTGCCAGGGGGAAGTTCGACATCCAGTGTGCTGACGCCTTGATGAATCACCGGAGCAACAAACAGCGAAGGACCCAGCATATACACATGATCGGCCCGAGGTGCACCCTCCCAACCAGGAAATTCTAGTAGGACATGTCGCATTGCAGGAAGTCCGGATCGTACTGACTCATCATGCAAGGCCTCCAGGTAAGGCAAAAGCCTCAGATGGAGGATAGAGTACCTGCGGAACTGAGAAATAGTTTCAGCATCTCTATCCCAGTTCCAGTTCTTTTCCCAGTTGTTGCCCCGGTGCGTACGCATCACAGGCGAGAGGGCACCGAGTGCAAGCCAACGTAGATACAATTCCTTTGTCGACGGAGGGGAGATAGTCCCTGTGTATCCTGCGATATCAAAACCATAGGCACTTATACCTGCAAGCCCTAGACTTGTCCCGTAAGGGATGACACTGGCAAGGCCATCGAGCATATCCCAGTCGGTCTGCTGATCACCCGCCCATACCACCCGTACATAACCATTGGATCCAAGGTACCCTGAACGACTAAAAAACACAGCACTACCGTCAGGCCGCTCGGCCTTGGCAACCTCGTCGTTCAATGCAGCCCAATCCACACAGTACCTGTTGGCATAGTCTCTACCCATCCTGCCGTCATGGAATACCATATCCGGCGCCACCCACTCGCCATAGTCTGCCATCCAGCCGTCTATTCCTAGACGATATGCCCTAGCTAACCGCCCTGCCATCCACTGACGCGCCTCTGGATTGGTGAGGTCAAGGATACTACTCGGCGTCAGGACCCTCAGGAAGCGATACGGCCCTCCTCTCTGTCGCTTGGACGCAAAGCCTCTTCTGATTGGTTCTTCAGGATCCTTGAGTTCCCAGGAATCCAGAAAGGTGTTGAAATACGTCAGAACCCGAAGCCCTATTGCGTGAAGCCGGGCCACCATTTCCGGAAGGTCAGGATGTTCGTAGTCGCGCCAATCCTGGTCCCAAACGGCTGTTGCTGCAACGTCCTGTGCTTCGATTGCTCGGGCAAGGGACGCTACTTCCAGAGGCAGCCCCTTTATCGCAATCCAAGGCCCAAACGCCCAGCGCGGAAGTGGCACCTGCCTTCCTTGCATTGCAGTATATCTGCGTACTACATCAGCAGGATGAGGCCCTGGCAACACATAGAGACAGCACTGGCGGTGTCCACCACCTGCTTCAGGCTCTAACTGGGCCTGTAGCTCTAACAGGTCGTCTCTTTCAGCGCACAGTAGAAACCGACTCCTCCGGTTGGTATCGAGAATAAGACCGTATGCAGCATGGTCTGGATCAGGCCGTGCAACAATAGTGTAAGGAAGGGGAAAATAGGCATCGTGCACATGTCCTGCTATGGACCATTCAGACTCTGCAAGACGAGGGTCCTTGGTCAGTCCCTGCTCGGTTACTCTAATCGGAACAATATGCCCTCTATGCTCTGCAGCATCTGTTTGACCGCCAAATCCGTAGAAGTATTCATCGTGCCTTGCACGAAAGCGAACATGGATCTCAGTTTCTCTGTCAGGAAGCAGCGGCACGCCAGCTACCTCAGCACAAATCCGTATAGAGCCCTCCTCTGCTTGAGCGAGCGTGAGGTGTGCTCGTAGTTCACCCCGTTCATCAAAGAGGCTAATGACTGCTTGTCCCTGATCAAAATCGAGTGCTGCATATCCTGTATCAAATTCCACCACGTCCTCTTCGTTTCGTTCTACGGCCAAGAATGCCTCAAACCATGTTTCCTTCTGGCTAACGGCAACGATCTGGACTATGCCGGCCTCGGACTCTGTGACGAGGCGACCTGTCGTATCGAAGAAACGAAGCACGGGTGGCCTGCTTTCAAGCTCAACCACAAGGGCATCACTACGCATAAGCCTGCGCTGCCCGTCCACACCTGAGGAGGAGCCGTTGCCACATCCCCATGCAACGCACGACAACAGAGTGGCTATTATCGTGGCACAGTGGATGTTCCATATGCCAGCTCTACGTCTTCTTCTTGATAGAGCAGCATCCATTCCATTCATCCCATCCGTTGTCCCTGCCAGGGACCATACATTGATTCGATTCGATCCCTGAGGTGAGCAATCAGCTTCGAATCTACCTTCATTTCATGGGCAATCCCGTACCACAGGCCTTCTTCCACCACATATCGAGGCAGTATCTCAAGGGCCTTTGTAACGTCATCCCAACAGATGCCCATGGCCTCTGGCCGTATATCTACCCCAGCCCTGTAAATGGCCTCCAATATCTCCTGTGGCTTAAAGTCATGAAGCACGGAACCGACGTACACGCCAAGACACACTGGCTGGCCGTGCACAAAAGGTTTGCCAGTCACGTATTCCAGTGCATAAAAGAGAAAGTGATCAAACCCCTCTATGTGCCGTGGATTCCACCCTGCATTATGAAATGCTGCCCCTCCCCATCGGTGGGCATTCATCAGTGTCCTTATTCCTTTCTCATTGACTTCGTAAATGTCGTCCAGGGCATCCAAGACCGTCTCCAGAACACTGTGTGCCTCTTGAGCAAGCTCAGGATCGTATGGCCACTTCTGTTCGCATCTACCCCGATCTGCAGCGAGTTTCCAATCGGCATATGCGGTATGGTAGCAGAACACATCGCCGACGCCTGATCGATTAAGCCATTTCGGTGCACCTTGAATCACTTCAAAGTCGACATACACGGCCTCAGGGATCACCCAACCGATATAGCGAACCTTACCGTTGAAACGAATCGCTGTACGGTGTCCGAACGCTGCATTCACCGTCATCGCAGTGGGCGCTTGAAAACACGGTAGCCGTCTCCTCCATGCAATATACTTTGCAATATCCAGCGCCTGGCCACCGCCAACACCAATGACGCACTCGGTCTCCGGTATATCTCGTAGTGCTGCTTCGAGCTGCGCGTGATCGAGTGTTCTCACAAAGTAGGGTTTGAAGAAATCCTGGGTAAAGTGATGTCTGATCTTGTGCCATAGATCCTCCATAGTGACTACGAGTGCAGGCCGGTGGACAACATACCCAAATTGCGAGAGGAGGTCCCGACCATAAATCGTTGTGAAAAAACTACCTGTGAATTCGCTGAGCATAACAGCCCTCCTGTAAGGAACGTGTACGCAACAGGCGCTCGGAAACAATCCTGGGTGATACTGCGGCCCTTTTCCTGTCTGTGTCCGATCGTCCGACTGATGGTCTGAAAGGCGCTCTTTGGATCAGTCCACATAGCGGTCCTTTATCAGATCGATATCCAACGGCAGGACCTTTTCAGGATCTCGATAAAGACTCAAGGCCCCAGAAGGACATTGCTCGACACATATACCGCATCCCATACATTCCTTTCTGCTGTACGTACGAACTCCGTTGGTATGTCGTACGGCGTTGAAAGGACACATCCGACTACATGCACCACAATTTCCGCACAGCTCTAGCTTATGTTTTACAGAATACCCTGACGGTGCGACTTGAGAAACGTTTTTGTCGAACTGTTGGGTCAGCCTTGATGCAATAAGGCTGACACAGGTTTCAGGATGACAACTGCACAACACACCGACAGAGCTGCCGCCTGTGGCCACCTTGAAAAACGCCTGATTCAGATGGCCCTTTTCTCTCAGACGCTTCACAAGGGCCAGGGCCTCCTCCTGGGATATCCGGCGGGGGTTGTATTTCCTACAGTTCTCGAGCCAGAACTGACCTATGTCCTTTCCTATCGCAATGCAGGAATTGATTGTCTCAGCAGGGGCACCAGTAGCCTTCTTGCAGGGACAATCCATGACGACAATGTGCTCAGGATCCTTGAGTATAATCTTGTAGGCGTAGTGAAACGGAATAATTGATCGGTTTGCCTCAGACGTAGCGACGATTTCCTGTTTGAGGGTGAGGATCTTTTCCGTATCCTCCAAGGAGAGTACTTTACCGTGATACCGCTCGAATACTGCCTTCCACACCCTGGCTAAAGGGCGAATCCAGTGAAAATACCGTGTAATGATGCGACCGCTTACCAGGGCTATCTTTACGTAGGGGTAATAGAAGACAAAATACAGATAGTTATGTACCGCTCGATCTATCCGCCAACCGTGTTTTTTAAAGATCTGCTTGGTCGACTGGTTGATCACCAATAGATCGCCTTGCTCGCTAAAATGGCTGTCGCCTATGCATCGGTGTCGTTCACGTCAGACAGTAGCGCTTCGAATGTATCATATTCTTGCGGAAATGCTCTCTAAGCGCAACACCTTACCAGGGTGTATGCGGTCACAGGACGTTACACTGTGCAGTGATCATCCTTCCTTCTCCAGCATGCTCCCGGTGTCAGCCAGTATCACACGTTGAACAAGCTCTCACAGGCACTAAGGAATTTCGCGTCCACTGCCGATTTAGAATCTGAGGAATTCTCGTCTACTCAGAACGCAGTACACGAGGTGTACACGTGGTCCTCACTCCAAATTCAGTTCCAGTCATCATAATGGCAGGTATCATCTTCTATGTAGCACTGCATCACTTTATCATTTACTCGAGAAGACCTGACTACCGGATAAGCCTTACCTTTGCATGTACCTGCGTTGCAATGGGGTGTTATGACATTTTTGCCACTGCACTTTATAACGCCCCCTCACCCAAGGAAGGCCTTGTGTGGCTTCGTGCCCAGCTTGCCACCCTGGCAGTAGTGGGTCTCTTTTTCACATGGTTTCTGGCCGACTACTCGGAAAGGGTTGGTAAGCGATGGCTTTATGGCTTCACCGGATTCTTCGGTGCTACTGCCCTGTTGCAAATCATTGACCGAAGCAATCTTACATGGCAGGTAGACAAGGTCTTTGTGAAACACGTTTCCCTCCCGTTTCACATTCACGTCAAATATCAGGAAGTGATGCCAGGGATTGGAACCACCATTCTTGGTGCAGGAGGAATTCTGCTCTTCGTCTACACTGTCGGTATCTGCGTCAAAGTCTATCAGGACGGAGACCGACATAAATCGATTCCTCTAATCGCTGCAATGACGATCTTGTCCCTAGGACTTATGAACGACCTTGCTGTGCTCGCAGGTGTGTACGAGTTCATCTACTTGATCGAATATGCATACCTTGCAGTAGTTGTGCTCATGGCCGATATGCTCGCAAGGGATCTTGTCGAAGCAACGAAGGTAAAAAAGGCCCTTCAAGTAAGCGAGGATTTCTTTCGGATGCTCGCTGAAAATACCAGCGACTGGATCTGGGAAATCGACGAAACATGCTGCTATCGGTATGCAAGTCCAAAGAGTAAAGAGCTGTTGGGATACGAGCCGTACGAGGTCCTAGGAAAGACGCCGTTTGATTTCATGCCTGAGGAAGAGGCCGAACGCTTTGAATTACAATTCGAGCAGATTTTTGCTTCGAGACATCCCTTTGCAGTGCTGGAGAGAAGAACAGTTCATAAGGATGGCCGTCTCGTCATCCTCGAGAGCAGTGGTGTACCCATTATCGATGCCAAAGGCGGCTTTCATGGGTTTCGAGGTGTGGACCGCGATGTAACGATGCGCAAAGAAGCAGAGGAAAAGATAAAAAGGATAAATATAGAGCTAGAGCAACGCGTCAAGGAAAGGACCCAGGAGCTGGAACGGGCCTATGAAGAACTCAAGCTTCTCGATCAGGCCAAGGATGCCTTCCTATCATCTGTCTCTCACGAGCTGAGGACTCCCTTAACGTCGATCCGCTCCTTTTCAGAAATCCTTCTCAATTACGAAGACATAGATCCAGCAAGTCAGAAAGAGTTCATCACCATCATCAACATGGAAAGCGAGCGCCTCACACGGCTCATTAACGATGTCCTCGACATCGCCAAGATCGAGGCAGGCAAAGGTACCTGGAACGATGATCTTGTCGACTTGGAGAAGACAATACAAAGAGTGGCTGATGTGCAACGACCTCTGCTGGCAAAAAAAGCACTTACGCTCTGTCTGGACCTTCCTGAGGATTTGCCGCCTGTGTACGCTGATCCAGATAGGATCCAACAGGTGTTCACGAATTTGGTGGACAATGCCGCCAAGTTTTCACCCAACGGAGGCCGTATCACCATCAAGGCTGAACTCGTAGATGCGCACCAATCCGACGAATCAGAGGCTGCCTGGATCAAGGTCGGAGTCTCTGATCAAGGAATAGGGATCAGTGAAAAGGATTTCAAGACCATTTTCGATAAGTTCGGCCAAGTAGCCCACGACAGCACCTATGAGAAACCCAAAGGAACAGGGCTTGGCCTGCCGATCTGTCGACAGATAGTGACTCACTATGGCGGAGAGATTTGGGTAGAAAGCACAAAAGGCCGCGGCAGCACCTTCTGGTTCACGCTGCCTATGGCACACCGCACTACAGAGCCAGCCACCAGGATGCCGCTGGAACGAGCTTCTTGTGAAGCATTTCTTTAGTTCTTGAAAAACGACGCGCCGGCCACTAGTGTAAAAGAGACGTGCACGTCGCGTGTAGGTTGTGCCATGGCTCGACGCGCACCACCGATCCTTTGATCTTATCAAGGGTCCTCTGATGCACATCAGTCTGCGGGCACGCCGAGAGGGACAGTTCGAACAATGGCCGCCTCTGTACACCGGCGCCATAGGAGCACTCACACTACTCCTTTTTCTCGAAGGCATCTTCATAGTTGCGCCGCACGGCCTATTTCACGTGTCTGTCGTGCTCGTTCTTTGGATACTCTCGTATCCGGTCATATACTATGGCATGTGTCGTACGTGCACCTACTATGGACGCAGATGCCCGGTCCCAGGCGAAGGAAGTCTGGTTCATTATTTCTTTAACAGGCGGGAGGCTTCGCCTGGGTGGAGTGCCTGGACAATGGTAGGGCTTTGCTATGTGATGCGGCTTGGCTATCCCCTTATATGCCTCGTACGGTTCCACACACCCTGGTGGTATGGAGTGGTGTATGGTTTCTCGATCATGGCCTTTACGGTGGTACTCACCAGGATGATCGGCTGTCCTTACTGTACGAGGAACACCTGTCCCTTGAACCCTGACTATGGCTTTACATCGATCACGGATTGTGCTACGAATTTGTCGTCAAATGTTACTGAAAAGGGGGATCGTGCATGAGCCAGCTCCGAAGGATAGGCGTATCTTTGGATAAAGGGCTCCTTGAGAGTTTCGATCGCCTGATAAAAGAAAAAAAGTATTCCATACGATCCGAAGCCATACGGGATTTGATCAGGCAAGAGCTGATAAAAAAGCAATGGGAAGAAGGCAAGGAGGTCGCAGGGGCTATTACCCTCATCTACAATCATCATCAGAGAGAACTGCTCAACAAGATCACCGAGACCCAGCACCGATTTCAATCAGTCATCATATCCACGCAACATATTCACCTTGACCATGATGACTGCCTCGAGATCGTCGCAATAAGGGGAAGCCCAGCCAAGGCACAACAACTAGCTGATACCCTTAAGGCAATAAAAGGGGTTCGGCATGCAACGCTGAGTATGTCGAGCACTGGTAAAGGCATCGCGTAATGGTTCCTAGGAATTAGGAGGTCTTCCCTTTACGAGGATCTCTCTTCTTGATGCCCTCTCGGCCACAGCGTCAGGTGGCTGATTACACAGATCATACCGGTAGCGGCGCGATCTTGAGGTCCAGTTCCTCAGAGCACTTTGCTCGATACACAACTTGAGACCGTGTGCCCATGGCGACATTCGAAGCGATCGGATTCGACCTTTTCAATACCCTCATTACCGTGCATCCTGATGCGATGAAAGAAGCGCATAAAAGGATGATTCAGGGACTCAGTGACCAAGGATTCCCTGTACAGCCCGAATCGTTCCTTGCTGCGTACGCCGAGGCTGCTAAGCGCTATCTTCGTCAGGCACACGAAAACGGTAAAGAAACCCATAATCGCTTCTGGATTGCCGCTGCCTTGGAACACGAGGGATACCATGCAGTCCCCTCGGATCCACGAATCGAAGCTGTTGTGGATGCATATTTTGGGGCGTTCTATCCCTACTGTCGCCTGGTTCCTGAGACTACGACATTTCTAGGGGAGCTCCATGGACGCCTACGGCTTGGTCTTTTGACCAATTTTACCGATGGAATTGCAGGAGAACGTATTATCCAGCAGACCGGTCTCAGCCCCTTTTTTACGACCATCATCATATCCGGCCGCCTGGGCTATAGAAAACCACATCCATATGCCTTTCACCGCCTTGTGAGAGAACTTGGTGTGCCAGCTTCCAAGGTGCTTTTTGTTGGTGATGATTATGAAGCAGACTTTGAAGGGGCCAAGGCAGCTGGGTTGCAACCAGTTCTCACTACCTACGTACGAGAGAGCAATATTCCCAGTGTCTACAATCCTACCCAGAAGGAATTCCAACTATATCGTCTTGGGACGATTTGAGGGCACTGCTTGACCGTTGTAATTGACAGACGGCCTTTCCCTTACTCCCTAGACAAGGGCCTTACACGTTGTCTGCAACTGCCCGTTTTGCTATTCTATGACCTTGGGACTTTTAGCTGATCCTTTAGGAGTGCGGCCATGCCGATCACTCCAGTACACGAGTGGCTGCTCGGCGCAGGACAAAGGAGCACCTCTACACCTTTAAGCTCCCACAAAGCATCTCAAGTCTCACCAGGAGCACATCTTATCTACGGACTGCTGATCTGCCTTTTCTTTTTGGTGTGTCCGTGCCTATGTCTTTTAGGGTGCAGGACAGATAACACATCCGACGTCTTGTTCAGCCCTATGCCCTCCTCAGAGACGCTCCAGGAGAAGGAGCGCGAACGAGAAACACGACTACGACTTGGCATCCCACAACAGGCGGCCACGGTTGCAGTGTTCGGTATGACCTCTCATTGGGACATCAATTGGCTTAAAACCTCACGCAGGTATTACCAGGACAGTGTTGAAAAGATCATCACAAAGGCACTCTCTCTGCTCGATGCCGACTCCTCATATAGGTATGCCATAAGCGAGATGGACTTTCTCAAAACGTACTGGGATGACCATCCAGAGGCCCGCAGCCGCATTACAGAGCATCTCGCCTCTGGAAGACTCCGGATCGTCGGAGGAGGTATCACCAGTCCTGACACGCTTCTTCCACCAGGAGAGCTTCTTGTCAGAGACTGGCTCATGGGAAATCGCTGGGCCAGTACTGTATCCCCACACAAACCAGTGGCAGCCTGGCAGCCTGATTCCTTTGGCCACAGCCCGTCCCTTCCAGCGATCCTTCGTGCGATGGGCTACCGGTACGTCGCGTTCGCTCGAACAGACGGCTCCTCAGCCCGTATGCCACGACCGTACCCAAGTCCGCCAACTCCTGAAGGGACGAGCGCCAAGGTATTGGAGGATGCAAAGACCTCTGACTTCTACTGGATCTTTGATGACGGTTCTGAAGTGCTCGCTCATTGGATGCACCAGGGCTACTTCGTAGCAGATGGCCTGGATATGGTCTTGCCCGAGCTGAGTCCTGTTCTTGCGTTTTTGGGAGTGGATCCTGAGGCAAGCCCCTTTTGGTCATCTGATGTAGAAATTGCTCTTGACCGAATGGCAGGATACATCGACCGTATGAACCAGCTTCGCTCCACACCCTATATGTTTATTCCAGTGGGCAGTGATTTTGGTTTCCCGGTCTCTCGCCTAGCCGACTACGTAGCCCAATGGAATCGAACCCGGTACGAGACCACTGGCGTCTATTGCGTGGTGGCACCGTTTGAAGACTATATCCAGATGGTCGGCGGCCATAGGGAATCCCTTCCTGTCCTGCCGCTCGATATGTCGCCGTACTGGATGGGGTTTTACACGAGCAAACCAGAGCTCAAGAGACTCCAACGTCACACCATGGAGGTCCTTCTTGAGGCTGAAAAACTCTCATGCCTGGCAACGTATCTGGGGTACGGCTGGCCAGAAACAAAATTCTATGATGCATGGTACAGGGCAGTTCGCTGCAATCACCACGACGGCATCCCTGGGACGAGCACAGATTTCGTGTATCGGCATGAACAACTACAAGAGATGCGAGAAGCTGAGACACAAGCCGAAGGGCTCGCCGAGGCAGCACTCTCCCATATTGCAGCACGTGTCAAAACCACAGAGGGACCACAAGGTAAGGCACTTCTCGTGTTCAATCCCTTAAGCTGGCAACGCAGCGACTGGGTAGAAGCGAGTATACCCATCGAGACACCTGGCACGCTTTCGGTCAGGGTGCTTGAACACGATGGAGCAGAACTTCCTGCCCAGGTTCTCGAACATACAATTCGATCTGATGGATCTTTGACCGAGGTACGGATAGGTTTTGTAGCTCGAAACGTACCGCCCCTTGGTTTTAAGACCTTTTTCCTAAAAGAAGATCCTAGCCCCTACCCTTCCTACCCAACCTCGCTCAACCTCCAACGCAAGGACCACAAGGTAGTTCTTGAAAACGACTATTATCGAATGGTGATCGATCTACGTAAGGGAGCTGGCCTGACCTCTCTAGTAGAAACATCGACTGGCGCAGAGCTCCTGGAAGGCCCGAGCAACGATGTAGTGGTATGGAAGGACACAGGAGGCCTTTATCGTCTCGGGAACGAGATCCATGAAGGAGGCTTGAAAGAGATCTTTCACACGACCGACCGCCCTGTGGCGCGTTTCGAGGTACTCGAGCACGGCCCTGTAAGGATCCGGATCCGGGCTGAAACGGCATGGATCTATCCCATTCGGCAGGAACTTCTGCTCACGCAAGGCAGTCCTCGTATCGAGGGTCGCCTCACGCTGAGGGCTCCGATCGAAACTGCCTTTACACTCCGGTTCTGGACCACTGCAAGAGACGGTCTTCTGACCATGTCCATCCCTTACGGCGAAGTGACTCGCGCAGAACAAAAACTCTACATTCCTACCTTCTGGCCGGGAATCGAGTGGGTATCTTTACAGAAGAACAGCAGCGAACCGAGCTTCGATATGACGACTATAGGATCTCGGGGCTGGCGCTTCTCCCGGCAAGGACTTCTTGAATGCATGCTCCACAGGAATGCTCTTATAGAATTGCCTGACATTCTTGGACCTCCTGGTACTGATCCAGATCTCCACACCATAGTATACGGCCTCTATCCTTCTTCTGAGGGAAGCTGGCTAGATCGGTGTTCTTGGCAGCAGGCCCGGGAAATAAATGCTCCGCTAAGAGCAGTCCTAACAGGGACTCACGATGGGGTCCTGCGTTCCTCGTTTTCAATTGCGTCTGTTGACGATCCAAGGGCCGAGATCGTTGCCATAAAACCATCTGAGGACAAAGGTACAAAGGGATTGTATGTAAGGATATTCAGGTATGGCCAGGAGCCCATTACCACAGGATGTACGTTCAACATGCCCGGCCGTTGGGAGGCGTGGCTAACTTATGCTTCAGAGACTGAACGTGGCACGTATCTGGGCACTTCGCCTACGTTCGACATTGCATTGAAACAGCGTATTACGACGCTTTTGATGGTCCCTGACCAGACGGATCTGTTTTCCACCTTCTAAATTAAAAATAGTAGGAGGGCTGCCATGAGACGGAATCAGGCTTATCGGTTTGGTTTTCTACTTGCACTGTGTGTTGCATGGACACTGATCGCTGGCATACAACAGGCGCAACCACCCTGGGGAGAGCCAATCATCACCTTCAACAAGACCTTTGGTGGAACTGGCAGTGATGCTGCCAACTCTGTAAAGCCGACAACTGACGGAGGCTATATTATTGCCGGTAGCAGTACGCCCGACGAAGGGGCTCCGTGGGTGAGGCTCTGGCTTATAAAAACAGACAGATTTGGATCCGAGATATGGAACAAGCTTTATGGGGAAAACTTTTTCTTCGCCGTGGCCTCTGATGTCCAGCAGACCACCGATCAAGGGTATATAACGATTGGATGGTCTGCAATAGTAAAGTATGAGGCGTACTTACTCAAGACATCTCAAGATGGAACTGAAGAATGGAGTACCCATGGGTATCTCCCTCCGTTAGGAGGAATGGGTACATCAGTCCAGCAGACATCCGATGGCGGCTTTATCACTTCAGGCACATGGTTTGGGACCCCAGGAGTGGGCTGGATTGAGAAAACAGATCTCCTGGGCAATGTCCAGTGGACGCAGTACTTTTCATCGATTTCATATTTCACAGAGGCCAATTCTGTCCAGCAGACTCCAGATGGAGGCTATATTGTGTGCGGTGCTGGATACCCTGCGCTCGACCAATCAATGGATTTGTGGCTCATAAAGACCACCGTGCTGTGCAGTGGAATAGACACTATGGTGGTCAGAGCTACGAGATCGGACGGTGTGTCACGCAGACAGCAGATGGCGGATACATTGTTGCAGGGGTTACGAATTCATATGGAGCTGGAGGCACTGATGGTTGGCTCATAAGGACTGATGCGACTGGGAACATCCTATGGGATAAGACCTTCGGAGGTACGGGTAACGATAGCCTCTACTGGGTCTCCAACACAGGTGAGGGTGGCTATATTCTCGCAGGGGCCACAGACTCCTTGGGGGCCGGTGGGTCCGACGGCTGGCTCATAAAGACCGATGTAGATGGAAATACCCTCTGGGAAAAGACCTTCGGGGGTCCAGGCAATGACAGCCTCAAATCAGTGAGTCAGTCACACTTTGGCGGCTACATTGCTGCTGGCAGCACAGATTCTTACGGAGCAGGAAGCACTGACGTATGGCTTATAAAGACCGACGAGCAAGGTAATGCACCTGCTGAACCTTCGCAGTGAGCCACGTCCTTGTTTCCTTGGAACGGGCTTATCGACAACTCGAAGGGATGTTGGTAGCGTCGTTTGCACCTCTCTCTGTGTGTCAAGGTTCTTAGAGCTTTCAGCATTCAGCTGCCAGCAGAGGGTTGTCTGAAAAGCAAGGCCATCGAACCTACGTCTAGTGTACAATCCCGTATCCAGGTACCAGTCTACGGACAAGATGTTCAGCTTACACCTTCCAAGTAATCCTCCCTCACAGGACTGAAAACATCTATAACCACGGAGCTTCTCGTGAAGTTGGCCTTGTGTACCACATTGGAAGGAATGCACCAGCTTGATCCCTGAGTCAGCTCCATCGCATCTTCGCCGATCCACAACGTCCCAGCGCCGCTGCACAAGTACCCTATCTGCTCGTAGGGGTGGCTGTGCTCTGGAAACGATGCCCCTGCTTCAATGGTGAATTCAACCAGAAGCATGCGGTCACCATAGGTGAGGGTTCTTCTGACAATCCCGCTGAGCATGGCGACGGGCCGCACGTCGACACTGTTCCGAAACATAGGTAAATCCTCCTTCTCCATACAGGACGAGTAACATGTACCATACCATTCGTAGGTCGGCGCCGAAGCATTTCCCTTGGGGCGGAACTGGAACGACCGGACAACACCCAAAAGTCGGCAAAGACGCGAACCCGTAACAGACCTCGAACTAGCATATGGTCGACGTATCAGCCAGACCTTGCCACCATTGTGATAGCCTTTTTTGGGCATACTGCCGCACAGATTCCGCACCCATAGCACCTATCCTGATCGGCCTCGTACCATCTTTTTTCCGGGTTCCCGAGGGTCCGGCGTGCACCAAAGTGGCACACCTGAGCACAGATGCCCTCACCTGTGCAGACAGTACTATCGGTCACTGAAACATAGGCCCCCTTTCTTATGACAGATGAACTCCTGCCGATGGCCTCGTTTGCCATGAAAGGGACGCAGGTGGCAGAGGAGCAGTGGCAGACTCCGGATTCACCCTCCATCATCACATAGATATTTGAGACGAGTCCCATGTTGAAGCACTCATATTCCAAAGCGAGAAGTTCATCCTTGGATATACGTTTGTAGGCCGGAAGCGTGCCGAAGATCTCTCCACTCTTGGCGATTTGGACATCGACATTTAGCGGAGTCTGTCTGAAGAGATCAAAGCGTCCTGATACCAGATCCCGCGCATCGGGTCCCAGCTCAGCAGCAGTGTGGATCCGGCATGCACATGGACCATTGGCAATTGCAAAGTCTTCTGGAATCGCCTGTATGAAGCGCACGATCTCCGCATGCGACATCACCGTCGTCCTGACCGTGATACTTGCCAACCGGTCGATGATCCTGTGGGTAAGCCCAAGAGGGAACTTCTTCTCTAACCTGAGAAACCGTAGCATCTGCTTGATCAGGCCAGGCTCCATCGGGGCATACTGCCCCAAGACCATCTTCCTGAACCAGCCTTGCTGCGCCTTGCTTCGTTCCTCGATCGAGTTATCCCAGATCCTGTTCTTCACCAGTGCCTCCGGTTTGTATTTGCCTTGTATTTAGCAAGGCTCTTCGAATCGTGTCAACGAATGTCGATACTCCATAACTCCACTTCACCTGCACCTGCTGCGCAACCCAAAGGATCCGTCGCCTTTGATAGGTGAATGCCTGTGCCAGAGTAGTGCGTTCCCACGATCACTGATGCATAGTCAACAGCATGTTTGTACTGTAAACAGTAGGGCAAGAGAACCGGCCGCGGCAGGTGACAAAGCTAATCCATGGGTTCTTTCACACACGTGACGGAGGGACGAGAATGATCCACATTCTGCTTTCCGGGAAAAAGGGTTCAGGAAAGACAACGATCTGCCAGTACGCCGTTGAGCATGCTCAGAAAAGCCGACCTCCTCTGTGTGGGAGAGCGCTCTCCCCAGAAAGATACTTGTCTGCGATGGCTCTAGTGCAATGCTAAAGGCGCTGGACATCTCGCTCAAGGCCTCTTATGAGGAGCGTGTCCTGGCACGAACAGACATGGAGCTCGGCGGTGCCTGAACTGGCCTCTACTGCTTCTTGTCGGAAGGCATTATGTTCGCCAGGTGAGCGCTGGACAGGGACGGCAAAACAGCAGACATAGTCGTTGCAGATGAACTTGCCCCTCTTGAACTCCGTGGAGAAGGATTCAAGTACATTGTCTCGCTCTTCCTTTGAGCAAGGCCTCGGCTAATGATCGTGGTGGTCCAAAAGGAACTGCTTACAAGAATATCCATCAAAGAAATTCGAAGTAATCTCTGAAATTCGAAGTAATCTCTCCCACCTTGCTTGAGGTCACCCCTTCCAACCGCGATCATCACGCCGAAACGCTTTCCAATATCGTTACGTGCAGGACTGACAAAAGACGGCAGATCTCATTGACCTTACTCTCAGCCCCGGCGGGAATCATCATCCCAAACGAATGCAAATGCAAAAAAGGAGAGATTCATTTCACGATTTTCTTTGTTCGTAGGACGAACCAGAACAGAGATCTGGCGTCCCCTCTTTATTTCATTTCAATGTATCTCCGTATCTTGGCAGAGAGTCCGGAAAGCGCCACAGGACCCAACAGCTTGAGCCCAAGCATGTGGTAGCCACTGGCTGGCTTCTCATACCTCGGATTCTCGACCATTTCGATGGCCCCTTCCTTGCACCGACCCACACACAGTCCGCACCCAATGCACTTAAGGGGATCGAACACATGCCTCTTTTCAATCATGCTGTGGGCATTTGTATTACAGGCCAGTGTGCACCCACCACAATGGTTGCACAACGGCTCCTTGACCCTGACGAGATAGTGCGGTTCAGCCATCAAGGCCTTGCCGTCGTACTTGTGTACCGCGCCGAGAAAGTGGCAGCAGCAGTCGCAGCAGGTGCATACCGCGTTAGGACTCGAAGGCGATACATTTGCAGTAAGAAAGACGAGGTTTCGTTTCCATCGCTCTCTGACAATATTGTGCATTTCGGCTTTGCTCACCGAACGGCCATTGCCCGACTCAACCGCGGCTTTGGCAAAACTCCCGAACACAAGACACCCATCCGCGGGAGAGGATCGTTTGCACCTCTTTCCGGTGAAATTCGTTATCTGCCGACACTGGCATACATGCAAGACCGCTAGGTCGTCATGGTTCTCTATCATTTCGGACACGAGGTCGGCATCCGCCACACGGCTCTTGCCTTCAACCGCACTCTCCACAGGTATATTACGAACCGCTGGAATGGGCTTTGACATGTAGTCCTTCATATACCCAGTATCGATCACCTCTTCGAGCAGTCTGGCATACTCCCGGTGCCATTCCGAGTCTGCTCCTCCCATGAGCATATATTCGAACATCCCTGGAATGATGGGAAGCAAGGAATACCCCTTGGGACCGCTGTAAATAGTCCGTCGCGCACTTGCCGAATCCAGCAAGGGCTTGATCTCCTCGGGTGCACGTCTCGCCTTGCGTGCAATCGCATTAATCTCCCTAGGAGTATAGAAAGGCAGGTGTAGTACCACCTCTGCTTCTTCCGGAGTAAATAGATGGGCCACAAGTCTCACCAATTGCTCGCTCATTCTTGGGCCAAGGAGGGTTACTGAGCTAAAGACTTTGGCCAATGCTATGTGCGCCGGATGTGCATGAAGCTCTCTTTCCACTGTCCACTCCATACGTTTTTGTTGCCGGCTGCCCAAAACACTTACAGGCAAGCATGATCGACAACGAGAAAGAAATCAATCGCCCCTGTGCCTCTCCGTATCTTAAGAACTAGCCAGCCCAGGCATTAAGACACCTTCAACAACAAAGAAGAAGGGCACGCAGATAGCAGATTGCGGCTGCATTGTTGCTAGGGGTTAGCAACTCGTATGGAGCAGAAAGCACTGACGTATGGCTTATAAAGACTGACGAGCAAGGCACGGCAGCTCCTCAACCTTCGCGGTGAGCCACGTCCTCGATCGACTACTCCTACTCAGCATGAAGCCACACGGAACACAGCTTGAAAAACATGGAAGTAGGTTACCTCTGCACGCGAACCAAGAACCAAGGGCCTGCTACTATAATCGTGTGTACTATAATGCACACCCTGAATGAAGTGTACCATCGGCAGGTGACCCCACGGGAAGAGACGAAATAGTGGAAGACAAGCATGTATTGGCGAATCCTCGGCTGGAACGCCTCATGTAGTCTCGCTCTGCTAGCATGTTCACTGACCTTTCTTGAACAATCTGGTGTAGCGTTATGGTAGCCATGGGATAAGGTCGAGCAACGAGGAGAAAAAGCGAAACACAGGATCATCGAGTCCATCAAAATAGCCGTACTCTGCGATACCTAAGGCCTCGTGGACCTGGATCACCTCAGGGATGTCGATATCGAAATGTCCAACCCCAGTAATCTGAAATGGCCAATCCTCCGATGCAGATGTGCGCTCCATATAGCTTCGGACGGTTCCGCCACCGGCAATCGTCATATGGATGACTTCGAAATAAGCTAGACCTGAAGCCCCGCGGGCTGGTTTGCTTTCCCAGAGGCCAGTGATCGCACGAGCTGTTGGCCAGCTTCCATCTGCCGGTATCATGATGCACCAACCGTAGGGCTTTATGTGAGCGTCCCGGGGAAAATGATAAAAATAGAGAATGTCACCATACTCACTGACAGCAAGTCTGCCGAAATAATACGCTCGTACCAGATCGCTATAGAACGTCCCATACACATGATCTCCATGCCCGACACCAACGAGCTGTTGTTCCATGTGGATGTTCCCGAACCGATCCGTGATCCGCATCCGACCTGTTACGACCGGTCGTGCAACGTGGAAATTGATTCCGCTTGTCTGGCCGTGCGGAATGGGCGCGAACAATCCTCCTTCTGAAATGGTAAACGCTGTGGACGTGTCCTTGTAGAGAAGCTCTGCCTCAAGTACTAACCAATTGAACATGTCCGGACTGTCTATATGAACCCGCCAGCAACGCCTGCCGCCTGCTTCGACACCTTCAAAGTAACTTTTTCCTATCCGACCGTACGGCCTCTCCACACTGAATTCGCTTGTTGTGTCTGGAGGAAGCCTGATAGAGCTAAAAATCTTTCGGCCGTGTGCGAGCACGTTTAGCTGCAGAAGGCAAAAGTCTCCTGGGTCGGGAGGCGGTTGTGCACGAGGATCGGACCGATAGCGCTCAAGGGCACTTCGATACCTCACGTCGAACATGTTCCCGTTTAGGAATATCGTTGAAATGGCCAGACCGGATTCCTGGTCTTGGCCGAAAAAATTCCACCATTCGTGCTGACCAGGCTCGTCGCGCCTGCGCGAGGCATCTTCCTCAAGTTCTAAGAATCTTACGTTGAAAGGGACTTGGGCCGATCTGTCATGGATCTTATCGAGAGGCGATTCAGATGTGCCGCAAGAAACGAGTACGACAAGTAGCATCGTGATAGGAACGCCAACCCGTACGAGCCGTTCCATTGCCCACATCCCGACGGAGGCAAGTAAGCCTGAACGGACGGATCCTCACGAGGACTCGTCAGCATTATACGTGGAGCGTTATCCATGGTTCAACATAAAAATAAATGGGATACCATTGGCTGGAATGGACCTCACGCGACATCGTATGGTAAGGTAGCAGTGTTCTGCTGAGGCCTACGATTCAGCTATAAACGCATCAAATCCGAGTTGGGGAACCCTGTAAGAGAGGCATAAGACGTACGTATGGCTCGTTACGATTCCGCTACTGTTTCCCATGCACAAAGTCAGAAGATCCTGATTGCCTTTTGTATCATTGTGGGCCTTACAGCCTCCGGTCTATTCGCGGTGTTCGTTTCACTCGTTTCGCCTTACCTATTCGAAGGGGTCTGGAAAAGACTGTTCATCTTCTTCTCCTTCGGGGCTCTTTATTCGTTTGTGCTCATCACAGCTTTTTCCCTTTTCTATTGGGTCTTAGTCCTTCTACTTAAACCGATAAAGCGAATAACCACTGGCGCCGTGCTGGCATTGACAATTAGCTCGATCCTCGTATCGAATCTCTCCTTCTGGATCGGTCTCTATGTCAATATGAACATTCTAAGATACTACCACTCCTTGCTTTCCAGATCTGTAAACCTTGCCCTGATAGTTCTAATGGTGCTCTCAGTCGTCGCAGGTGCTGTAGTGCTCAACCGAAGATCCTGGTTGTGGTCGCTCGATCCCCGAGGCCGAATTGGCGAACTCTTCATGTATAGCTATCTGCTCGCCGGCTTCATTGCCGTCATGGTACTATTCCTCTTCCAAGAACGTATCGTAGCTACAAGGTTTTCCACCAACGAATCTACGTCTGTCAGGGTGATCTATGAGCCCAACGGTACACTTCGGCCGAACCCGAACAAGGTGCAATGGACCGACCAGAGACCAAATATCATCTTCCTGTTTGTGGATACGCTACGCCGCGATCGCCTTGGCACGTATGGGTACTACAGGAAAGAAATTAGCCCTGCTATGGATGCACTCGCCAGGGACAGCGTAGTTGCAACTGACACGTACACCGTGGCTCCTCAAACCATAACCTCCCTCCCTTCGATCCTCACCTCGCTTTATCCTTCTGTGCACGGGTGTGAACGATGGAACCTGCTCTTCTTTAAGTACGCGGAAAACACCTGTATTACACGGCCCACGTTGCCCAGGATACTCACGGCCCAAGGCTACCGTACTTTCGCGTCCAGTGCTGTTGGTATGGTAGGAAAAAGCCTTGGCTTCCAAGAAGTCAACCATCCTCGAGGGAATCGCTGCGAAGAGGTGTTCTCCATTGCTGAACAATGGATCGAGCAAAATCTTTCAAGACCTTTTTTTGTCCTGCTCCGTTTCTGGGAACCGCACATTTACGCTCCCAAGCAACCGGCATACCGTTGTAACGAATCGTACCACGGGAGGCTCAAGGACATGCCTGACCTTGCCCGTCACATCAATTCAAACGGGTTCTACCGCATGTCCGATGACGACGTCGCCTACCTCAGGTGCTTGTACGACAGCGAGGTCGCGTATTTCGATTCCCACCTCGCGAAATTCATTCAATTCCTGAAACAGCACCAACTATATGACAACTCGGTCATCGTACTCTTTTCAGATCATGGCGAGGAATTGTGGGAACATGGTGGAACGGGACACGGCTTCACCTTGTATCAAGAGGTCATGAGAATACCGTTGTTCTTTAAATTGCCGATCACCATGGTCCCTCATCGCAGGTACTACGATGAACCAGCTACGACGCTAGATATCGTACCAACCGTCTTGGACGCCGTAGGGTTGCCTTTATCTGATCAGTTTCAAGGGAAATCTCTGCTACGGTCAGACTCGAGCTTATCGGACAGATCCGCAGCTGTCCTTTTCGAAGGCGGTCTCTTCGTGAACAAAAAGGCAATCCTGTACCAAGGCAAAAAGTATATTTTCAATGCCTATCCGCCCAGTCGCATCCTTTTCCCAAAGCTAGCCATATCAAACTTGCGATCTATATTGAACTCAGGGGAAGATGAACTGTACGATCTCACCAATGATCCTGAAGAACGTAACAATATTGTCAGAGAGCAGCCACAGGTAGCTCAAGAACTACGAGAGATGCTTTTCGAGCTCTACATGAGCAACAAGCGACTCCGCAACGCTCTCGACAAGGCTTACCACACAGAGGCAGAACTTTCACCAAAGGAGTTGATGGACAAGCTTAAGTCTCTTGGATATCTCTGAGCGCGGCAGCATCAAGAGAAAAAAGGGTCGTTGGAATGTCCGTTCTTAATCACTCCCGTCTTTTTGATACTGGAATCATGACCGACCCAGAATCGACATTTACAGCATGCTGCCCTTCCTGCTACTCTGTTGCTGTCCGAAATTCCCAATCATGAGGGGATGAACCTCGTTCAGTGTTACGGCAGGACGCGGCTGGTGATGTGACGAACATCGCTTTTCAAACCAAAGGCAGTAAACGGCGCGTGCGTTCAAATACTTGTGCGCCTGCACAGGTCACTTCACCGCAACACAACGTGAGGTAAGCTTTGGCAACAAAACACAGACCTCGTGTGCTCCAAGCCGGCCATGTATTGTCATAGACAGCAAGTGGACAGAGCTCCCCAGACCTCATCAGGGAGGAACGTGAAGTGCTAGCGAACAACACGGTGCGGACATGCTTCATCTTTATCGCCTTTGCACTCGTGGCGCTCACGCTTACCTTGGCCTGTCGTGAAGCATGTAAGTCTCCTGAAGACAAACAACCCCAAACAACCATCCCCACACCAGAAGGATATGAGCTCGTCTGGCACGACGATTTCGATGGGTCTACCCTCGACGTGAACAAATGGAATATCGAAGTCAATGCCGAGGGTGGAGGCAACAACGAACTGCAATACTATACTGATCGATCCATAAATTGTTACGTCAGAAATGGTTCTCTTATACTCCAAGCCCTACAGGAGCGTTATACAGGTCCAGAAGGTACGCGCGACTATACCTCCGCCAGAATCAATACCCGCAATAAAGGGGACTGGACGTATGGCTGGTTCGAGATTCGTGCCAAGTTGCCATATGGCAAGGGCCTGTGGCCTGCTATCTGGATGATGCCAACTGAAAGCCGCTATGGGAGCTGGCCTGCCAGCGGCGAAATCGACATTGTGGAGCTGCTCGGTCACGAACCAGACAAGGTGTACGGCACTATTCACTACGGTGGCGTCTATCCTATCCACCTGCAATCTGGTGGGACCTATCGCTTATCCGAGGGAAACTTCGCGACTGATTTCCACGTGTTTGCACTCGAATGGGATACGACCAGTATAACCTGGTACATAGACGGCGTACCTTATCAGACCCAAACTAGCTGGTCGACCCAGGGACATCCATATCCTGCACCATTCGACCAGCGTTTTTTCTTGATCCTTAATGTAGCAGTCGGCGGCAACTGGCCTGGCAATCCAAACCCTTCCACCTCTTTCCCCCAGCGCATGGAGGTGGATTACGTGCGGGTCTTTCAACGCATCGCCCAGTGAACGTGCTCAAAAAGGGGACAGATCTTTTTCCCCGAGCTGTTACTGAACGAATAGACCAATCAGAGTGCCTGTCGTTTTGACCGGGGAGGAAATATGCAAGGAAAGAAAAGGAGTCTGTTGGCCTTGCCGTCTCAGATGAGGAACTCGACGAATCTAATCGGCAACTCGCTTTCAAGGATCTTGCGGCTAAATGGCCTTAGACCGTAGCACGGGTTACAACCGATTGACGGGCGACCAGAATCGGCCAACAAGCGGCTCAACACGGAATGGCAATTGCACTGCGACCCATCCCCAGCCGGTTATGCGCAACGTCATCCGTCCAGTAATCGAGTTCGTGGTGCAATAATTATATGAAAAAAGTAAGGATCAACGTAGACACTTCCGTCATCGGTGGTTGTTTTGAGCCAGAGTTCCGTATATGGTCAAACGGGTTGATCGATGATTTTCGCAGTGAGCGATTCCGTCTTGTCGTATCGGACGTCACAGCAGCCGAAATTGAGCGGGCACCGGATGTGGTACGCGAGCTGTATCGTGAGATTGTCTCTTTTGCGGAAATTCTATCGGTCACCGATGAGGTTCTTGATCTGCTAGAAACGTACGAGGCGCATGGCGTACTCGATACTCGCTTTCGAAGCGACATGTTGCATATTGCACTTGCCACTGTGGCTAAGGTTGATGTTCTGGTCAGTTGAAATTTCCAACATATTGTACGGTTGGACAAGATACAGCAATTCAATGGGATTAATCTTGAACTTGGCTATAAACCTTTGGCGATCTACTCGCCTCGAGAGGTTACGACCTATGAAAGAGGAGACTGAAATCAAATCGGTCGAGATGGTTCGGCGTATACGAGATGAATTGGCGGGTATCCTGAAAGGCAAATCACACGCTGAGGTTATCGAGTTCTTCAAGAAGTCTGGGGACATGGCACATCAGGAAGCCAACCGCCGAGCGGGAACTCAAACACCAATGGGGTCTTAGGGGTAACATCCCGCAGGAGCAGTCCGGCAAATGCTCATATGGGATCAGAGAAGCAGACAGAGCAATAGGGCCGGCTGTTTAGCGGTTCGTTAGAATGGCATCTTCTATGAAGTCGAGGCGACTTCATCGGACCTAGACAAGAAAGGTGAACACTTCTATTTCCCCGCGTTCCTATTGAGCGATAGGAACAGGTTTGAGAACAACCGAGAAAGTGAACACTTCTTTACACGTGAAGAGTGGACACAAAAGATACATCTGTCCCCTTTTTCTTCTCTGTCATCGCCCTAGCCACGGACCATGGCAATGGCTGGGATCCGTTACACTCTTTCCCCTGACCAAGGGCGACTTGTGTGGTAGTGGCTCGAGCTAGGTACCGGTCAACCCTAGTCACTCCTTGAATCACTGCATAAAAATATCATTAATAATCAAATAGTTGGCATATAACTATTAATGTACTTTGTTAGATTTGCTCAACCTATGCTCCCTACTTATTTCACAGGAACGTGTGGCCATCCCACTTACATTCGGGATTACGCCTAATGCCCCTT
>FWPV01005041.1_pt1 | contig 26922 bp, 17 predicted proteins | sample 2228371 | NCBI WGS metagenome assembly FWPV01 (sample SAMEA103939776, study PRJEB20133) | metagenome
ACGGCGAGGCCCGCGCCTATGGCCCCGCCGGTAAGGTCATCGATGCCTACCTGGCCGACGTGAACCGCAAGGAGCAAGAGCGCCTCGCGGCAGAACACACCCGTGTGGGCGCCACTGCAACACCTGTTGAGAACCCGTTTCGGCGCGGCAGCCGCGAGATCGAAATCACGGGCGTTCAGTTGCTCGACTCCCACGGTGTGGAGCGCCCCGCCTTCCAGACCCACGAGCCTCTCACGATCCGCGTGCATTACCTGGCCCACGAGCCAATCGCCGGACCTGTCTTCGGTCTGGGCATCTATCACGAAAGCGGGGTCTGGCTCTGTGGTCCGAATACAGGTTTTGCCGGCTTGACCATCGAGCAGGTATGCGGAGCCGGCGTCGTTGATTACACCATCCCGAGCCTGCCATTGCTGGCCGGCCAGTACGGGATCAGCGCCGCCGTCGTGGACGCCACCCAGATGCACATCTACGACCTGCACGACCGTCTCTACACCCTGGTGGTGCAAAGCGACACAATCAGCGATCGCTACGGCGTCTTTCGCCTTGATGGCATCTGGCGCTGGCACGGCGGATAAACTCGCCAGCCGTCGATGCGGTGTTGCTGTGCAACGACAGGCTGAAAAGAAGTCCCCCGGAAAAGTTGCGCCCTTCCAGGCCCTCCTCGGGGGCAGGGGATAGGGGAGCCACGGTTTCCACACAACCCCTGCGAGGTTGTCGTGGGAGGGCTACGTTCACCTCCCTCAGCGGCCGGGTGAGAAAATCGGTTTTTTCCTGGTTTCACATAAGGGCACCATCTATGGCAGAACATAACCCTCAGGAACTCTACAACGCCTTCTACTACCGAACCAGTTGTGGACGTCCCTGCCAGCGTGATGAGCACTGGATGGCTTTCTTTGGCCGGATCGCCGAGACGATAGTCGAGCGCATCAGTCCACGCAGCGTTCTCGATGCCGGTTGCGGCTTTGGCTTGCTTGTAGAACAACTGCGGCTCCTGGGGGTTGACGCGACGGGGGTTGATATATCCGAATACGCCATTGCCAGCGCTCCGGAGACGGTACGACCGCACGTGCGGGCAGCTTCGATAACCGAACCTTTCGGTCGGCGGTACGATTTAATTACCTGCATCGAGGTGCTGGAGCACATGCCGCAACAGGAGGCCGAGTCTGCCATTGCCAATCTGACCGCCCATACCGACGACATCCTGTTCGCCTCTACGCCGCTCGATTTCAAGGAAGCTACCCATATCAACGTCCATCCGATTGAACACTGGGCCGAACTGTTTGCTGCGCATGGCTTCGTGCGCGATGTTGACTTCGATGCTAGCTTCATCACCCCCTGGGCCATGCGCCTGCGCCGCCGCGCCGATCCGCTGCCTCGCATCGTGCGCGAATACGAGCGGCGGTTCTGGGAAGTGTGGAAGGCTGTTACGGATCTGCGTGAATTGGTATTGAACCAGCGTAAACAGATCGAAACAACTCACGAAACCTTGCAGACCTGCGCCCGGTCGCTCGAAGAGTGCAGTCAGTCGCTCAGCGCGATCCAGCACGAATATGCGCAAACCGTCGCGCGCGGAGAGGAAGCGGTTGAGGTTCTCAAGGCCCAAACGGAGGACCTCAAGCGATATATTGCGCGTCTGGAGGCCGACCTGGGGCAGAAAATCGCCCATATCAACGAATTGAAGACCCTGATTGCGCGCCTCGAGTCCGGGCGCCTCATGCGACTACTTCGCGCTCTGGAGGCCCGGCGCGCTCGCTTTTTTCGCCCGGGCACCAGAAGCTAACGGAGATCCGCACCATACTACGGCGGAACCAGCAAGCTGTGCTATCGAGAGCATGCCCATGACCTCGGCAACCGTCTCTGTCGTCGTTGTCAATCTCAATGGTCGCCAACACCTGGAAAGCTGTTTTCAGTCCCTGCTGGAACAGGACTATCCAGCGCACCTGATCGAACTGATCCTGGTTGACAACGGCTCGACCGACGGTTCCGGGCAGTTAATGGCCGAACGATTCCCCTCGGTCAAAGTGCTCAAGAACGATCGGAACGTCGGGTTTGCGCCGGCGGTAAACCAGGGCGCCCGCAGCGCCAGCGGGCAGTACCTGGCGCTGCTCAATAACGATATGCGTCTGGATCGCGGCTGGATCAGCGCCATGGTCGCCACCCTGGAGGCGCATCGTGAGAGCGGAGTGGTCTGTGTCGGATCGCGGATCCTGGATTGGGAGGGCAAGCATATTGACTTTATCAGTAGCGGCGCAAGCTTTGCCGGCTTCGGCTATCAGATGTACTACAATCTGCCGAGCGACGCGATCAACCTCGGCGAACACGAAGCGCTGTTCGCCTGCGGCGGCGCGATGCTGGTCGATCGCGCCATCTTCCTTGAGGCAGGCGGGTTTGATGAAGACTTCTTTGCATACTACGAAGATGTGGATTTTGGCTGGCGCCTCTGGTTGATGGGCCACCGCGTCCTGATTACTCCGGCAGCGCTGGTCTATCACCGTCATCACGGCACGTCGAGCCGTATGCAACAGGCTCAACTACTCAAGCTGTTTGAACGCAATGCCTTGATGATGATCATCAAAAACTATGAGGAGGGCAATCTCTACCGAGCTCTCAGTGCAGCATGCATTCTGATGTTTCAGCGCATCACCAGCCATACGCACGACGCAGTGCCCTGGGCAGGCTTTGATTTTGGGACCAATGGACCACAGCGGACGCTCGCGGAGGAGGTGCGTGTTCCTGTACAATCCTTCAGCGCAGTGGCGGCGATGAAGGACATCTTTGAACATTTCCCGGACCTCTGGGCGAAACGTCAGCACATTCAGGCTCGCCGGGCGCGCACCGACGAAGAGATCTTTCCCCTGTTTCGTAATCCGTTCTCCGGCGTCCATCATCCACAAGCATCTCCATTGCTTACACGTGTGTTCCTCGATAACCTGGGAGTTAGCGCGATGCTGTCACAACGCCGGAGACGCCGGGTGCTGGTGGTAAGCGGCGACCCGATCACGCAGAACCTGGCCGGGGTTGGGATCCGCGCCGTGGAACTGGCGCGCGGGTTAAGCCAGGTCTGCGACGTCACCCTGGCCGCTCCAGAAAGCGTTGCGCTGGAACTGCCCGGCGTTCAGACCGTAGCCTTTGAACGTGACGATCATCAGGTGATGGCGAATCTGGTCGAGTATGCCGAGACGATCATCGTTCAAGGCTATACCCTGTACCGCTTTCCGGTTATCGGTACGGCAGACAAATACGTGGTGGTGGATCTGTACGATCCCTACTACCTTGAGGGCCTGGCGTTTTTCTCCAGTAAAGGACCGGAGCGCCATCGCGACGATCTGCGCGCCACACTCGGTACCATCGCCGAACAGCTCAACCGTGGCGACTTCTTTATGTGCGCCAGCGAGCGCCAGCGTGATCTGTGGCTCGGCGCGCTCCTGGCCCTCGGCCGTCTCGACCTGTCGAACTACGTCCAGGACCCGGCCTTTCGCTCATTGATTGATGTAGTACCATTCGGGTGCTCCGAGACACCCCCGGCGCACACGCGCAAGGTGCTGAAGGGGGTCTTCCCCGGAATCGCCGAGACCGATACGGTCGTCCTGTGGGGAGGTGGTATCTGGGACTGGCTTGACCCGCTGACAGTCATCCGGGCTATGGCCCTCATCCGTGACCAGCGACCCGATCTGAAGCTGTTTTTTCTGGGCAACACCCATCCGAATACGGTAGATGTGCCGGATATGCAGATGTACGGGCAGGCCCTGGCCCTGGCGAAAGATCTCGATCTCCTGGGACAAACCGTGTTCTTTAATGACCACTGGGTACCCTACGCCGAACGCGCCAATTATCTGCTGGAGGCGGATGTCGGCGTTAGCGCCCATCTCGATCACCTTGAAACCCGCTTTGCCTTCCGCACCCGTATGCTCGATTACATCTGGGCGGGGCTGCCAATGGTGGTAACGGAGGGCGACACCCTGGCCGACACCGTGATGCGCCAGGGCCTGGGCCATGTGGTGCCCATCGGCAACGCCGAGTGCTTCGCCCGGGCCCTGCTCGAACTTACGAGCCTGCCCCAGGCGCGCCAGAGGTACGTCAGCGCCTTCGCGTCGGCACGGGTTGCCTTCTCCTGGCAACGCGCTCTGGAGCCGTTGATCACTTTTTGCACTAACCCGCGCTATGCCGCGGATCGGGTGGCTGCAACGATGGTAGCTACCCAGCCATCCTCCTCACCGCAGGTCAATCGCGAGGTGGAGCTCGAGAAAATGATTGCGGAAAAAAATGCCCACATTGCGCGTCTCGAGGACCTGATTCGGCGCCTGGAGTCAGGGCGGGTTATGCGTCTCCTTGGCCTGCTCGAGCGCTTGCGCCGTCCACGCCAGCGTACCCGATGACCCACAGGAACACATCCGGCCACCCCTTCCGCCCCGGGCGCGTAGCAAAGGTTCATACCCGGGTTGCCAGCGGCAGGCGTGCGTCCCCATGGGCCTGCCTGACCGGCTCGCGCCAGGATAATGCCTGGTTTTCGTTTCGGTTAGCCTCAGGCGGTGATGCAGGGCCAGCGCTATTCGCAGGGCCTCACCCCGATCCGGTATGGCACCGATCTCCGTTGAACGGGCCGCCAGTCTACACATACTACCGCTCACCGGAATGCTGGAGATTCCGCTCGTTACTCACCCCTTATCACCAGTAACAGCTATGCTGACCACGGAGCACACCATTACATGATGCGCGAGAGCATGCTATGAGGCGCTTTGATGTTGTGAAACAGCGTGTGCGTGCGGCAATTCGGGCGCTGGCCGGTATTGAAGGGGGCGCTTCGCCCGTGCTGCCCCCACCGCCCGTGTTGCCCCCACCGCCCGCCCCGTCAGCGGTCTATCAACCGTCCGCTCAGATTCTCGATTACTACGTGACCGAGGCGCCGAGCGCGCAAACGGCGCTCGATCTCTTCAAGGGCGAATGGGCTTCTGCCCTGCCGGCGCCGCTCAGCCAGGCCCGGGCCGGCTCGATCGGCCTCTTCGAGGACCCGCGCATTACGTGGGCCGTTGAGCAGTTTGGCGGTATTGAGTCGTGCTCGGTGCTCGAACTCGGGCCACTTGAAGGGGGGCACTCGTACATGCTCGAACGAGCCGGCGCGGCAGAAGTGATAGCGATTGAAGCCAATGCGCGCGCCTTTTTAAAATGCTTGATTGTAAAAGAGTTACTCGGCCTGCAGCGCGTCCATTTCCTCTGCGGCGATTTTGTCGCGTATCTGCGCGCTGCACCGCGCCGTTTCGACATCATTGTGGCCAGTGGCGTACTTTACCATATGCGCAATCCGGTTGAACTGATTGCCCTTATGGCCCAAACCAGTGATCGGATTTTTGTGTGGACCCACTATTATGATGCGGAGATTATTCGCTCATCGCCGATCCTGGCCCCTAAGTTTCCGTCCAGTTTCCCTGCCGAATACGCCGGTTTTGCCCATACCCTCTACCGTCAGGAATACCAGTCAGCACTCAACGAGTTGAAGTTCTGTGGCGGTAGCGCTGCATACAGCGCCTGGATGACGCGCGAGGATTTGTTCGCCTGCGTGCGTCATTTCGGCTTCGGTGATCTCCGGCTGGCCTTTGACACTCCCGATCACCCCAACGGCCCGAGCCTGGCCTTTGTCGCCACCCGCCGGCCAACTTGAAAGGAGACCCCATGCACCAGTCGCGTCATCGTACTCGCGTTGCCCTCCCCGCGTTCCTGCTCTGTGCGCTTAGCCTCCTGCTGGCTCAGGCCTCGCCCTTCGGCGCCCCCGCCGCTGCCCAGGGGGCTGCAAACATCGTCTTCGCTGCCCCCGACGCCCTGACCGTAGCGGTGGAAGCCGGCGATGACTTCGCAACCACCGTTCTCGGCGATCCATGGGATATGGATCGGGCGCGCGATGTTCAGTATGAAATCGGGTTCACCGGTGTAGGCGCTTCGAACGGGATCTGGTCAGGAACCTTCAGTGGTGTTGATCATGCCTCGGGCGCGCAGACCAGCGGTTACCTGTTTCCACTTTTTCAGGGCTTTAGCACGCCGATCCAGGGACTCCTGAGCCAGGAATTGCCCCTGAACAAGGTGGGCGCTCAGGATCGATATGCAATTGATACGTCAAAATATACCCGTCTGACATACCGCATGTCGGTGACCCCACGTTCGACGCAAGGCCCGTTTGCGGTCCTGTGGACCACTGCTCGACCGGTGACATGGCCTGATGGCACCCAGCGCTTTGCGGATCTGGATGCCTGCCAGGGCGCCACGGCATTCTTCCCCTGGAATGACTGGCGCGTGTATGATTTTGATATGACCCGGCCCAATGGCGCGCCCAATGCCCGAGCCGGCGCCTGGCAGGGCCTGGTGCGTGGTCTGCGCATCGACCCGCTTGCTATTCCACAGGCGGGCGTTCAGGTCAACATTGATTGGATTCGCCTGAGCGACCCCGCCTCGGCGCCGACCATCGCCATTCCCTGGAGCGCCACCGGCGCGGCAGCGAACGACCGGGTTGACATCTACGTGGCCGATAATCCCGAAGGACGCGGCGCCGCGCCCCTGGCCCACGGCATCCCGCTGAGCGCCGGTCGCTATGACCTGGCAACCAGCATCTTGCCGCCCGGCCAGCATTACTTCCAGTTGCGACTCAAGGACGGCACCGTCCAGAATGGCTGCACCGTGACGCGAGCCGTGAGCAACTGGGTGGGTCCGCTCACCATCACACCCGTGCCCATCCTCACCTTTGCGCGACCGAGCATGCTGAGCGGCCCCGACTACGCCCTCTCTGAACTGGGACGCGCCTGGGATATGCAGTCAGGCGATGATATTGTGGCCGTTAACCCGCCCGGCTGGCCCCCCACCATCGCCGATGTGCGCTTCAACGATGGCGTTCTGACCGCCCGCGCTGTCTACCATCCCAGCGTCAATGGGCAGCCTTTAAACGACTCCGATGCGCAACTCTGGTTGCGGGTCAATCCTGCACGGCCAATTGACACCACCTACTATCGCTACTTCTCGGTCCGCCTCAACGTTAATCTCCCACCATCGCGAGATATCAACTGGGCCATCAAGAATGGCTGGGGTATGCGTATCTTCTGGTGGGATCGCGGGCTTACCAGTGATGGTTCTGAAACCAAGTATGGCACCTACTACGAGGGGTGGAACATCTACTCGGTTGATCTGGCCCGCTCCTTCCCTCCGCTCCCCCTGAGTGATCCACGCCAGGCCGATAATATCCTGACCCCGCGCGAGGAGAACCCGATACTCAGCCAGACCGGCTGGACCCAGATCCGCCAGGCCCGCACCTTGCGCTTCGATCCGCTGGAGACCACGCCGCCAGCGGTAGGTACGGGGGCCGATGTGTTCCAGATCGACTGGATCCGGCTTACCGCCAACGATGAAGTGAGTCGCGGCCAACCGTTCACGGTCGAAGCCGGCATCAACGTGCCGCCGTCAACGTTGCGCTCCATCACGTTCTTTTACACGACCGATCGCCAGAATCCCTTCCAGAATCCTGCCCGGCCCGCAGCCGCCGAGGCAGCCCCGGCTGCCCCCGGCCCTGCCAGCGCTGCTCGTGTGCATCTGCCCTTCGTGGGGAACAGAACACCGGTCAGCAACCCTGTCCCGATTGTCGGCAACCCGGTGACGTTCCGCTGGGACACCTCGAACGTGGCGCCAGCTACGTACTACGTGTGCGCCAGGATCGACACCGGAAACCGCGCCTACAGCTATTGCAGCGAAACGCCCGTGGTGGTGAAACCGTAGGGGTTGCCACACAACGTGTGCACGGCGTGAGAGGGTGTAGAGAGGCCCCCCTCCTGTACCTGTTCACTTCTCCCGGGAGCGCGGCAGCTTGCCCGCGCGAACAGGGTGCGGGCGTTCCACCCGCAATGCTGAACACGTGCTGGAGAGGACCCTCACACCCCTCCTCACGCCCCTCCCGCGCATCGAAGCCCACGCGGGCCTGTCCGGCCGGTCACAGCCTGGGGAAACCGGGTACTGTCACGCTCCGCCGCCTATCCCTTCCCAGCCTGGAGCAGAGCCAGGCGAAAACAGAGCAGAGCCTGGCGCACCTGAGTTTCCAGGATCGATTGCTGGGTGTGACGATCGATGTGCTGCTGTAGCTGGACCAGACCGCGTTGCGCCGCAAGATTAAAGCGGGTCTGCTGATGCATAAGTGGGAGTACGTACCAGCGCGTCGCAATGCTGTTCCAGGCGCGACGCGCAGCCGCGACCAGGGGTAGCGCCGAGCGAAACTGGTGCTCGCGCAAGACCGCCTCGGTCTCTGCTTCGGCAAGCAGCGCCGCCAGCCGCGGCACGCCATCTTCCGGAAAGCCCAGGAGTTCGCGTGCCGCCACCGGCCAGGCCTCCGGGCGCTCCTGCAGCGAGGCCATGACTGTTGCCAGGATGCGCCCGCAGTGCAGAATGGTCGCCTGCGTATCGGCGTCAGGGGCGGCCAACCCGTGCGGCAACGCCTGGCGGTATACCAGACTGGACACCGCGCGATCAAGCGCAGAAGCGTGGCGCAAGCGGCGAGACTCGGCGGGTGCGAAGCCGTTCCACAGCGTTTGCCAGTCCATATGCTTGCAGGCGAAACGCAGGCGGTTCAGATGGTGGTAGTAGTAGAATGCGCCACTGAACGCTCTGGTTGATGCTCCCTGACCATGACGCAGTACCGACCGGGGCGTGTACCAGCACTCCACTCCAAGGCTCCGCGCCCGCCAGCACAGATCGACATCCTCAAAATAGGCGGGAAAGAAACCCGGGTCCAGGCCATCCAGGCGTTCCCATAGGGCGCGGTGCAACGCTAGCGACGCCCCGGTAACAAACTCGACCGCCTCTGCGGTCGTGTATTGCCCGGTGTCGCGCTCACCCTCGCCGCGATGATGCGCCAGAACGTCCGGCCATTGCAGGGCTCCGCCAGCATGGAGAAGACGCTCTCCGCCCGGGTCAACGATCTTGCTGCCGGCAATGCCGCAACGCGGCCTGGCCAGCATCTCCACCAATGCTACCAACCAGTCAGGGGCAACTACGGTGTCGGGATTCAAGAGGGCCAGGATCTCGCCGCTGCTGGCAGCTACGCCGCGGCGCACTCCACCGGCGAAGCCGAGGTTGGTTTCTTGCGGCAGCAGCAGCGCCTCAGGCAATAACTGTCGTACCAGAGTAACGCTCTCGTCCTGGGAGGCATTGTCCACCACTACAATTTGCGGAGGAGGATCGTAGCGCAACGCCCGCAGGGCCGCGCAGCATGCGGTCAGATAAGGGGCACTGTTGTAGGTAACGAGAATGACGGAGACACCAGGGTTCACACGGGCCCCTGACTGCTGATGCCAGATGGAACTGGCGACACTGGATTACCCAGCGCGTCTCCACAGTAATCCACTGCCACAACAGCTTTTGTGGAGCTGTAGAGCTGTGAAGCTGTGGAGCTGAGTTAATGCGATGCCATCAAGCAGAATTGGTATGAATGGTCTTGAATGCTTTTGCAAGCTAAACCTTTGCAGGCTGCGCATGCGGCATTATGCAAGAAACTCTTGCACCAGCCGATGGTACTCCTCAGGTTTCTCGACCATTGGCAGGTGGCCGCACTGTTCGATCCAGACCAGGCGGCTGCCGGGCACCAGACGGGCCACTTCGGGGGTGCCGGGTGGAGGCATGATCTTGTCCTGGCGCGCGCCGATGACCAGCGTGGGGCAGCGCACCGCCTGAAGGGCCTGGTTGATGTGCGGGTCACCGGCATTGGCCGCTGTTTCCAGCGCGGTACGACGGTCCATCTTCAGAAAATCGGCAAAGCTCTCGCGGATGATCGTATCGTCGGCGGGAAGGCGGTAGAAGAAGCGCGAGGCAATCGCCCGGTAGATGAAGCGGCGTCTGGCCATCCAGGGCCGTCGCAGGGCCATCCACAGAGCCATCACGTTGTGCACCTGTTCGACCACCCGCCGCTCGAACTCGCTGCGAAAGGTGCTCATACAGGTCAGCACCAGCCGGCGCACCCGCTGCGGGTAGCGTTCCGCAACGTACACGGCTACACTGGCGCAAAACGAATGGCCATTGAGGTCGAACTGCTCCAGTCCCATCGTATCGGCGAAGGCAATGACCAGTTCAGCCAGGCGATCGGCGCTGGCGGGGCCGCGCAGCGGCGGCGAGTCGCCGAAACCAGGCAGATCGGGAGCCAGAACGCGCCGATCGGCGCCCAGGGTCGCCAGCGTGGTGCGCCAGTAGCGCGATGAGCCGCCCCAGCCGTGGAGCAGCAGCAGGGGTGGTCGTGGCCCTGAGTTCGCCTCACGGTAGTAGACTGGCCCATCCCAGATCGTGACCGGACCCTTCAGCGCGAAATCGTCGGATGCAGTAGTTGCGCTCATGGGTTGCCCCCATTCTGTACGCAAGCGAAATGGCCCCGCGGCGTTGACCTGATTGTAGCACACCCGGCCCTGGCCCTTGACGTGGCCCGCCAGGGGCATACAATACAGCAATGGCTATGCCCGCCCCGCCGGGGGGGGCTTCGGAAACCCGGTTGCGCTACCCTCTAACCCCTGCCGGGGTCGCCTGACACCCCGGTGGCGGGAAAGGGTTCAGGGAAATCTGGTTTCCCCTATGTTCAGGTTTTCGCATGAACTACGACTTCGACACCCTTATCCCCCGCCGCGGCACCGGCAGCGCCAAGTGGGAATACTACCCCGAAGACGTGCTGCCCATGTGGGTTGCCGACATGGATTTTCGTTCACCCGAGCCGGTCATCCGCGCGTTGCGCGAGCGCGCCGATCAGGGCACCTTCGGCTATACGATGCCCCCACCCCGCCTGGCGCCGCTGATCTGCGAGCGCCTGGAACGGCTGTACGGCTGGCGGGTGACGCCCGAACAGATCGTGTACGTACCCAGTCTGGTCGTGGCGATCAACCTCCTCTGCCGGGCGGTCGGCGCGCCGGGCGACCACGTGCTGACCCTGACGCCGGCCTACCCGCCCTTTCTGAGCGCCCCTGGCTTCCACGACCGCGTTTGCGATACGCTCGAATTGACCCGCGAGGTGCAGGGAACGATCCTCAGCTACCGGCTTGACCTGGAGGCCTTCGCCAGCGCGCTCCAACCACGCACGCGCCTGTTCCTCCTCTCCAACCCCCACAACCCCGTCGGCCTGATGTACGATCCCGCCACCCTGCGGGGCATGGCCGAGGCCTGCCTGCGCAACGACACGCTGATCTGCTCCGACGAGATCCACTGCGACCTGGTGCTGGGAACGAAGCGCCACACCCCGATAGCTACGCTCGACCCGGAGATCGCCGCGCGGACCATTACCCTGTTATCCCCGAGCAAAAGCTTCAACCTGCCCGGTCTCGGCTGCGGCTTCATGGTGGTGCCCGGCGCCGAGCTGCGCGCGCGGCTGGCGCGGGCCAGCGCGGGCATTGTGCCCTACGTCAACGCCATGGGCTACGCTGCCGCCCTGGCCGCCTTTGAAGCAGGCGAACCCTGGCTGGAGGCCCTGCGCGCCTACCTCAGCGCCAATCGTGATTTCTACCTGGGCTACCTGCGCGAGCACATGCCCCGGTTGCGTACCACCGCCCCCGAGGCTACCTACCTGGCCTGGATCGACTGCCGCGAAGCGGGGATCGCCGACAATCCCTACCGCTTCTTCCTGGAGCGCGCCAGAGTGGCCCTCTCCGACGGAACGGCCTTCGGGCCGGGCGGCGAGGGCTGCGTGCGTCTCAACTTCGGCTGCCCACGGGCGCTGCTGGCCGAGGGCCTCGAGCGCATGCGCGCCGCGCTGGAGCATCAGGACGCGCCAACTGATGCCCCATAAAGGCGCGAAGCGCACGACAACACGGAACGCGGCATGCCGGTGAGCAGATGGCGCAGCAGGCGCCGCACCTGGCAGGTTGTTGCAACCATGCTCAAGCCCTGCGGGGCTTGAGCAACGTCCGCGTCCGGCGATGGAGTGCGGGGCTTGCCCCAAGACGCTGCGCCATTCATGCAAGCCCTGTGCGCGGTTGCAAAGCGCCATCAGGTATGGTATCATCAATGGGTGTGAAGGCGGGTAGCTCAACTGGCAGAGCAGCGGCCTCCAAATCCGCAGGTTGCAGGTTCGATTCCTGTCCCGCCTGCCACTTTTTTTGCGCGCCGGCACACCACGGGGGCGTGGCCGAGCGGTTGATGGCAGATGTCTTGAAAACATCCAGGCGATGAGCCTCGTGGGTTCGAATCCCACCGCCCCCTCCAGGATACTGGCGTTCCACCGCACGGGGAGGTCGCATAGTGGCCTAGTGCGGCGGTTTGCTAAACCGCTACAGGGGTGACCCTGTCGAGGGTTCGAATCCCTCCCTCCCCGCCAGAACAAGGCTTCCCAATACGAAACCGGCGCGCCTCCGCGAGGGCGCGCCGGTTTTGCCTGTTTCTGCACGCGATCGTTACGCCCCCCCGCTGCCGATCTAGCTACGGCGCGTCAGATACCTCGTCCACACTCATGCTGAAGCTGTCCAGGCGCTTTGAGTTTGCCCGTTGCCCGCGACCGAAGATCGGGGGCCGCACAGTGCAGAATGCCGACAGGTATCGGGTCTAGAGACGCCAGCGTGTCAGGCCGTACTGCACCAGGCACAGGAGGCTTCCCACCAGCACGAGCGCGACCAGCCGCACGCCCCAGCCGGCCTCGCTCACCCACATGTCGAGCAGGATGGCTAACAGGCCGATCATCAGGCCCATCGCCACCGCTACAGGGTAGCTTGCCTTTACGCAGACGTTTCTTCCGTTCGAGTTCCCGGTTCCCACCAGATGATCCCTCCGTAGGGTTGTTGCGCTATTGGCGCCAGCATACCGTCCTCAGTCGGCGCAAACACCTCAGCAATTGCGGCGCGGATACGCGCGTCGCGCTCCGGCTCGGGCGTCAGACGCAAGCGCTCGCGAAGATCTACCAGGGCCTCCTCGGCGCTGCTGTAGCGCATCATCCCGGCGATAGGCACCAGGTCAAGCCGCGCCGGCAGCCCGAGTTGATGGCAGGCGCACAGCGTCTCCAGGGCCGCCGGCAACGGCAGGCGCGGCTCTCCATGCACCCGCTCCCAGACCGGCTTCAGCGCCGCGGTGGGATGGCGCAATCCCACGAAGAGGACGCACAGGCGGCGCGCCGCCTCGTCCATACCCTTCAGAAACGGGCCGATCTCTCGCACCCCGTAGACCACATGCGCCGACAGGGCCACATCGGCTACCGGTGGCGCCTCCATTGGCCAACTGCTGCCAATAACCGTAATATTGGTCAGACCCGCTTCAGTCACTGTGACTTCCAGGTGCGCGCGCATCGCCGGCGACGGCTCCACGGCGATCACCCGGGCCACACGACGGGCCAGGTGCGGCAGATACCGCCCGGTTCCTGCCCCGATGTCGAGGACGGTGTCGTCCGCGCGCAGCCGCGGCAGGAGCCACTCCAGTGAAGAGTCGGGTTGCGGGTGACGCCGCACCGCCGCCGCAAAGCGCTCGGCGCGATGGGCCCAGTAATCGGTGCTGCGACCAAAGGCCGGATCGGTCGCAGCCTCGCCCTGGGCGCGCTCCCGATCGTACATCTGCCGCCACGTCTCCAACCAGTCCTGGCCGCCGGCCATGATCGGTTCGGGTACTGCCATGGTTCATGCTTCTCCATTACGCGCGTAGCGCGAGCAGCAGATCTCCGGGCGGGCTGCCCCCTCCCTGGTCCTCCACTGTTTAAGGGCCGACAGCACATCCGAGCCAACGTGGCGTGTACCGCATTGGAACGCCCCCACGCGGCTCCGGTCTCCCCGCTTCGACAGGCTCAGCGCAGGCTCTCCAGCGAAGCTGGAGAGGCCCGCCCGTCGGCGCCCATACGTTCTGTCCGCGCCTGAAGCCAGTGGGAGGAGGCTGGGAGGTGGGCAGAACGCTCTAATTACCGTTGATGATGCCGCATTGCCTGAAGCGATTTCAGGCGTTGTGCTGCCCAGCGTGGCAATCCAAAATCTAAAATCCAAAATGGTATAAACTCTTCCCGCCGGCAGGGGTACGGGGAAACTCGCTTTCCCCTCTATCCACCCGCTGCCGCGGGCGCTTGCCACCCCCATGGGCAGGGCCATGGGAAAACCCGGGTTCTCCATTATATCAGCAGTGTGGCGCCTTCAACAGCATTTGGTATAATAGGCCACGCAGTGGTAAACTACAACAACCGAAGTTTAACTTCTTGCCCCCGATGCGCCACCAGCACGCTGCGGTGCGGCAATCACGATCCGGCGTTTGACCGGCGAAGTAACGAAGGTGCGTGTGTATGAGCGAGCTAGGGGATCGGCTTCGGCAGGCGCGGGAGCGGCAGGGGCTCTCGCTGGCCCAGGCCTCGGTTGACACCCGTATCCTTCAGGCATCGCTCGCCGCCCTCGAAGAGGGCGCCTATCAGCGTCTCCCTGGCGATGTCGTTGTACGTGGCTTCATCCGTAACTACGCGCAGTATCTCGGGCTGCCCCCCGATGAGATGATTGAACTCTACCGCCGTGAACGGGGCGGCACCGATCCGATTCGCATCGTTCCCGCTACCCGTCCGCCCCGTACCCGTACCTATGTCCTGCCGAGTTTCCTCGGCGTCTTTTTTGTGACTATGGCGCTGGTCGGTCTGGCCTATGTTACCCTGAATGCTGTCGGGCGTATCGGCGACCGGGCCAGAGGGAGCGTTGCCGAGGCGACGCCAGCGGTACCACCGCCCTCGCCCTTGCCGACGGTAACGCTTCCCCCGGTGCCCACCGCGGGCCCCCCGCTCCCGACCCCTGCCCCGCCGCAGGCAACCGCCGATGCGCTGGCCGCCGGCGGAAGCGCCGGGCTGCCGGAGTGGCCGGTCCCCGAAGTAACGCCAACACCTTCCGCGCCTATTGTGCTGGAGATCGTCATCCCTAACAGTCGCGGCACCGAGAACTCGTGGGTCCGGGTGCAGACTGACGGGAGCACCGCCTTCGAGGGGATCATGCGCTCCGGCGAAAAACTGGTGTTTGAGGCGCAACGGCGCGTGTTTATCCGCGCCGGCAACCCGCCTGATGTGCAGGTTACCGTCAATGGGCTACAGCAGGGACCACTGGGCCAGGCCTTCGGGCAGCCCGTCAACTGGTACTGGCCCCCCAATTGAGGCCAGATGCTGTCGGACCATCGTTGTTGGGAACGTCTATGGCAGGTGAGCACAGCTTTGATGTCGTTTCCGATTTCGAGTATCAAGAACTCGTCAACGCCGTCGATCAGGCCCAGCGCGAGATCCAGACGCGCTACGACTTGAAGGACACGAAGACGACCCTTGAACTCGGGAAGAGCGAACTGGTCATAACCACCGATAGTGAACTGTCGCTGCGGAGCGTGCGCGATCTCCTCGAGACCCGCGTCCTGCGGCGCCAGTTGTCGCTCAAGATCTTCGACTATGGCAAGGTTGAACCGACCAGCGGCGGCCGGGTGCGCCAGGTGGTGACCCTGCGCAAAGGCATCAACGCCGACCTGGCGAAAAAGCTCGTGAAGCTGATTCGCGATGAGTTTCCCAAGGTGCAGCCCCGTATCCAGGGAGAGAGTCTGCGGGTCGCCTCGAAGAGCCGTGATGAGTTGCAGAACGTGATCCGCTTCCTCAAGAGTAAAGAGCAAGAGATCGAGGTGCCCTTGCAGTTTACGAATTATCGGTGATGAATGAAGTACCATATCCTGACACTGGGTTGCCCCAAGAATGCGGTGGACAGCGAGGGGATGGATGGCCTTCTCGCTGCGGCCGGGCACGCGCCTGTCGCCACGCCTGAAGACGCCGATGTGATCATTGTCAATACCTGTAGCTTCATCGCCGCGGCGCGTGAGGAGACCCTCGGCGTGCTGCGCGACCTGAGCGCCCGCAAGCGTGAAGGCCAGCGTCTGATCGCCGCCGGGTGCATGGCGCAGTCCCACGGCGATCTGCTGGCGGCAATCGAGGGTGTTGACGGCGTGCTCTCCACCCAACGCTGGATGCAGATCGGCGACGTCGTCGCTCCCGGCGCGCCGGCTGGCGCCGCGCTGGCCGATCCACAGCGCGCCGTGATCCCCTTGCTGGCCGCCGACACCCCGGACGCAGCACCACGACCCGCGTCCCCGGCGCCGCACCAGCCGTCGAGCTATGCCGACTGGCGCACCATGCCCATCCGCCGCCGCCGCAGCGCCCCCTCGGCCTACCTCAAGATCTCCGATGGCTGCAACCTCCGCTGCGCCTTCTGCACCATCCCCAGCTTTAAGGGAGACATGGCCTCCAAACCCGTCGGCGCCGTTCTGGGCGAGGCTCGCGAGCTGGTGGAGCGGGGCGTGCGCGAGATCGTGCTGGTGGCCCAGCACCTCACCGACTATGGGCGTGATCTGGGCCTGCGGGATGGCCTGGCTACCCTGCTCGACGAACTCTGCCAGGTGCTGCCCGAGCAGGTATGGGTGCGCCTGATGTACGCCTACCCCCACGGTATTTCCGAGCGCCTGATCGAGGTCATGGCAACCCGCCCGCAGATCGTGAAGTACCTGGATATGCCGCTCCAGCACGCCCATCCGGCCACACTGCGACGGATGCGCCGCCCCCCCGATACGGAGCGCACCCTGGCCCTGATCGACGCCCTGCGCACGGCAATGCCCGACATCGCCCTGCGCTCGACGTTCATCGTCGGCTTCCCCGGCGAGACGCTGGAGGAGTTCCGCGCGCTGCTCACCTTCCTCGAACAGGCCCGGCTCGACCGCGTCGGCGCGTTTCGTTACTCCCGCGAACCCGGCACGCCCGCCGCAAACCTGCCCGACCAGGTGCGCCCCCAGGTGATCGAAAAGCGCTGGCATACCTTGATGCAACTGCAGCAGGGCATCTCGCGCGCCCGCACCGCCCGCTGGCTCGGGCGCACCCTCGAGGTGCTGATCGAGGGCCAGGGCGTTGCCGACGATGGGCGCCCGCTGGCCGTCGGGCGCTCGTTCCGCGACGCGCCGGAGATCGATGGGCAGGTGTTTGTCTGGGGTGAAGCGCCGGTGGGATCGTTCCTCACCGTTCGGGTGACGCGGACCACCGATTACGACCTGTGGGCCGTGCCTGAAGGTGCAGAGGAAGCAGTGTGGAGACGCTGAAAGCGCGAGCGGTTGGATGCCCTCGCGCGTGGCCTGGGGATGGGAGAGGGTGGTCGGCTTCGGGGCGAGCCGACGGAGCCGCCACAATCTGGCTACGCTTCGCCAGTACGGGCCTGGATCGCCTGCTGCAAGCGCTGCAGTTCCGCCGGGTTGTTCTTTGCCAGGTACTCGACAATGTAGTCAATCGCCGTGTCCCGGTAGTCGTCCAGCAGCCCGTCCAGCACCTGACGGACCACCAGTTGCACGAACTCGGTCTCCGAGATCGCCGGCGTGTAGACATAGGCCAGGCCCTCGCGCTGCCGCTGCAAGACGCCCTTTTCCGCCAACCGGCTCATCGTGGTCATGACCGTGGTGTAGGCAATCTCGCGCTGCTGCGAGAGACGGCGGTGGACCTGCTTTACCGTGCTGCGTTCGCTCTGCCAGAGGATCTGCATAATTTCCGTCTCGAGCGGGCCGAGCACCTTGACCAGGCCATCCTTGGCAGGGCTGAACCGAAAACGCAAGTTGAGCGGCATCATGTGCACTCCTTCTTCGATGTTGTGGGCTGCGGCTGAAGGCTGGCGCTGCCGGGGCAACGGCGTGTCGGGTCAGACGTTGGCCCTGCTCCTACCGCCTTACATATGCAGGAGTGTACTAGTCAAGCCCGGCGTGCGGCAATGTCTTCAGATTACACTGCGGTGACAGTTGAGATGAGCGTTGATCGTTCTTTCTGCCTCTGAGGAGCGGAAAAACTACAATGCCTCGTACCAGGTATAACGGTATTTGTAAGAGCTTTTGGGTGATAAACCAATGACACTCCCTGACAGCGCGCGCCTCATCCAGCAGGCTATGGGCGAGGCGTTTCCGGCAGCCGAAGAGCGGGTGGCGCGTTTCTACCAGATGCAGGAGTACCATCTGGGCTGGCGCGACGAGCGCCTGGAGCCCGCGGCTGCCGATCCTGGCAAGCTGATCCGCCCCCAACTGGTGCTGCTTGCCTGCCAGGCGGCCGGCGGCGACCCCCGCCAGGCGCTGCCTCTGGCCGCCGGGGTGCAGTTGCTCCACGACTTCACCCTGATCCACGATGACATCGAAGATAACAGCGCCACCCGGCGCGGCCGGCCTACCGTCTGGTCCATCTGGGGGTTGGCCCAGGGCATCAACGTCGGCGACGGCATGTTCGTCATCGCCCACCTGGCGATTCATCGCCTGGCTGAGGCGGGCGTGCCCGCCGAGCGCGCGCTGCGCGTGCTGCGCCGCTTTGATGAGATTATTCTGCAGGTGTGTGAGGGGCAGTATCTCGATCTCAGCTACGAGGGCGATCTGACGATCACGCCGGAGGATTACCTGGCGATGATCGGACGTAAGACTGCGGCGCTGATCGCCGGCTCCTGCGAACTGGGCGCCCTGGTCGCCGGCGCCACTCCTGATACCGCGGCGGCCCTGGCCGATTTTGGCCGGAGCATGGGTCTGGCCTTCCAGATCGAGGATGACCTGCTCGGCATCTGGGGCCTGCCCGAAGTTACCGGCAAGCCTGCTGCGGCCGACCTCTACCGGCGCAAGGTCAGTCTCCCTGTGGTGCATGCGCTGGCCACCAGCGCCGACCGGGCGACCCTGGCGCGCCTCTACACCCAATCGGAGATGGACGATGAGGCCGTGCGGGCTGCCCTGGGGATCCTTGACGCCGCCGGTTCACGCGCCTATTGCGCCAGCGTGGCCGCCGGGCACCACACCGCCGCCTTTGCCGCGCTCGACCGCCTTGGGCCTGGAGAGACCTCCGAAAGCACCGCGGCCCGCGCCCACCTGCGCGCCCTGGCCGAGAGCCTGATCGGTCGGCAGAGTTGAGCAGGGGCGACCCAGGGTTCGCCCCTCTTACGACGATGCGCATCGCACTGTTGAGCGGCGAATACCCGCCCCAACCCGGCGGCGTCGGCGACTATACCCGCTGCCTGGCCGAGGCCCTGGGCGAACGCGGGCACACCGTCACTGTGCTGACCATTCAGGAGCGGCGCCTGCGCCTGTACGGCGCGGCGGATCTGCCGGAGCAGCCGGTCGATCGCCTGGACTGGTCGCTGCGATGCTGGCCCGCGGTGATCGACGCGCTCGACCGGCTGCGGCCCCACTGGTTGCACATCCAGTACCAGACCGGCGCCTACGCTATGCGCCCCGGGGTCAATCTGTTGCCGTGGCGCCTGCGTGCCCTGCCCGGGCGACCGCGGATCGCGGTGACGTTTCACGATCTGCTGACGCCCTACCTCTTCCCCAGGGCCGGGCCGTTGCGCCGCTGGGTCAACTGGCGTCTGGCCCGCGACGCCGATGTGGTGATTGCCACAACTGCGGCTGACGCGGCCCACCTGAGCGACTTATACCAATTACCGTTGATGATGCCGCATTGCCTGAAGCGATTTCAGGCGTTGTGCTGCCCAGCGTGGCAATCCACAATCCAAAATCTAAAATCCAAAATGGTATTACACGCGCACGTGATCCCCATCGGCTCGAACATCCCGGTTGCACCGCCGACGGGCTTCGAGCGCGCGGCCTGGCGCGCCCGGCTGGGGCCTGACGTCTCCGGACGGCTGGTGGCCTTCTTCGGGCTGCTGGCGCCCAGCAAGGGCCTGGATGTGCTGCTCGAAGCCCTGGCCCGCCTCGATCCCTCCTGGCGGCTGGTGATCATCGGCGGGGCCGCCACTGCCCCGCAGGATGTGGCCCACGCCGAAGCGGTGCGTGCTCTGGCCCGGCGCCTCGGGCTGCCCTCCCGCGTGCATGAAACCGGGCACCTGGCAGCCGAGGAGGTCTCGGCGTGGTTACTGGCTGCCGATCTGGCGGTACTGCCCTTCCGCGACGGGGCTTCATTTCGCCGGGGAAGCCTGCTCGCCGCCCTGGCCCACGGCTGCCCGGTGGTAAGCACCCTGCCCGCCGATCCGGCAACCACCGAGGCATTGGGCCCGGCGGCGCTCCTGGTGCCCCCCAACGACCCGGCAGCCCTCGCCGCAGCGATGGTCGCCCTCGCCGCCGATGACCCCGCCCGCGCCCGCCTTGCCGCCGCCGGGCGCGCCCTGGCCGCGCGCTTCTCCTGGGATGCCATCGCCGCGCACCACGAGGCACTCTATGAGGGCCGTTCGCACGGTGTCTAACCTGAAAATAGCCCGCGCGCGGGAGGGTCTGGGCGTAGAGGCGCGGCGGCGCCGCGCCGCTACGCCCTCCCAAGAACAAATATTTTGATTCCGGTGTTGTGCGGCGCAGCCGCACGATCGTCTGAGAAGAAACCGGGTTTTTCTCGCGATCAGGTTGCTCATCCAGGCAAGCATCGCTATAATACGGAGAATGCAAGCGCCGATACAGGCGCTGGCTGGTGTTTCTGTGCGCAACGTAGCGGGCTACCAGGGCCGGCCTTTCCGGAAAGGCACTGACGCTTCAGGTCATCCTGCTTCCATAGTCGCCATTCCCACGAAAGCAAGCGCATGACCGATCACGAGCACCAGATGACCAGCGAGACCCTGCTCGAATTGCGTAACGGGGCGCTCCTGCGCATCGCCGGGGCAATTGAGACGGCTACCACCCTCGATGAGCTGCTCTTTCTCAGCCTGAACGAGTTCGCCCACCTCTTCAATCTGCACAATAGCGGTGTGGTGCTGCTGAGCGAGGACGGTAGCCTGGCGCAACTCACCAACACCTATCCACCGCAGACGAAACTGCCGGCGCCTTTCCCCCTGGCAGAAACCACCGTGATGCGCCAGGTGGTGCTGAACCGGCAGCCCGCTCAGATCAACGACGTTGCCGAACTCTCCCAACTCGTCACTAACCCGAACCTGGCCGACATTGCCGCGCTGGTCAGCGCTGGCCACGTTCGTTCGCTGCTGTTGCTCCCGCTGGTGGCCCAGGATGCCTGCATCGGCTTGCTGATCTTTGCCAGCGTGGAAGAGCCTCGCTCCTTCTCGGAGGATGAGATTGGTCACGCCCGGCTGCTGGCTGGCCAGATCGCCGCGGCGATTACCGCGTTCCGTATTACCGAGAAGGCCCAGCGCCGCACCGCCGAGCTGGAAACTCTCAACGATATCGCCGCCGCCGTCGCCTCCTCGCTCAACACCCGTGAGGTCTACCACCTGGTGATGGAAAAACTCAATGAGTACTTCCAGGTGGAGGCCGGCTCACTGCTCATGCTCGATGAGGAGAAGGATGAACTGGTCTTTGTGATGACTCTGGAGGCCGGCGAGGAGAAGCTCTTTGGCGTGCGCATCCCCCACGGCCAGGGTATCGTCTGGAGCGTGGCCGAGTCGCAGCGGTATGAGATCGTCCACGATGCCGCCAGCGACCCGCGCTTTCTGCGCGACGTGAGCGACTCGGTTGGCTTTGTGGTGCGAAACATCCTCTGCGTGCCGATAGTGGTTAAAGGGCGCACGATCGGCGTCATTGAGCTGCTGAACAAGATTGAAGGGCGCTTTACCGAAGAGGAGGCCCGGCGCCTGGCGCGCATGGCGACAACCATCGGCGTGGCCATCGAAAACGCGCGGCTCTTCCAGACCGTGACCACCGTGCGCGACCGCTTCGAGGCGATCCTCAATTCCGCCAACGACGGCATCCTGATGGCCGATATGCGCGGTCAGGTGGTGACGGCCAACCCGACCGCGGCCCGCTTGCTCCAAACCCGGCGTGAGGCCCTCATTGGCCGCCCCCTCGACACGGTGCTGGCCGAATTGAACGCCCGCGCTACCGCCGTGGAATGCCCGTCGTGGCTGAACGACGACGATCGCGCCGAGGCGGTGGTCGAACTCGAGTTCACCGGGCCGCCGCGACGCTTTATCCGCCATTACATCCTGCCGGTTCACGAAACCAGCGGCGCTGCGATTGGTCGCCTGGCGCTGTTCCAGGATATTTCAAAGGAGCGTGAACTGGCCCAACTGCGCGAAGATTACGCCGGCATGCTGGTTCACGATCTGCGCGCGCCACTGACCTCGATCATGAACGGCATTGCGATGGTCCGGCGCGGCCTTGGCGGTCCGGTTACCGCTCAACAGCAAGAGTTGCTGAGCATCGCCTACCAGGGTAGCCAGACGATGCTGGAGATGGTGAACACTCTGCTCGATATCGCCCGGATGGAGCAGGGCCGGATGCACCTCGACCGGCAACCGCTCTCGCCCTACGAACTGGTGGACCAGGCCCTGGAGCGACTCAAGGGCTCGGCGCAGGTACAGAAGGTGCGTCTGGTGCAGGATCTGGCTGTCGGCTTGCCCTTGATCGAAGCGGATCGTGACACCCTGGTGCGCGTGCTGCAGAACTTGCTCGATAACGCGATCAAGTTCTCACCGACCGGCGGTACCGTGACCCTGGGGGCAGCAGCGGTGCGCGTGAGCGCAGATGCCGGAGCGACGGACGGCCCGCCTGTGCGCCTGCCGGCCCTCTCCGCTGGCGACTGGCTCATCTTCTGGGTGCGCGATGAAGGCCCGGGCATCCCGGCTCAGTACCACGAACGCATTTTCGAGAAGTTTGGTCAGGCCCACGGCGGGCGCAAGACCCAGGGCACCGGTCTGGGCTTAACCTTTTGCAAGCTGGCGGTGGAGTCGCACGGCGGTCGGATCTGGCTGGAGAGCCTTGAGGGCCGCGGGAGCACCTTTGCCCTGGCGTTGCCCCTGATGTGAAAATATGGGGAAACCGGGTTTCCCCATCCCCCTGCCTGTGGGGCGCCAGCCGCTCCCAACCGCGGTCGGGACATAGGGAAACCGGGTTTCCCCATCCCCCTGCCAGTGGAGGCGCCAGCCGCTCCCAACCGCGGTTGGGACATGGGGAAACCGGGTTTCCCCATCCCCCCACCTGGCGTGCAAAACCTCGCCCTGAGGACGCTAATCTACGCTGTTGGGCAGTATAAAGAGTTTGCGAGTTGACGTTTAAAAAAATTGTCACATCCGACGTTTGTTTATGTCATCAGTGACATATTATAATAAGAGCATCTATGGCCAGAACGAGAGCTTTTTCAGCGAGCGGAGGGGGGCAGGCCCCTTCCGAAATACCATTTCTGGTGCGGCGTGGCTTTGCTGCATCGCGCCAGAGATATCTTTCGAGAGCCTGTGGCTCTCGCAACCTCCGCCGCGGCGAAGTCAGCCACGTCTCGTTGTAGTACCAGGCCTTCGTGATTTTTGCGCCTTCGTGGCGTATGCTCACGCCAGAGGACACGATTAGCGGCGCCAGGCAATAACGCGGGTCATCACGATGCGGCAGTTTCTCAACACCTACCGCTCACAGCTCAAATACACGGTCATCGGCCCATATCTGGCCCTGATGATCCTGGTGATGCTGGTTGGCTCGTTTATCGCCATTACCCTGGTCGCCGATAGCTGGCAGGAACGCTTCAGCAACCAGCTCGGCCAGGTGGCGCGTAACTTCTCCGAGTCCTTCGCCCAGCGCGAAATTGGCAATATCACCTTCCTCGGCCAGATCATCTTCACCGCGCCCAACGCCGAGACCGGCGCACCCTCAGTGCCGCAGGCGATGCGCGACCGGAACATCCAGGGGCTCGAGCAGGCCCTCGAGGGCCTGTGGCAGCTCGCCCAGGTGAATGAGAACGTCAAGCCGGATCGATTGATCGTCTTCGATCCCCAGGGCCTGGCCCTGGTGGATTGGGAGCGCGCTCCTGACGCAGGCAGCGCGCCGATCCGCTACCTGGGCACCAATCTTGCCGGCATCCCCCTGGTTGAGAGCGTCCTGCGCGGCGAGAGTACACCCATTCCTGGCACCAGTGAACGGGGCGATAAGTTCAGCGGCCTGATCTCCTTCCGGGATAGCGCAGGAAACGACCATCTGCACTTTTTTACCGTTGCTCCGGTGTACGTGATCAGCCGGGCCGGTGATGATGAACTGCTCGTTGGCGGGCTGCTCGTCGCCCAGCGTCTCGATGGCCTGCTTGCCGATTTGCAGCAGCGCAGCCAGGCCGCAATCAGCACGATCTACGATGTCCGTGGCATCGCCTATGCCACCACGGTGGCCGGCGTTGATCTCGCCTCGCTCGATATGAGCGACCGGCTACTGGCGCAGTTGAGCGCTCTGAATGCGCCCGACGCCCGCCCCGGAACCGGACGCTCTGGCAGTGGAGCCGAGGCGGAAGATCCCTGTCTCGATATCGGCACCCTCTCGGGGCGGCTGGTCTCGCCTGTGGAAACGACCCGCCCACCCGCCTGTTCGGTTAATACGGTTGCGATGGTGGCCGGGCGCGAGTTTCAGCAACTCTACGCGCCCCTGGTCATCCGTGGCGTGCAGTCGGGCTACTTCTCCGTCGGCCTCTCAACCGATTTCGTGGTGAGCGCATGGTCGTCGAGCCGCTCGGCCGTGCTCGGGGTTACTGCCGCGCTCGCCCTGGCAACGGTGATTGTCGGCGTTATGGTGGCGCGACGCATTACGCGCCCGCTGGAGAACCTGGTTGAGACGGCAGAGGCGGTTACTGCCGGCGACCTGGAGCGGCGCAGTACGGTCACCGAGCCGAATGAGCTGGGCCGGCTGGCCCAGGCTTTTAACCAGATGACCGAGCACCTGCTGCGGTTGTACGTGGCCAGTCGTGAGCTGAACCGTACCATTGATATTGACCAGGTGCTTACGGTTGCCTCCGAGGCGGCCGCTGCATTTGTGCCGGATACGGAGGCCGTTGCGCTCCTCGAAACGCGCGAGGGCTTCGGCTATCGCATCCGCCCCGAAGTGCCCGATCATCTGCGCTCACTCCCCCAACAGGCGCTGGAGCCTTCCAGCATGGCCTCCTTCAGCGCGCCTGACGTGCAGGAACCGCGCCTGCTTCCTCTCGATCCGGAAACTGCTCAGGCGGCCAGCCTGGCCTCTGCCGGACTACAGACGGTTTACTGGATGCCGATCTTTCGGCAACGCCAGGTCGCCGGGGCGCTGCTGCTAGTCCATCCGGAATCCGGGGCCTTCGATGAGTCGAGCCAGCAGAGCCTGGCGGTGGTGGCAAACATGGCCACCGCTGTGCTGGCGAATGCCCTGCTCTACAGTCAGGTCCAGCAGGATGCCAAGCAACGCCAGGCCATTCTCACATCTATCGGCGATGGGGTGGTGGTCTGTGATGAAACGGGGCGGATCATTCAACTGAACCGCGCCGCTGAAGAGATGCTGGGGCTGAAGAACTGGCGCGAAACGCGCCCGCGCTTCGATGGGCTGCCCCTCGAAGCGGTGCCGCAGGCGCGCGAGGTTTTTGGCCGCAGCGACCCCCAGTTTCGCCTGGGGCGACGCGTTGTTACCCTGACTCGCTCGCCGCTGCTGGCCGAGGAGGGAGCACCCGCTGGCGAGGTTATCGTGTTGCACGACGTTACCGAGGCCGTGGCGATTGATAAGGCAAAGACCGACTTTATTGCCACGATCTCGCACGAACTGCGCACGCCGCTGACCGTGATCCGCGGCTTCACCGAGTTGCTCCTGCGCGGCGCCGGTAGCGCTCCCCCCACGACGGAGCAGGCCGAACTGCTCGAACAGGTACGCCTGCGCGCCATCGAAATGACCGATATGGTCAATAACGCTATTCTCATCGCCGATATCGAGTCCGGGCGGCTGCGTGCCGATCTGCAACCCCTGGATCTCGATATGGTGGTGAGCCGGGCCCTGGCGCCGCTACTCCCCGCCTTCGAGGCCAAGCACCTCAGCGTGACGGTTGAGATCCCACCCGATCTGCCTGCTGTGGTCGCCGATCGCGAGCAGCTCCAGCGCGCGCTCGGCCAGATCCTCGATAATGCTCGCCGATATACGGATACCGGTGGGGTTACCGTCAGGGCCTTTCCACTCCACGGCCAGGTGCAGATTGATGTAACCGATACTGGCCGGGGTATCCCGCCGGAGATCCTGCCGCGCTTGTTTTCGCGCTTTCAGCGCGTTGATGGTAACAGCTCAAGCCAGCGAGGCGGCGGCCTCGGTCTGGCCATTACCCGTCAGTTAATCGAGTGCCAGGGCGGTACGGTGCGTGTGGATAGCGCGCCTGGCCGTGGAAGCACCTTTAGCATCACGTTGCAGCAGGCCAATGAACGAACCCTCGCCGTCGCCCAATCCAACGAGTCAACGACGTCGCCGTGATGGGCTGACCGGACTCGTGCTGCTTGCGCTGCTGCTGGCCTTGCTCCCCATCGGCTGCATCGCCGAGGTGGCTTTGCGCTTGATTTTGCCCGACCATGATCCCTTCAAGGATGTCGGGGCCACCTCGGGTTTCGGTTTCTACCGCCCCTTCCCGCCCGGGATCAGTTTCGCCGCTGTTGATCCTGCCCTCGGCGACCTGCAAGCTACCGAAGTGGCCCGCCGCGCCCAGACGCCCGTTGGTGTCTCGGTGGGCGTTACCGTTGCTCCGCTGGTTGAGGTGGCGCCCCCCGTCGCTTCTATCGTTCCGCCAACCCCCACCCCTACCGTTCTGCCAACGCCACGTCCGACGGTGACGTCGCAACCTGCTACCGCGATTGCAGGGGGCGCCCCGCCTTCTCCTACTCCAACTACCTTTGTGATCATCCCGGGCGTCACGGCCACGCCTGATACGGGCATACTGCCGGTAATCACTCCCACGAGCACGCCAGGCTTCGAACGAACCGCAAGCCCGAGCCCGACCCTTCAGATTGTTACTGGTCCGCCAACCGCCAGCGCGACGCCTGTTCCGGTTGCGCCCACGCCGACGGCCACCCCGTTGCTGGTGACCACGCCGTTCGTTCCTACGGCGACGAGCGCGCCTGCCGCCACACCAACGGCTACGACGCCTCCTACCCGTACCAGCACCCCTCGCCCAACCGTGCCCACGCCTTCGGCGACGGCGATCCTCGCGCCAACGCCTGCGCAGGTTTCACCAACGGCCACAGTAACACCTGTACCGCCGACTGCCACCAGCGCGCCGACGGCTACGCCGGTGCCGCCGACTGCCACCAGCGCGCCGACGGCTAC
>FWPV01005042.1_pt1 | contig 26918 bp, 24 predicted proteins | sample 2228371 | NCBI WGS metagenome assembly FWPV01 (sample SAMEA103939776, study PRJEB20133) | metagenome
CCAACAACGTCAGACCCCTTTTCCGCCTAACCTTGTAGGGCGGATGAAGCGAAGCGGAATCCGCCATATTTCATCCTGCGAAGCGAAATTCGCCACATCCCATCGAACAAAGCACAATCCTCCCTCTTTGGAATCCGTTGATACATTGACTTCCAAACCCAATTCGTCAAGGGAAAAACCGGCCCTGCCGAGGTGGCGTTGGGTTAGATTATCGAAAACGACATTCGGCCCTTGGCCCTGGGTCGGAAAAACTGGCTCTTTGCCGGCAATCCCAGGGGGCCCACGCGGTGGCAACCTCCTTGACGGTCATCAGCACGGCCGGAGCCTGTGAGTTGAACCCCAGCCGTTGCGTATTGTCTCTCGAGACCCCTTCCATCCGACGGCGCCCACCAGCATTCTCAGCTTGGCTGGATGGGACGCCGTCGGCGAATTAAAAAAGCTCTGGGCGATGCCATCAATTTTCCATGCAGACCAGAGACGATACTCGTCGCGGAGTACGTTTCCGTTCCAACACTCCATGGGTCCCGCAAGCTCGATGCGGCTATGGCGTTCTAAGGATAACGGCGTATTTGGCCTCGCTGGATATGACGGCGGTTTTCGGTTTCGCCGGGTTGATGGTGGATTCCGGCTTCGCCTCCATTCGCCCTACGGTGGGTTGTTGATGGCGGATTACGCTTCGCTTCATCCGCCCTACGGGTTGTGCGATATTGGCAGTGGTTGGGGCGATCTTGTCAGGAGCAGGTACGGATGGTAAAGTTCCGAAGAAATGCGCCGAAAGAAGGAGCCCTGCCTATGAACCTCGCCGGGTCGTCTTTGAGCGAAAGGGAAGTGAAAGACTGGATCGCGCAAAGCGTAGAACACCTTTTTCGAGAAAAGATTGACGAGCTTGTCTCGGAAAGGCTTGCCGCGTTTGTGAAGGACAACGAACAGCGGGCCCGCGAACTTTCCCTGATGGAAAGGGTGGTTCGCGTTGAGGAAGAGTTGCGAGCCCTCAGAGAGATCCAGACGGCTCATTTCCAGGCTTCCGAAAAGCGCTTCGAAGCTGTGGAAAAGCGTTTTGAAGCTGTGGAAAAGCGCTTTGAGGCGCTGCAACGTGAAATGAATGCCCGTTTCGAAGCGTTGCAGCGTGAAGTGATGGCCCGCTTTGAAGCTGTTGATAAACGCTTTGAAGCGCTGGTGCGTGAAACCAATGCCCGCTTTGAGGCTATGGACAAGAGGTTTACCCAGTTGCAATGGATCATTGGCTTGGGTTTCGGGCTTATGGCAGGGCTCATGGGGACGCTGCGCCTTTTCGGGTAAACGCCAGGTGTGTTGTTTCTCCACAGAGACGCAGAGCGTTGCGGCGCGGAGCCATCGCTCTATTTTGGCGATGAAACTTCCGGCAAAACTTGCCTGCGTGTGGCGGCTATGGCGCCGAAGGTGCGGGCTCGTGGGCTGTGGCGGCGTCTCAGCGCCACAGCCCGCAGTTCCGGGGTGCACGCCTCAGCGTGCGCCCTGCCTCTGTGTGCTCTGCGTCTCTGTGGTGCCATTCCTTCAAAGCCACGCGGGTTGTCTCTCGAGACCCCTTCCATCCGACGGCGCCCACCAGCATTCTCAGCTTGGCTGGATGGGACGCCATCGGCGAATTAAAAAAGCTCTGGGCGATGCCATCAATTTTCCATGCAGACCATAGACGATGGTCCTCGCGGGGTACGTTTCCGTTCCAACACTCCATGGGTCCCGCAACCTTTAGGTGGGTATGCCGTTCTAAGTATGGCGGCGGATTGCGCTTCGCTTCATCCGCCTTATGGTAAAAAGCCGCCCTTTCACGTTGGTCTCTTCCCCGATAAATAAGCAATTAGCCTGAACATCGGCCTTGCCCAGAGCACAACCCGTGCTCGACCACTATGGGCCATCCTAGCTGATTCGGGAAGGTGTAGTTCCCCGAACTCTTACTCATCACCAGTAACCGTACCGTCGCGGAGTGGGCCGCCGTCTTTGGCGGTGTCGTCATGGCCACGACCCTAATCGACCGCCTACTCCACCACAGCCACGTCATCAGCACTCGTGGCGAAAGCTATCGACTCAAGGATAAACGTGGAGCTGGGATGCTGCAGCAGCATCCCAGCTCGCCCACTTCAACCGTTCATCAACCCACCTAAGGGGGTCAGTTCCAAATGTAGCGAAGGGGTCAATTCTGCGTGTTGCTTGACACAAGGGGCCGAACGAACCGATAGACTGATAACAAGCTCGCGGTAGCCCCTTTCCATGAGCCGCTGATAGACGGCCGCAACCTCCACCTCCTGGCCTCGAAGCCGCTCCACCACCTTCCGGTATGGTTCCACAGAGGATGTGTTCTGAGGCGGCGTGGAAGGGTCCCAGCTGGCTTCAAGCCGATTTGTCAACTCCCCGACCGACGGTAGCGCCCCTTCCGAAAGACCTTCATCCTTGGCCCATCTTCGATAGCGCGCCACCGTTTTCCTGTTGATCTTCATCTGCCGTGAAATCTCACGATCGCTTTGTCCCTTTTGCATCCTACGCAGCAACTATCGAATATCCATGGTTGTTTTTCTCCACCTGCGCATGGTTCCTCCTTCTTTTTGGTGTTGAGAGGAAACCATGCCTTACTTGGAGGAATCGCACCATCAGCACCTCGGACCCTTTCGGCCGAAAGTGTGTGGACCATCTCGGGTGAAAACGCGTTGACCATCATCAGCCGAAAGATGACATGCTTCCGCCTACAAGCGAGGCCCGCTCCAGGAGAGGAGGAGGAACCTTGCGCGGCTTGCCTCCGTCCTCGTGAGGTTCCTTCCCGGCGACTACTCCTCCCTCGTCCGCGGGGAGGGGAGCAACGGTAGGGAGCTGGACCGGCTGGGGGACGTCTACGACGCCCTGGTCGCCCTGCGGGCAGGCATAGAGATGGCCCGCTCCTCCCCCTGGGTGCTGGAGGCGCGCATGGAGGGACACGCGGGGACGATCCCTCCGCTTGCCGACGCCAACCTTCCGGCCATGTGGGACGCAGCCATTGCCTCAACGAGCAGGTAACCCATGCGTTCAGCTTAGCTCGGCGCCCGTAGCGCGGCCATGCTCCCTAATTGCGCAAGCATTGGTAGTCAAAGAACAGCGGCTCTCCTTCGGGGCGTCTATAGATCACCGTTCGCAATGCTTGTTTATATATTCAAGCACATGTTCCACGCTTGGCTTATAGGTGTCGCCTAAGGTCGGATGCTTGATAGCAAATCCGGCGCTTCCCTTATATTGGATCGTGAGTTCGCCAACCAAGAAGCTTGCTCTTCCCTTAGGCTCTTCTTCCTTTTTCTGTAATGGCTGGCCAGGATAAATATAAAAGTTCGTCGCTGCTGCCCTCAGGCCGTCATAGAGTCGCCATTCAGGTTCAGTTTCTAGGAAAAGCTCGCGAAGTTCCTTGGCGCGTTGCAATGCAAGTAGCGATGTCCAGCGATTGCGCGAGAAACGGACTCCGCGCCCTTTCATCCCCTTGTTCTCGATACTTGGATTAAGCTCCCTAATTTCCCCAAGATAATAGACAACCTGGAGTTCGTCTCCTTCCCTTTCCGCAGGCCAAGGCGTCACGATGTCCTTGCGCTTAAAGACATCTATTCTCTCCACTTGGGCATAATGGGTAACGGCTCCTGGTTTCCGCAGTGAGACAGGCGAATATATCGCCAGCCAGCGTGTTGCGAAGTGAAGCCTTTGCGTGCTTGTAAGCGGGGTGTAATAGCAACGTCTATTGATAATCCAATCCAGGTGCGCCTGTGCGTCGCGCCTTAGCGTTCCCACCAATACCACTTCCTTGGAAGCCTCCCGCCAAGCACGCATCTTCTCATACGCAACATGGGGGATCGCTCGCTCCGCTATTGACCAGCCCGCCTGTCGCAAAACACCCCTGAGCCACTCCTCAACGTATTTCTTCTCGCTTGGGAGAAAAGGCAACGCGCCTATACCTAGTCTCTTGAGGGACTGCCATAGTCTGCTGTTTGCAAATTCCTTTTCCTTTTCGGCATAAGGATAGAGGGCAACGCCTTCAACTACGTTTCTTTTGTATCTATCAGATCGCGTCGTACCATCACCCGTATCCTCAAGGATCGCATCGCGGTAGCGATGCAATACGTTTATCGCATCCTGTGGCGGCCCCGCTACGCCAAACCTCTCGAGGTATTTGTCCGAACTATCGATGCGATACTTGGCGTCTAGGATCAAACTCACCTTGGGCCAATCGGCATTATGTAGGGTAATTACGATGTCGGGTTCTTGCGGAAGGGCATAGGTATCTCCAGAATAGGTAGGGTTATAAACAACCTCTACAGCCAATCCATCGTCCATAGGGAAGACAACGCTTTGGGTACGTCCCTTCTGCAGCTGTATTCGTACTCCACTCTGTTGCACCGTTAATAAGCGCTCCACAGGTACATTAACGCCAAGCACCTCAGAAACCATAATTACAATGGACAGAAAACACCAGTATTCGTAAAGGATGTGTAGTTGTTTCAAGGAAAGAGGGATTTTGCCGTCACCGACTCTTAGGCCATAACGCAGCTTGATGCAGGCATGGTATGCCTCGCGATATCCCGGGGCTTGCTGTAGCTTTAGGGAGGCAAAACCCGGGGCTGGTTGTCCGGCAGCGGCCGCAATAGGCTCAATTTCCTCGAGGCGGCTTATATGATCCTTTAGCGCTTTGAGCTCGTCTAGTATTTGTGCTCTCCGTGTAGGAACCTCGGTATCTCCTTGCATCCTCTGCCTTTCCATCTCCTCTTCATATATCTGCGCGAGGCGTCGTCTGATCTGTGATAGCTGTGCTGCCAACCAGCGGTGTTCTTGAGTATCCAGAGTATGCATGGCGCGACTCTCTGGAAGTCTATGCCGCAGGGGGATACCTTTACGCATGCGGAGAACTCTTCCCTCGCCTTTGCCTTGTAGAACGCACCGTTGCACTGAGGAATCATATTTTCTCAGGCGCTCGACCCTGGTTGGAACGCGCATCCTTTTCAGTTCTCGTTCGGGATGCTGCTCGATATAGCGCAGGCCACGCTCGAGGTCGGATAATATATGGCGCAGCAATAAGACCCATTCCAGCTTGGTAGGCATCTTTTCCCGCGTGGTCAGACCCATCTGATATGTTGATTGCAGGTATGACAATACCAGTGCGGTAATTATATCCTGAAGATCCGCAAGGAGCGCTTCGTAATCCCAAGTATAATCAATCTTGCTGGGAAATACTTCTACCTCGAAGTCGAACTCGGGTGTTCCTGTTACGGTGACCTTGAATCGGCTTCTTCCTATTTGCCCGCCGAAGTGGATGCTGCCGTAAACAATCCTTCCCTGATCTTCCCTGCTCAGGTTTTTGAGGACTAAAGGGTCGCGGTGTTGCAGATCTATTTCCTCCCCGTTCTTGCTCTTCAGCAATAATTGATACGTGCTCTCTTCGAAAAGATGGGGGCCGATATGGCAATCCACCGAGCCCGCAACCTGAGGCGGTATTTGTATGGTTGGCTTTTGTATGCAAATTTTCATTCCTTGTCTCAAGGGAACTACCGATAACCTGCCCGGGGTGTACCCTGCTGAAAGCGTGGATATCTCTAACGGCGCGGTCGGGCCACTCCAGACCAATGAAACCTTGTCCGTCTCTATACGGAAGAGCTCTGCCATAACGGATCACAACCAATAAGATGTATAACCCTCGGACTTAAAGCGCTCCCACATCAGGCACAGTTTCGCAGCCAACCTTGGGTAACGACTGCCACCGATCGCCGATGGTCTTCCGCTGTCATTCCACTCGTTGACTATCTGGCGTGCATCATCCTCCAGCTTGAACGGCTCTCCACTGTATGCCCATCCCAGCATGCCCAGGACAATCCTGTTTACCGCATCGCTTCCCCCGATAATCCTTGGCAATATCTTCATCTGCAATGCAAGGTCGAGTGGGTCTATCTTGTTTCCCCGCATATCCCTGAAGGAATCGATGATCTCCAAGCTATGAAGCAGGAAAAGCGCTATCTCATCTCTAGTCCTATAGCCGACCTGAAGCTGCGCTGGCGCGAGGATACTGTTTATCTCGATCAAGGCGTTTACGGCGCGAACTATCTCTGACCTTTCCCTATCTTCCGGGTTTTTTAGCTCAGCCAGCATGATCGCCCTCGGATACCAGGCCTTAACAGGCCAAGTAGATGCCTTAATCTTTTCCGTGATCGATGCATTCTCCCACTGGTCGAGAAAGATTTCGGACAGCTCAATGGTGAAAGCCCGATCCAATACCTTGCGGCTAAATCCATGAGCGCTTTCATCCATGTTCACCGTGCCCACTATGGCAAGGTTGGGCGGGATGACCACTTCCCCCCACTCGGCCTCATCTTCCTTGAGTGCCTGGCTAAGCAATTGAATACTCGCGTATCCTCCATTTGGATCCGGCCTTCGATCTTCGATCCTGCTCAGCACCTCGGCGAAATACTGCTCAACCCGTGCCAAGTTCATCTCATCGATAATGCAGGTCCAATGGCGGTCCGGATTCTCCAAGGCTCCACGTGCGATCTCCAGCAAGGGTCCCGGTCGGAAATCGCCCTGAAGATCCGTATAGCCAAGCACATCCGAGCTGTCCGACCAGTCTGGCCTTACAGGGATAAGGAAGCACTCCCCAGCTATGGCCTCTGCGACGAGCCTAGGGAGTTTCGATTTACCTGTCCCCGTAATCCCCGCAAGGATAATGAAGGGCTTGGTTCGCAAGGCAGTGACGTACTGGGCGATCTGCCATGGCTCGAATATGAAGCCCCTAGCAAGGATATTTCTGATTAAGTCCTCTGTGGCCTGTTGTATGTCGAATTCAGCCCCCACAGGCTCTATCTCCTCGGTGATCGAAGATTTCAGGATGCTGGTGGCCTTCCTTGATTCAAGATACCTATCGTATACATCCAGTAGATATTCGATATCCGCGATGATCTCTTCATCAGCTGGGATCATGCCCTTTTCATAGATTTTATATGCAACGGTGGAATATTCGTATTCTTTTCCCAGACCATGCGCAGCATGCAGGGATATCCTGGAATCCAGGCGAAAGCCTCGTTTTTCAGCTTCCACGCAATACTGCTGGAGTGTTTTGGAGCGTTCCCTGAGGATTCTTCTGGCCTCGATTGTCCCGTGATTCTTTTTCAACTCGGTTACCCCTTGGTTGAAGGTAAAATATACTCCCTCCATATCTTCTTGGAATAGGAAAACTGGATACACACCGCTTTGAGTTGTCCTTGTTTCCCTATGATCCAGAAAGGCGACCCATGGTATGCGCGCCCAATTGCCTTGCCCCACGCTCCATTTCACCTTTAGGGTGTCCCTCCTTGTTACAGCATCCAGTTTCGATAGGCTTTCCCCAAGGTCCATGAACCCTCGATACACCGGATGGCTGGAAGAAAAGCTTGCCGATTGCCTTGCTTCTAAATAATTCTCAAGTATCCATCCGATGTGCGCCCTGATGCTCATCTCATTACCCCCGTTTCCTTCACCATCGCTTGTCTCCCGGGCAACACAGCTCAAGCACGGACCTCAAGGCCTTTGTGTCTGAGCCTTTCGCGGACGGTCTCAGTGGGATCGCCCCTACGCCGTTGAGATCATCCGTCTGCTGGGGTGCGGTCATCTTCCCTTTATCGACATGGAAGAACCGAAAGAGGTCGCCCGGGTACAAGATGAAAGCGGCCTTGACCCTTTGGATGGCGTCGCGGTAGCAATGCATCTTGTTGATATCGCCGTACTTGAACCCCTGGTCGAACTCCTCCTCCTGTGTCTCAGCCACCTTTTCGCCCTCGAACTGCTCGAAGATGACCCTCTCCTTCTTGAACTTGGCGTCGAAGATATAGATGCCGCTGGGCATCTCGAGGGCTATGTCCGGGCGGTAGGACAGCGAATATGACCCCTTTCGGTTGCCGTGATAGGTCTTGTTATAGAAGAGGCTGATCCCTCCCCCGAAATCTACGCCCAGGTCATAGGGGAGTGCCTTCTCCCTCTCCCTCTCCCTCTCCCTCTCCCTTCCGCCTTTAACAGTGGCCTTCTTGGGGTTGCCGACCACCTTGCTCAGAACGTCCACACACATAAAGTAGGTCCAGTACTCGTAGAGCAGCGCCACGTCCTTGTTCTCGATGATCTTTCTGAGGTCCGCGCTACCGATAGGATAAGCGCTTCGTATGCTTATGCGGTTGAAGAAGGAGAAGAGCTCGCGATAACCCGGCCCTTTCTGCAGCACCTGGGAGTTATATGGCAGGTACGCCATCTCGCCTACGTCGGCGAAAAAGCCTCTTGCCAGAAGGCCTTCAAGGGTATTGACCATGAAGCGGGCGTCCTCCAACAACCTGTGATCGAAATATCCGCCCTCTTGAGCCTTGCCCCTGAAGTAGCGGCGGAAGAGCTCAGCGAGGAGGAGGCATTGTTCCAGGAAATGCTTGACGAAGCGGTTCTCGGGGTTGTCGATGCTCGCGTCCTTCTTGATGCCATGGATATGTGTGGGGAAATATCTCTCTCCCGAGATGTCCTCCAGCCTTCGAGATATCTCGCGATCGGCAAGATGTGGCGCCTGTCGAGCGTTCATCAGGTCGCGCGGCCATTTACTCATGGTGTGGATATCGGGATCATTCATCGCAATATACCGGAGAAAATCTTTGGCTGTCTCTACGCAGCTGCTCGTGCCACCTGGCAAAGGCTATATGCTCATATATTTTTTATCTGGTTCCTCACTCCCATCCTCGATTTCCGTCAATTCTTCAAGGTCTAATTCAAGATATTGCAGGGTCTTTCTCAATATTCCCAGCTCGTTCACCACCAGTAAGTCGACCAGCTTCTCTCCGTCGATCAAGCTTATAGGCTTCTTTCCAGGCGCGGAAGCCTCCTCTCGCGCATCCTTGCTGAAGCCCTAGGTGGTTATGATCAACCCTCTTTGGTCCACTTTCAGGATTGCCCTGAGTTCGCGCACCACGTTGCTGCGCACGTTATTCTTATCGTTCCAGCGCTTGGCCTGTACCGCTGTCTTCACGTCCGTGACCCGCCCACCGTAAGGTCCGCTATGATATCAATGCCTTCGTCCTTGCTTATCCTTGTCACTCGAACGTTGTCGAATCCTATCCTGGTCAACAACAACCCGATGAGGTTTTCAAATACTTTTGGCTCGAGATCATGCAGGGCTTCAAGCAACTTCCTCCTCGTCTTGGTATTCCAAGCCTCGATCTCTTTCCCTAGGCCGAATTTCTCCCTCGTCGCGATGGCAAACTTGCCTCTTCCCACCTACCTTACTTCGGGATCTCGCCCCGCTGCGGTTGCCTTGCGGATGGATTCTTAGAGCTGAGCTCCCATTGTTGCCTCTGGCGTAAGCCCTTTCGATTCTATGTAACCCCTCTCCATGGCGATTTTGGTGACATCCCTGTAATGCATCGGAGTGCCCGCAGCCTCCTCGAGCACTTTCTTCGCTGCTTCAAAGAATGTCATGATCTACCTCCGATCAGGCTACCGAATGCCCCTGAACTCTCGATCGATCGCTTGTTTCTTCCCTCAAAATACCTTACTTGCCGAACCTTTCAAATCCTATGTAGCACAAGGAAAGACCTATTGTCTCTATTCACTGGCTGGTTCCTTGAATACTTGCTTGCGGTGCCAGTTTACATATTCGATATCGGGGCTCAGTTGATCGCTGTAAGGTCTCCTGATCGGTTTGGGGTTCCTCGAAATGAGCCACTCAAAGTGGCTGCCATATCCATGAAGTTCAGCAGAGAACAGAAGCCGGAGGTCATCATCAAGGCCTATGGCTCTGTGGTCCAGCGCTTTATGGTGAAAGATGCATAATGCAAGCCCGTTCTGGAGGATCTCGGGGCCGTCTGCTTGATACCACATGATGTACGCGGCCTCTGGGCACAGATCGCTCTTGTCCAGTCTGATATCGGAGCCGCAGACCGCGCATCTATGTTCATACGCTCAGATGACTTCGTCCCGGAACGTAAGCATTCGGGGGACCCCACCTTCCGGCCTCAAGTTTTTTGGTTCATGATGGCCGAAAAACGAAAGGAGGCTATCCATGAACCAAAGGGGCGGCAAGCACGAGAGCAAACATCTTAAAGAGTGGCATGCCCGGATTGCTTTACGGCAAGCCGGCGGCCTCAGTCAGCCGGCTTTTTGCCAAAAGCAGGTTTGACGGAGAGCCGGTTCCGTTACTGGAAACAGGGGATCAAGGAATCGCAAAGGACTTCGCCTCAATCTGTAGGGCGGATGAAGGCGAAGCCGGAATCCGCCATCAACCGCTGGTGGAAGTGGCCGGAGTCATGGTTATGGAAAACAGCAGACCCCCTTTCCGCCTAACCTTGTAGGGCGGATGAAGCGAAGCGGAATCCGCCATATTTCATCTGCGAAGCGAAATCCGCCACATCCCATCGAACAAAGCACAATCCTCCCTCTTTGGAAGCCCTTAATACATTGACTTCTGGACCCCATCCGCCAATGGGAAAACCGGCCCCGCCGAAATGGCGTTGGGTTGGATTATCGAAAACGACATTCGGCCCTTGGCCCCGGGGCGGAAAAACCGGCTCTTTGCCGGCAATCCAAGGGGGGCCCACGCGGCGGCATCCTCCTTGACGGTCATCAGAACGGCCAGAGCCTGTGGGTTGGACCCCAGCCGTTGCGGATTGTCGCTCGAGACCCCCTTCCATTCGACGGCGTCCACCAGCGTTCTCAGCTTGGCTGGATGGGACGCCGTCGGCGAATTAAAAAAGCTCTGGGCGATGCCATCAATTTTCCATGCAGACCATAGACGACGGTCCTCGCGGAGTACGTTTCCGTTCCAACACTCCGTGGGTCCCGCAACCTTGAGGTGGCTATGCGGTTCTAATATGGCGGCGGATTTTGGCTTCGCCGGGATGACGGCGGATTGCGCTTCGCTTCATCCGCCCTACGGGGGATAATGGCAGATTACGCTTCGCTTCATCCGCCCTACGGGGGGTGATGGCGGATTCCGGCTTCGCCTCCATCCGCCCTACAGTAAGCGGCCCTTTTGTGACTCTCTTCCCCTATAAGGAATCAGCCTGAATCATGAGACTTGCTTGGATAGCATCCCGTTTGCAACCACTATGGGCCATCCTGGCTGATTGGGGAAGGTGCAGTTCCCCGAAGGCTTACGTTGCTGGATGATGAGGCCGACACGAAAACTCTTTGTGGGCTACGATCGAGCCAACGTTCCATCTAACGTGAAACACAAGAAGGCTTCGGCAAATTTTTTGTCGTCATGGCATGGATTCCAGGGCTTTGAGAAGATTGGGAACGGTGTCCTTGGGGGATACAGGGGACCAGGCTTTTTGAAGAATGCCGGAAGCATCAAAGAGGAAAGCCGAACGGATGATCCCCTGGACCTTTTTGCCTCGAACCACCTTTTCTCCCCAGACACCAAAGGCTTCGGCCACCAGATGGTCCGTATCGGAAAGCAGCGGGTAACGCAGGTCATGCTTTTCCGCAAAGCGTTTCTGGGTCGTGGGGGAATCGGGGCTGATTCCTAAAACCTTCACCCCCAAGCCCTGCAGTTGCGGGAGAGCTTCCTGCACCGAGACGGCCTGAGCCGTGCAGCCTCCCGTGTTGGCCCGCGGGTAAAAAAAGATGAAGAGTTTGGATCCGGCAAAGTCTTCGGGACGAACCACGTTGCCGTCCTGGTCCAAAAGGGAAAAGAAAGGCACGGAATCTCCGGGGGCCAAAGACGCGGGCTTGGATGGTGCGGACATGGAGCGGCTCCTTTCATGACCGATAATCGGCGTTAATTTTTACGTAATCATACGAAAAATCGCATGTATACACGGTTTCCGATTCGGTCCCTTCTCCCAGTTCCAAGGTGATGTGAATATCCCTCTGTCGAAGCGCGGCCGAAGCTTTGGCTTCCAAGGTTTCGTCCTGCACGGGTTGCCCGTTTTGAAAAATACGCACATCGTCAAAAAACAAGCTGACACGGTCGGGATCAAAATCCACCCCGGAACGGCCGGCTGCCGCGACGACTCTTCCCCAATTGGCGTCCTGACCGAAAAGAGCGGTCTTGACCAAGGGGGAATTGGCGATGGTTCGGGCCACTTGCAAGGCACGTTCTCGTGTGCCGGCATGAGAGACCGTCACCGTCACGAACTTGGTGGCTCCTTCCCCGTCTCGAACAATCTGCTGCGCAAGATCCAGACAGACCCGGGTGAGCAGTTCCCCGAAAACTTTGGCTTCCGAAGATAAGGGATCCGTGATGAGGGCATGATCAGCCGAACCGCTTGCCAGAACCAGGACCGTATCATTGGTGCTGGTGTCCCCGTCCACGGTGATTCGGTTGAAGGAACGGTTCACGGATTCGGTGAGCCAATAGGCCAGCACCTTTGGTGTGAGGCGCGCATCGGTGGCGACAAAGGCCAGCATGGTGGCCATGTCGGGAGAGATCATGCCGGAACCTTTGGCCATGCCGCCGCATGTGATAGGGGTGCCGGCAAGCTCCGTTTGAGTCCAGGCCGTTTTGGGCACCGTGTCCGTGGTCATGATCGCTTTGGCGGCTTCCAGCCATCCCTTGGAATCTAATCCGGCGATAAGCTGAGGATACGCTTCGTGCAAAGGTTCCAGGCGAAGTTGCGGCCCGATGACCCCCGTGGAAGCCACAAGGACTTCGTGCGGAGCGATACCCAGCAAGGAGGCCAAATGTTCGGCGCTTTGGCGGGCCCGCCGCAAGCCTTCTTCTCCCGTACACGCGTTGGCGATGCCCGCATTGATGAGAACCGCCCGAACATAACTTTGACCGGTGTTCAGGTGTTCCTTGCACAAAACCACGGGAGCGGCGCAAAACCGATTCCGAGTAAACACACCCGCCGCCGCCGCCGAAGTGTCACTGAGAATCAAGGCGCAGTCCAGGCGATTCTTATAGCGCATACCGCTTTCCGCGGCGGCCACTCGAAACCCCGGCACCTGAAAGGCGCCTCTTCGCACACCCCCGACCTTAGCTTCCATACCCATGAAGTTCCGCCTCACTTCCCGCAACATTTTTTGTATTTCTTTCCGCTGCCACAGGGGCAGGGATCATTCCGGCCCACCTTCTTGTCCTTTTTGACCGTTTGCGGCGTGCTCGGACCGTCCGCAGGGCCGTAATACATGGGCTGGTTTTCCTGTTCCTGGCGAAGTTGCTGAACCTCTTCTTCCCGGCGGATCTGAATGTGAAACAGAATCCGCACGGTTTCCTCTTTCAGCCGATGAATCATGTCATCAAACAGAGCATGAGCCTCTCTCTTGTAAGCCACTAAAGGATCCTGCTGCGCGTAGCCTCGAAGCCCGATCCCTTCTTTGAGATGATCCATGTTCAGAAGATGGTCTTTCCACAAACTGTCGAGGGTCTGAAGCAAGACGTAGTTTTCCAGATCCCTCATGAGGGTTTCGCCGAATTCCTCTTCCCGTGCAGCATACCTTTCCTGAACCCGTTGCCAGAGAAGTTCCTTGAGGTCTTCCGGGCTCATGTCGGCAAGTTCGGAAGCCGAAGGCATGAGTCCCGGGCCGAAAAGGCGTTGCACTTCCGCGTTCAAAGCTTCCAGGTTCCAATCTTCGGCGTAGGATTTTTCGTCTGTATTGGATTCGATGATATCCAGCAGAAGCTCTTCGGCCATATCCATGATGGCGGGTTTCAGATCCCCGCCTTTGAGGGCTTCTCGACGTTGGCGGTAGATGACTTCACGCTGCTGGTTCATCACATCGTCGTATTCCAAAAGGTGCTTACGGATACTGAAATTTTGAGCTTCCACCCGTTTTTGGGCATTTTCGATGGCTCGGGACACCAACCGATGTTCAATGGGTTCGCCTTCTTCCATGCCGATGCGTTGCATCAAACCTGAGATACGATCGGCGGCGAAAATGCGCATGAGATCGTCTTCAAGGCTAAGGTAAAACCGCGATGAACCGGGATCCCCTTGACGACCCGCACGGCCGCGCAACTGATTGTCGATGCGCCGAGCTTCATGGCGTTCGGTGCCCAGGATGTGCAATCCTCCCAGTTCGGCCACTCCAGGGCCGAGCACGATATCCGTACCTCGGCCGGCCATATTGGTGGAAATGGTCACGGCGCCCTTTTGACCCGCTCGAGCGATGATTTCCGCTTCCTTTTCATGATGCTTGGCGTTGAGCACCTGATGCGGAATGCCTTCGCGCTTGAGCATACGGCTGAGCATTTCCGACTTGTCGATGCTCACCGTGCCCACCAGCACAGGACGACCCTGGGCGTACAGTTCCTTGATTTCTTGAACGACCGCCTGAAATTTTTCCCGTTCCGTTCGATAGATGCAATCCGGATGGTCGATGCGGATCATGGGTTTGTGTGTGGGAATGACCACCACTTCCAGTTTGTAGATCTTGGCGAATTCTTCCGCTTCCGTATCGGCCGTGCCGGTCATGCCCGCCAGTTTTTTGTACATGCGAAAGTAGTTCTGAAAAGTGATGGAAGCCAAGGTCTGATTTTCATTTTCCACACGGACACCTTCTTTGGCTTCCAAAGCCTGATGCAAACCATCACTGTAGCGCCGCCCGGGCATGAGGCGCCCGGTGAATTCATCCACGATGATCACTTTGCCGTCTTTGACGATGTAATCCACATCCTTTTGGAAAAGGGTGTGGGCCCGCAGGGCTTGCTGCACATGATGGAGAAGGTCCATGTTTCGAGGATCATAAAGATTATCGACACCGAGCAGGGATTCGGCGGCGGCGACCCCTTCTTCGGTGAGGGTGACCGTGCGGCTTTTTTCTTCCTTTGTGTAATGAATGTCCGGTTTCAGGTGAGGAATGATGCGGTTGACCCGCACATAGAGCTGCGTGGATTTTTCCGCCGGGCCGGAAATGATCAGAGGAGTTCTCGCCTCATCGATAAGGATACTGTCCACTTCATCCACGATGGCGTAATGAAGTTCCCGCTGCACCATGTCTTCCAGGCGGAACTTCATGTTGTCCCGAAGATAATCAAAACCGAACTCGTTGTTGGTTCCGTAAGTGACATCGCAGTCGTAAGCGGCCTTGCGTTCTCGGTCGTCCAGCCCATGGACGATGCAGCCCACCGTGAGGCCGAGAAACTTGTAAACGGCACCCATCCATTCACTGTCGCGCTTGGCCAGGTAATCATTGACCGTGACCACATGAACACCGCGACCTGTCAGAGCATTGAGATAAACGGGCATGACGGCCACCAGGGTTTTGCCTTCGCCCGTTTTCATTTCGGCGATTTTGCCTTGATGCAGCACGATGCCGCCGATGAGCTGCACGTCAAAGGGACGCATGCCCAGGGTTCGTGTGGCTGCTTCTCGAGCTACCGCAAAGGCTTCGGGCAAAAGATCGTCCAAGGGTTCGCCTCGCGAGACCCTTTCGCGAAATTCCGCCGTCTTGGCTTGCAGAGCCTGATCGCTGAGTTTTCTCAAGGACGGTTCCCACTGAATGATGGCGTCCACAAGAGGAGCGATGCGTTTGATGTTGCGTTCATTTTGGGTTCCGAAAACCTTTTTTAAAAGGGCACCGATCATGGTGACGATTCTCCTTGATTGAGGTGAAAAGCGACCCTTACGGCCGCCGCCTCGGTTCTATAACGCACAAGGGCGGGAAATTCAACGCAACGATCCCGAAACGCAAAAGAACGGAGAAGGGGGGGGTTGCTCGAGAACCCGCAGTAGCAAGGTTCGTCATGGCATTTGAGGGCGTAGGGCGTAGGGCGCATGGAGCGAAGCGCAATGCGCCATTCATGCTTCAAGGCTGCCAGAGGAGATCAGAAGAGAATTTGATCCCAAAAGCGGTCTCCAGCATGAAGGGCTCGGGCATTATCCTCAGTGCTTGGTGACCGCTGCCTATGATGTCTTCAGGCGTCTTGCCATCGCCAGAAGTAAGGTGTCGGTGCTTGTCACTAACCTGCTGCACAAGGGCAGTTTCCCCAGAGAGGGGATCATCGAGCTCTACTTCCGTGGAAATCTTTGACGAAATCCTTTATACAATCTGTCGTGTGAAATACCACCGGCCAAAATCTGCCCGATCGTCTCAGCCCCGCATCAACAAACGGCCTCCCAACACGTGATGCTCAGCTAGAAGCGAGAAACTCAAAAATCCTTAAGTCAACAGCATTGTCGAAGGGGGCGTGAATCGGTAACGAGCCCTTCCTACCCCTATCGTCTCGGCCTGCAACGGCTCATTTCAAGTTCTCAAACAAAATCCTCGCAGAAAGGCCCGCGCTGGAACGTTCTGAAGACTTATGCGGACGGCGAGCCTTTGGCGTCCCTCTGAAAAAGGCCCTCAGGGGTCCATCCGGAAATTCCCGGCTTCTGAGAAATTCTTGACACACGCAGCAAGCTTTGCTAAAGACCCAAATAAAAAAACGGTGTTTTGTGTTATGAAACAGACGGGGCAACCAAACGCCATTGAAAAAGCGCTGCAGGTCCTTTTGGCTTTTCAGGTGGACCGACCGCGCTGGGGTGTGCGTGAACTGGCGGCGCATTTAGGGTTTAGCCCGGCGACCATTCAGAGGGTTTTGCAGACCTTGAAAGCCTACCATTTCATAGACCAGGACCCTCAAACCCAGCAGTACCGACTGGGGCCGATCTATTACCGATTTCTGGAGGTGCTCCAGAGCCAGCATGCCATCGTGCAGGAAGCGGGTCCCATCATGCGTCGCCTGGCTTATGAGACGGGAGAAACGGTGCATCTCAATGTGGTGGACGGGCGTGAAAGGCTCTGCATCGACAGTGTGGAATCCATGCAGTCGCTCAAAGCCGGCATGCCCGTGGGAAACCGTTCGCCCCTTTATGCCGGAGCTTCCTCCAAGTGTCTTCTGGCATTTTCTCCAAGGGCCTTCGTCGAAGGTTACCTGGCTGAACTGCGCCCCACGGCCTTGACGGCCAACACCATCGTGGATCTGGAAAAGCTCAAAGCCGAAATCGACGTCATCCGTCATCGGGGTTGGGCGGAAAGCCTGGCGGAGCGCACCTTGGGGCTCGGGTCCTTGAGTGTACCCATCTTTTCCCACAACGGTCATCTCCTGGCGGCGCTCAGCCTGGCCTTGCCGGAACTTCGGTTTCAAGACCCGGAGCACAAAAAGCGCTGTCTCGGACAGCTTTTGGAAGCAGGGTGTGCATTGTCTCGACGCATGGGCTGGCGGGGATCCTATCCCAAGCTTCATGCGCAGGGCGAGCGGTGAGAAAGACTGGGGACAAGGAGAAGGGGAGCACCATGACGAGTGAAGCCAGGGCGTTAAGCGGCATCAAGGTGTTGGATCTTTCGCGTGTTCTTGCGGGACCGTATTGTTCCATGATGCTGGGGGATATGGGGGCGGATGTGATCAAGGTGGAGCGTCCTGGAGCCGGGGACGACACGCGCCAATGGGGACCTCCGGAAGCGGGTGGAGAAGCCGCTTATTACCTCTGTGTGAATCGGAACAAACGCAGCATCACGGTGGATCTGAAAAAGGAAGAAGGCCGGGAAATCATTCGAACCCTGGCTTCGCAAAGCGATATTTTGATCGAAAACTACAAAGTGGGTACGTTGCCCAAGATGGGCCTGGGTTATGAAGATCTCAAAAAGATCAATCCCGGCTTGATCTATTGTTCTATTACCGGATTTGGTCAAAACGGGCCTTACAAGGACAAACCCGGCTACGATTTCATGATTCAGGGCATGGGCGGTATCATGAGCATCACCGGCGATCCCGAAGGCCCTCCCATGAAGGTGGGTGTCGCCATTGTGGACATCACGGCCGGGCTTTTTGCGTGCAGCGCCATTCTGGCGGCGCTCTATCACAGGACCATCACCGGTCGAGGCCAATACATCGATGTGGCTTTGCTGGACGCCGTGGTGGCCTGGCTGGCCAACGTGGGCAGCAACTACCTGGTTTCCGGAGAACTTCCGAAACGATACGGGAACGCTCATCCCAACATCGTGCCTTATGAACCGTTCAAGTGCAAAGACGGCACTTACATCGCCCTTGCGGTGGGAAACGACCGCCAATGGCAGGATTTCTGTCGTTTAGCCGGCCTGGAGGCTTTGGCGGATGATCCGCGATTTGCCACCAACCCGCAGCGGGTCATTCACCGCAAGGAACTGATCCCTCTGGTTGCCCAAGCCATGTTGCAAAAGACCGGTGACGAATGGCTGGAAGCCCTGGATCGGCTCAAGATTCCCTGTGGGCCCATCAACACGCTGGATCGAGTGTTTTCGGACCCTCAAGTCCTGGCTCGAGAAATGGTGGCGGAAGTGCCGCATCCCACGGCCGGTTCCGTCAAGCTGGTGGCAAGCCCCATGAAGTTTTCGGAAACACCGTGTGTCATCGAAAGGCACCCACCCCTTTTGGGTGAACATACGGAAGAAGTGCTTCGAAACCTTCTCGGTTATTCGAAGGAAAAGATTCAAAAGCTTCGTGAACAGGGGGTCATCTGAGAAAAGCCATGGGTGAAGCCTTGATCATCTTTGTCAACGGTGTGCTGGGGGTTTTCCTGGGTATGGGGGTCCTGTACGGAGCCATGCATCTGCTGGCCTGGATTGTGGGTCGTGTGGCCAAGGAGGGGCAATCGTGAGCTTAGGGTTTCTGGATCTGTGGGCTCAGATGGGCCTTTTGGCCGTCACCCCCGGCATGGTCTTCATGTGGGTGGTTTCCGGGATTCTCTTTTATCTGGCCATTGCCAAGCAATTTGAACCACTGTTGTTGTTGCCCATCGGCTTCGGCATTCTTGTGGCCAATCTGCCTCTGACGGGTTTGATGGAACCCGGTGAAGGGCTTTTGTGGCGTTTTTATCATTACGGCCTGCAGTGGGAAATTATTCCCCCCGTGATTTTCTTGGGGTTGGGGGCCATGACCGATTTCGGACCCATGTTGGCGCGACCTTCCCTGATCTTTTTGGGAGCAGGCGCCCAAGTGGGTGTCTATGTCACTTTTTTCATCGCCAGGCTTATGGGCATGTCGCTGCCGGAAGCGGCCACCACGGGGATCATCGGAGGCGCCGACGGTCCCACCACCATTTATCTCGCCACAAGACTCGCCCCGCATATGCTGGGAAGCTGTGCCGTGGCCGCCTATTCCTACATGGCCATGGTGCCTATCATTCAACCTCCGGTGATGAAGCTTCTCACCACGCCCGCCGAACGGGCCATTGTCATGAAGAAATCCCGTAAGGTCCCCAAGCTGGAGCGGATCCTTTTTCCCATTGTGGCCACTCTGGTGACCATTTTGGTGGTGCCCGCGTCGGCTCCCCTGATGGTCATGTTCATGCTGGGAAATCTCTTTCGAGAATCCGGTGTTGTGGAACGCCTGGCCGGGGCGGCTCAGAATGAACTCATGAATATTGTGACCATCTTTCTCGGCCTATCGGTCGGAGCCACCATGAACGCTGCCACCTTTCTGCAGCCTAAGGTCATCTTCATCTTTGTGCTCGGTTTGGTGGCCTTTGCCGTGAGCACGGCTTCAGGGGTGCTTTTCGCCAAGTTCATGAACTTGTTTCTCAAGGATAAAATCAACCCGCTCATCGGCGCCGCCGGAGTGTCCGCCGTGCCCATGGCCGCTCGAGTGGTGCATCAATTAGGTAGTGAAGCCAACAAGAAAAACTATTTGCTCATGTTTGCCATGGGCCCGAACATTGCCGGCGTTATCGGGACCATTTTGGCGGCGGGAGTGTTCCTTGCCATGTTGCAATGAAATGCTTTGGTGCGTTGATGCGGAAATCGCGGTTTTGGTCAAGGATACATGCTTCGAAAACTTCACGGACTCTAAAGGAGGAATCCACATGGCTGAAGACGTTCTGGCCCCTATGGTAGGGAAAATTTTGAAAATCAAGGTAAAGCCCGGCGATACGGTGCAGGAAGACGATGAGGTGCTGGTGATGGAGTCCATGAAATTGGAAACTTCCGTGCATGCACCGTGCAGCGGTGTGGTCAAGGAGATCAAGGTTTCCGAAGGCGACCGCGTGGAAGAAGACGATGTCTTGATGGTCATCGAATAAACCGTAAGGGGGACGCTCATGCAGTTTGAACTCACCGAAGAACAGCGCATGGTGCAGGAACAGGCGCGCCGTTTTGCCGAAAAAGAGATTCTTCCGACGGTGGAGGAAGAAGAGCGGGGCCATGTGTTTAACCGGGAACGGTTAAGAAAGATGGGGGAATTGGGCTTTTTCGGGTGCTGCATTCCTGAAGAATACGGGGGAAACGGCATGGGCTTCGTGGAATCGGTGCTCATGACCGAGCAGATCGCCAAAGTGTCTCCATCCTGGCGTGTGCCTTTCAATATGCAAAACATTGGTCCCGCCATCACCGTGAATCAATTCGGCACGGAAGAGCAAAAGAAGACCTACATTCCCGGTTGGGTTTCCGGAGAAAAGATCGGCTTTTTTGCCATTACCGAACCCAATGCCGGTTCCGATGTGGCGGGGATGCGCACCACGGCCAAGGACATGGGAGACCACTGGGAACTCAACGGCCAAAAGATGTGGATCAGCAACGCTCCCGTAGCCGATGTGGGCCTGGTTTACGCTTACACGGACAAGGAAAAGAAATACAAAGGCATGACCTGCTTTATTGTGGATGTGGCCAACAATCCCAACATTGAACGGCGTGCCATTGAAACGAAGCTTGGCCTTCATTGTTCCCCCACAGGAGAACTGATTTTTGACGGAGCCAAGATTCCCAAGGACGCTGTTTTGGGTCAGGTGGGGGAAGGCTTTAAAATCTGCATGTGGATGCTCAATAACACGCGGTTAAGCTGTGCCGCCGGTGCTTTGGGGGTTTCCGGAGCGTGTCTGGAGCTGGCCGTCAAATACGCCAATGAACGCACCCAATTCGGCAATCCCATTTCCACCTACCAGATGATTCAGGCCCAGATCGCTGAAATGGCCGCGGAACATGAAGCCGCCAAATGGCTTGTCTACCATGCGGCCTATCTGAAGGATCAAGGCAGGCCCAACCAGCTGCAAACGTCCATTGCCAAGTATTTTGCTTCGGAAAGCGCTGTGCGCGCGGCCAACGAAGCCATGAAGATCTTTGGTTCCTATGGATTTTCCACGGAATACCCCATTGAACGCTACTATCGGGATGTGAAGTCCTATCAGATTGTGGAAGGGACAAGCAATGTGCAAAAGATGATCATCGCCGGCATTACCTGCGGCCATCAGCCGAACCGATAGAAGGAAGGGGAGTCACGGGGTATGGCACCGGAGTGGAAAGAACTGACGGAGAAATTTCAAGCGGAACGGGAAAGGCTTCGAGCGGGCGGGGGTGCGGACCTTCAGGCCAAGGAGCACGCGAAAGGAAAGCTTACGGCCCGGGAACGGATCGATCTTTTGTTCGATCCCGGCACCTTTGAGGAACTGGATCTTTTTGCCAAGCACATCGGCCGGGATTACGGGTTGGACAAAAGGGAACTCCCCGCCGATGGGGTCATCATCGGCTATGGGGAAGTCAACGGTCGAGGCTGCATGGTTTATGCGGAAGATTTTACCGTGGTGGCCGGAACCTTTGGGGAACGGCACGGGCGAAAGATCTGCAAGATCATCGACATGGCCCGAAAATACGGCTACCCCGTGGTTGGAATCAACGATTCGGGTGGAGCCCGCGTGACCGAGCAGATGGGGGCTCTGAGCCAATACGGACAGTTGTTCTATCGCCATGTGGCGGCTTCAGGTGTTGTGCCTCAAATCGCTCTTATCATGGGTCCTGTGGCCGGCGGCCAGGCCTATTCGCCTGCGCTCATGGACTTCATCTTCATGGTGGACAAAACCAGTTCCATGTTCATTGCCGGACCCCCTTTGGTGGAAGCCGTGGTCTATGAAAAGACCGACGAACAATCCCTGGGAGGGCCCAAGGTGCATGGGCGCATTACGGGAGTTTCCGACGGCACCATGGCGGATGATCGCCAATGTTTGGAACAAACACGGCGCCTTCTGTCCTATCTGCCTCTGAACAATAAGGAACTGCCTCCTTATGAGGTGCCCGAAGACAGTCCGGATCGGGAAACCAGGGAACTGGAAGAGATTATTCCTACGGACCAGAAGAAACTCTACAACATGCGCCGGGTCATCGAGGTGGTTTTTGATCGGGGAAGTTTCTTTGAACTGAAAAAGGAATTTGCCCAGAACCTCATCATCGGGTTTGCGCGCCTTAACGGCCATGTGGTCGGCGTCGTGGCCAATAACCCCATGAAATACAACGGTGCCTTGGACTACAATGCGGCGGACAAAGGGTCCCGTTTCATAAGATTCTGCGACGCTTTCAATATTCCTTTGATCAATCTGCAGGATGTCCCGGGCTTTCTCATCGGGACACGATCGGAACACAACGGCATCATTCGTCACGGCGCCAAGATGCTTTATGCCTACGCCGAAGCTACCGTGCCCAAGATCACCTGTGTGGTGCGCAAGGCCTATGCAGGAGGCTACCTGGCCATGTGCAGCAAGGACTTGGGAGCGGACGTGGTCTTTGCTCTACCCACCGCCGAAATCTGCCTCATGGGCCCTCAAGGAGCGGTGAACATTCTGTTTCGTAAGGAGATCGCCGCCGCTCAGGATCCCGAAAAGGTGCGCGCCGAACGGGAAGCCGAATTCATGGAACGCTACGTCAATCCCACTTATGCCGCCGGCTTGCAGCATGTGGACGATATCATTTTGCCTGCGGAACTGCGCCGACGCCTCATCAGAGCTCTGGAAATGACGCTGGACAAGGACGAAGAAGCTCCGGAACGCAAGCACGGCATCACGCCTGTGTGACGCGGGTACAAGGGGGAAGGAGCCGCCGTGAAGGCATCTTTCCCCCTTTTTCATTTCCTAAAAAGGTTGTTTCTTGTCGACAAAAATTGTACGGAATTCTGCGAAGTCTTTGTTGGGTTTCCAATGGCTGAGGCTGTTGGAAAGAAGGCGGGAGTGAATGGAGGATCAGAAGAAAGGAGAGGCGTATGAGGAAGCTTGCATTGGTGGGAATGTTGGTCATGTGTCTATTTGTCGGACAGGCTCAGGCCCAATCGGCCAAGGTGCTTGTGGCCACGGGAGGGATCGGCGGCGTTTATTACTACTATGGCACCCAGGTGGCTGAAATTCTGACCAAGAACAATGCGGTTCCTGCGACGGCGATTCAAACCGCGGCCTCCGTGGACAATATGCTTCTCATTCGAGACAAGACGGATCCGGACAAGAAAACCTATTTTTTGGCCACGGTGCTTCCCGACACCGCCTATTTTACCTTTACCGGAAAGCATGAAAAATTTGCGGACAAACCTGCCAAAGCCAGCATTCTATGGATGATGTATCCGAATTACCTGCATGTGGTAACCACCGACCAGTCCGGTATCAAAACCTTGGCCGACCTCAAAGACAAGCGTGTTTCCACCGGGGCTCCGGGAAGCGGCACCGAATTCACCGCGTTGAATTTGCTGAAGGCGGCGGGCATCAATCCCGAAGGGTTCAAGAAATGGGAAAAACTTGGAGCCAAGGAATCCGATGAGGCTTTGGCCAACGGGACCATTGACGCCTACTTTTGGTCCGGCGGTCTGCCCACGGGAAGCATCGTGGAACTGGCCAACACTTTGAAACGCAAGGGCATGAACCTGGCCTTGGTGCCTCTGCCGGAAAAGGATCCCGGAGTTGCGGCTTTCATGAAAGAATTTGAGGGCCTCGTGGATCCGACGATGGTCAAGAAGGAAGTCTATTCTTTGAGCGAGGATGTTCCTACCCTGGCCTTCTGGAACATGTTCATGGCGCCTGACAGCCTTCCCGAAGAACTGGCTTACACCATCACCAAGACCGTTTTTGAAAACCTGGAAACGCTCCATGCTTCGGTAAAGCCGTCCAAAGACACCACAGCGGAAAACACGGCTCGTTTTGTGGGCAAGACGGCTATTCCGTTCCATCCCGGGGCTGTGCGTTACTTTAAGGAAAAGGGCCTGTTGAAATAAGAGGATTGTTTCGGGCATGAGCGTGCGCCCTACGGTGATCAGCCTGGTGGTTCTTCTTTTCACGCTGTTCGCCGTAGGGTTTTTCCTGAAACCCGCCCGCTTGGTTCATGAAGGCCGTTCTCGTGTGGTGCTTCTCTACCGTTTTCAGAAAGGCGCCTGGCATTTCGTCAACTCGGTGACCCTCAAACCGGTAACCATTCATTTTCAAGTGCTTTCCCAGTTTGACCATTTCTTCATGGAAACGGATAAGGAGACCGAAAGCTATTACACATCCGGAAGTTACGAGATCGACACTCTTTTATCCCGCCAGAAAACGTCCTCGCTCAAGCTGTGCAGTGTGCAAGGGATCGTGCTCTCCGTTGGTGACGACAGGTGGGAGATTCAAGACGGCTGCTTGGAGGTGACTCTGTTATGGACGTTTTGATTCGAAGACTTGTACATGTGCTGGCCATCGTGGGAACGCTTTATCATCTCTACCTCGTCGTTCACCCGTACACGCCCCTGTCATCCATACATTTTTCCATCCTGGACCTGACCCAGGTGCAGCGGGCCACCCACGTGTGCTTGATTGCGCTTCTGGGGTATTGGGTATGCATCTACAAGTTGAAAGCTCGAAGCCTGTGGGGCGCGCTTCCTCTATTGGTGATGACGGCCTTTCTTACGTATGAATTCATACGCTTGGATCTTCCTCTGTTTCTGAAGTTTTTGGGCTTTGTGGTCTGGGTTTTGACCATGGTTTCGGTGACCATTCCGCAGGTGAGTGCTTACGCCAACCTTTTGTGCGGCATTCTGAGCCTTTTTCCTTTTTTGTACCTTGTGGTCACTTATGAAAAGCTTATCTATCGCGCCATCATGCCGGAACCTTGGGATCTTTTCATGGCCTTTTCCGAAGTCCTTTTGGTCTTGGGGGTGATCTTTCGGCTCAGCGGCCCCATCATGCCGACCTTGGTCATGATCTTCATCCTTTATAATGTGTACGGCCATTACATACCCGGCACCTTTGCCAATCCCGGATTCAGTGTGGATATGCTTTTGGGCAAGATGTATTGCGAAACGGAAGCCGGTATCTTCGGCTCGATTACGGGTGTTTCCCTGAAATACCTCATCTATTTCACCACGCTGGGCGCCGTGGTAAGTCAAATGGGATTCGGCAAGATTCTCGCCAACATCGCCCTTCTTCTGGTGGGCCGCAGCCCCGCATCCCCGGGGCGAGCCAGTTCCGTCATGGCGGTCCTCATGGGCATGTTTTCCGGATCCGGAGCCGCCGACACTCAGTTTGTGGCAACCCTCACCCGCCCCCTGTACGATCAGGTGCGCTACAATCGTCTTGTGGCGGCGGGCGTCATAGCCACCGTGGGTTCCATTGCCTATATTACCCCTCCGGTCATGGGATCCGTCTCGTTTATCATGGTGGAACTTCTCTCCATTCCGTATTCCATGATCATTGTGATGGCCACGGGGCCCATGCTGCTCTATCTGCTTGGCATTGTGCTTTATAATGAATTGTACGTGCGTCGGGAAAAGCTGCCCCATCTGGAAGTGACCGCCACGACCAACTGGGCGTATTTCTGGCGCTATTGTTATATTTTCCTGCCCATCCTTGTGATTATTGTTTTGATTTACCGAGGGTTTGCCATCAATCTGACCGTATCCGTGGCCATCGGGTTGTTTTTATTGTTTGCCTATGCCGATGGATCGGTGAGGCCTCCTGTGAGCAAAGTCTGGGATGCTCTGGAAGAAGGCACCGTGTCCCTTTTGCACATTGCCAGTGCGGTCATCGCCGCGAACATGATCATGTCCATGATGGTGCTCAGCGGTTTGGCGTCCAAGTTTTCCATCGTCATGTTAAAGATCAGCGGCTCAAGCCTTCTTCTGGCGACGCTGTTCACCGGAGCTTTCAGCCTGATTTTGGGCATGGGGGTCCCTCCCATTGCAACCTATGTTCTGACTTCGGCTTTGACCGCGCCCACGATTCAAAAATTGGCCATGATCAACGGCATTCCCGAAGGACCGGCGCTGCTGGCCACGCACATGTTCCTCTTTTACTTTGCCGTGCTGGCGGAAGTGACGCCGCCGGTGGCGCTTTCGGCCTATGCGGCGGGAGCCGTCATGGGAACGGATCCCATAAAGACAGGTGTCTTTGCCGCGCGCGTGGCTTTGCCCAAGTATTTCATCGGGCTCACCTTTATCCTGTCGCTGAGCGGCACAGGGCTTCTGATTGTTCCTATTACGGAAATCTTTTCAGGATGGGAGGCGTTTCAAGCGATTGCGCTGCGCTACATGGCCTCCATTGGAGCCGTGATTTTTCTCAATGTGGGAGTGGTAGGCTTTCTGTTTCGACCCCTTTCCATGTTGGAACGATGGATCACGGGAGTGTGCGGCGTCTTGCTCTTTTATCCACAGTTGGGCTTTAACGCGGTGAGCGCAGCCGTGGCATTGGTGATCTGTGCCAAGGCATGGGTCACTCGGGCCCAAGGAGCCCAGGTCCAGGCCCAAGCGTAGAACAGAAGAGCACAGCCGCCCGTCTCAGTTCCCGCCGGCACTGGAGGGGCGGACCCGTGTGTCCGCCCCGATCACCACGGCGTCGAAGCTACAACCCCGATATGCATGGACCAACACCGAAAATCGTAGGGGCGGACCCATGTGTCCGCCCCGAACCGACGGCAATGTTGGGGCGGATCCATGTGTCCACCCGCAGATTGACGGGTCATGGGGAACACGGGGACGCACACGCCGGTGCGCCCCTACAGATTGTTGTCCACGTCCATGCATTCCCTGGAAATGCAGCAATTTCGAGGGAACGCGGCACCTTGTACGGGCGGACCCATGTGTCCGCCCGATCACCACCAACCCGGATGTACAATCCCCATGTTTATGGACCAACATCGAAAATTGTTGGGGCGGACCCATGTGTCCGCCCGCAGATTGACGGGTCATGGGGAATACGGGGGCGCACACGCCGGTGCGCCCCTACAGATGTTGTCCACGTCCATGCATTCCCTGGAAACGCAGCAATTTCGAGGGCACGCGG
>FWPV01005037.1_pt1 | contig 26916 bp, 23 predicted proteins | sample 2228371 | NCBI WGS metagenome assembly FWPV01 (sample SAMEA103939776, study PRJEB20133) | metagenome
CGGCCACATACACCCCGATCCAGCCGGAAACCACGAGCAGCCAGCCGACGATCGGCTTGCCGACCGCGGGATCCATCTTGCCCAGGTCCAAACCGACGATGCACCACAGAACGATGTCGATCAGGACGACGAGGATGAAGATGAGCTTGTTGGCCTTGAGGTAAGCAGGGGTCACGGCGGTGAGGAAGCCGGCCCCGGCCATCCAGGTCCATCCCTCGACGTAGGCGTGGGGAGCCATGCCGAACTTGATCATGAAGAACTTGGAGAGAACGCTGAGGGAGGCACCGAACATAAAGAAGGCGGAGAAGAACAAGAAGACGTTTCCGCCCGTGATGTTATGGTCCTTGAGCTCCATGACGGCCACGGTGTACTGGACGACACCGCCGCCCACGAGCCACGCAAAAAGGATGGGAAGGCCTTCCACCTTTACCCATCCAAGGAATACTGCGGCGAAACCAAAGCAGGCTACTGCGAGAGCCCCGAGTCCCGCAGGAGCGGGCGATGCAAAAGTATGCTCATGTGCCATAAAAAATCCTCCTTTTTTGTGGTTCCATGAACGGCTGAAAAAAGTGAATGGTCAAGACGCCGTACACACACTCTCTCTGAGACCTTTGTTCACCTCCTTTCCTGTCGGGATCAGCGCCTTTCTCGAAAAAACACAATACTCCCCGGGCATTCATCCTGCCCAGGCGGTATTGTCGTTGAAATGAAAGATGAAAACAAAAGGGTGGAAAAGTGACATCCTCCTCGTGCTTAAGTTCTCTCCCGGTGGAATCTCTTTTCCATCCTTTGAATGGTCACAGGTTGTGCAGGACCCACGGGGGTGCGAGGCATCCTGCACAGCCTTTTCGGAAGATCTTCTGGCGCATGATCTTCTTAGCGCCTTTACGTACAGCAAATGAAGTGCCATCGGTGCAGGCACGCCGGTCGAGGCCCCACGGAACGGTTTCGAAGAATTTCGGAGACACGAATAGGATAATGATATGCCAAGGAATACGAAGGCTTATCGGGAAGGACGTGTCCGTGGGAGATATTTCAGTGGGTAGCCGATGCCGATTGCTGGGAGGAGTCCGGTTGTTGAAATAATGAACAAGTGTTGAAATTTTCAACGTTCACTTTTTTAACATTCCCAGGCGTTTCATCTGGTGATAGAGGGCCAAGCGGGACAGGCCGAGAAACCGGGCCGCCTCCGTTTTGTTCCCATGACTCCGTTCGAGGGCCTTCCGGATCAGCCCTGTTTGAAATTCCTTCGTCTGTTTGACGTAGTCCATGGTGGAATCCCCGTCCGGGAAATCGGCCGGGTGAGGGTCGGGAAGATGGCTTTCGCTGCCTTTGCGGTTCAGGATTTCAGCCGGCAGATTCTCCGGGCGAATGACATCGCCGTCTTCCAGGATCATGATGCGCTCAATGGTGTTGAGAAGTTCACGTACATTCCCGGGCCAGTCATAACGGACGAGCAGGTTCATCGCCTCATCGGATACGGTCTTGACGGGTTTGCGGAGCGCCCGGCTGTAGTAATGGGTGAAATGTTCGACGAGGGGCACGATGTCCTCTTTCCGCTCCCGCAGGGTCGGCAGATGGATGTTGACGACATTCAATCGATAGTAGAGGTCCTCCCGGAACGTGCCGCCGGCGATGGCCGACTTGAGGTTCTTGTTGGTCGCGGCGATGATACGGACATCCACCTCCATGTTCGTTATCCCGCCGACCCGCCTGAAGGTCTTTTCCTCGAGCACCTGGAGCACCTTGGACTGGAGAGCCGGGTGCATCTCCCCGATTTCGTCCAGGAAGATGGTTCCACCATGAGCCAGCTCCATGAGTCCTTTCTTGGGTCTCTTGGCGTCGGTGAAGGCGCCGGCCTCGTAGCCGAAGAGTTCGGTCTCGAGCAGGGTCGGGGGTATGGAGGCGCAGCTGATCTCCACAAAAGGCTGGTAGGCCCGCAGGCCGTTGTAGTGCAGGCATTTGGCGACCAGGCTCTTCCCGGTGCCGCTTGCGCCTTCGATGAGGATCGTCGCCGACTCGTTGCTGGCCGCCCGGGTCAGGACCTCGAGGACGTTCTGCAGGGCTTCGCTCTTTCCGATGATGTTATGATAACCGTACCGCTGCTTGTTCCTGCGGATGATCTTCTGGAATTCGGGCCGCAGGCAGCGGATCTCCAGGGCCGTCCGGATGATCGATGAAACGGCCTTGGCCTTCACGGGCTTGTGTATGAAATCGAAGGCCCCCATGCCGAGGGCTTCCTGGGTCGATTCAAAATCGCCGAAGGCGGTCATGATGATCACGAAGGGGTGCCCGTGGTGATCGATGAGTTCATGAAGAACATCGATGCCGCTCATGTCGGGAAGCCGCATGGCGAGTAGAACCAGGTCGAATCCATTGTCCTGCGCCTTCTCGAGGCATTCCCGGCCGCTCCCCGCAAGGGCGACATGGAACCCCTCGTCCACGAGCGCATTCTTGAAGGACTCTCGCAGGTGCTGATCGCCGTCGGTCATCAGAATTCTCTTCATTGAAGCGGCTTTCCTGACCCTCTGCTGGTTTGGGGTTTCATGACGATGCGATATCGGATCCCATGAAACACAAAGCCCCGCGCACTCGAGCGTCGCGAGGCTTCTTGAACTTCACGGCTTTTCCCGAAAAGAAACGAAACGTCTTCCGGGGTCGCGGCGCCGGGCGGAGACGTTCAGGGAATCAGGTCTTGGCTGTTGGATGAACCTATCAGAACACGATGCGGGAAGAATGTCAATTCCGAATCATCAGGCGGGTCGGGGGATGCGAGCAATCAGCAGTACGTGTCGATGCGTCGGCGTTCAGGCACGGCCGTGTCCGGTGCGCTCCGATAGCCCTCGAGGGTCCGCTCTTTCCAGGAGAGGATTCTCTTGTTCAAGGCCCTTCGTTCAGTGCCCGCATAGAGGCTGTTTCCCCTTCGGACGGCCAGAAGCGTTTTCCCCACCCAGCGGTCTTCGGAAGGGCGGTAGAGCGCCCGTATCTTTCTTGAGGTGATCAACTCGTTCACGGTCGTATCGTCGACATACTCTTCCTCGCCGGACGACAGGTACCTGACCTTGACGAGATTGTGGGTCTCCATCGCTGGATGTCTCCTCCCGGTGTCTGATTCGACTATACGGGGGAAGACGTTCGGAAACAATACGACGAAATCATGATTTTCCATACGAAAAAGGGATGAAGAAGCGGCGGGCGGAAAGAAGGGCCGTGATGGGAAAAGCCGCCCACGGTGCCGGGCGGCTCTTCTTTGATCCTGGCGTCCCCACGGGGATTCGAACCCCGGTTACCGGCGTGAAAGGCCGGTGTCCTGGGCCTCTAGACGATGGGGACGCTCTGCGGGCTTCTAAAAACAAGGCCGGAAAGCGTCTTTTCAAGGCTTTGCCGGTCTTCGAAAGAGCCGTTTTATATCTGCAAGGAGGGTTCGCTGTCAAGGAACAAATTAGCGGGCGGGGCGGGGAGGGTACGCCCGCATTCAAAACCGAGCTGCTATTCGAAGACCACCGGCTCCCTGAGGATGGCCTCGCGGGCCTTCAGGGCGAGTTCGGCCACCCGGGGATGGCTGTCCTTCAGGGAGGCGATCTGCCGAAGGTTGTCGGCCGTGCGGGAGACGAGCATCGCCATGTCACCGTCGGCGATGCCCCGCTCTCCGATGATCTCGTCCCAGTCCCGGCCGCGGGCCCATTCGTAGATCACGACGGCGGGCCAAAGGGGAAGCGGATCGACGGGGAACCCCGCGGCCTCCATCCTTTCGGCCACGGGTCGGATGCAGTGGAAGATTTCGTCACAGGCGCGGAGGAGCTTCTTCGGCAGGAGCTTCCGGGTGATGCTGATTTCCTGGCCCCGGTCGTAGACAAAAGGAGCGATCACCGCGGCCAGAAGGGCCTCGCTCTCGAGGGGCAGGGCGTCCTTCCTCAGGCACTCGGCGATGAGGACGGGCTGATCGAGCCGGAGCTTCGATGCCCACAACCCGTCGTCGGTGAGGCGGTTTTCCCCGTTGACGAAGCCTTCCGATTTCAGAAAAGCGAGGTGTCTCTGGAAATCCCGCCAGAGCCCCGCCCCGACGTTCTCCCGTCCCTTTCTTGCTTTTCCCGCCTGCTGGTATACGGCGAGCGAATTTTCGAAGATATGCCGGATATCGTCCAGTTTCTGGGAGAGCAGAAGGTTCAGCACCATCGAGAAGTCATTCCGGATCCGGCTCTCGATGTCCTCGGGCCGGGAGAACAGGAGACGCTTGACGTGAAGGATGTCCATGAACCGTCCCGGGACCAACAGCATGAAACCGATGCGATCCTGGCCCCTCCGGCCCGCCCGGCCCGTCATCTGGTGGAAGGCCGTGGCGTCGAGGGGGACGCATTCGTGCCCGTTGTAGTAGTCCGAGTTGAAGAGCACGATGGTCCTGGCGGGAAAATTCACGCCGGCCGCAACGGTCGAGGTGGCGAAGATGGCGTCGAGATGGCCCTTCTTCATCATGGTCTCGACGAGAAATTTCCAGGCGGGAAGCTGCCCGCCGTGGTGCGAGCCCACCCGGTGGTTGAGAAGTGCTTTGAGTTGCCGGTGGGGTTCAAGACGGGGGTTCCGTTCCAGGAGTTCCCGCAGGTCCTCCTGGAAGACTGCATCCGGCGGAATCGGATCGCTCCTGAAGTGGGCCAGTGCTCCGTCACAGGCGGCCCTGGACTGGAGAAAGAAGATGGCGGGAAGGAGCCGGTACTTTTTCAGGACCCGGATGATCTCCGCGTAGGGAGGCGTTTTCCCCGAGAGAAGGTGTTTTTTGTTCTTCTCGCCGATGAAGGGCTCCACCTTCCGGTGCAATCTCCTCTTTTCGAGGAAAGGGAGGACCCTTCCCGAGGGGTGGAGGAAGAGGGGGTACAGGGGGACGGGTCTCTTTTTCTCTTCGATGACGACGCATTCCTTTTTCCGGAGACCGCCCAGCCAGGCGGCGATCTCGCGCCCGTTCTCGATGGTGGCCGAAAGGAGGAGCAGGTGGATCCGCGCGGGGAGGTAGATCATGATCTCTTCCCAGACCACCCCGCGCTCGGCGTCGCCCAGGAAATGGGCCTCGTCGAGGATGACGAGGTCGACGTCGAGATCGCGGACTTCGTACATGGCGTCGTACAGCTGGTTTCTCAGGATCTCCGTGGTGCCCACGATGATCGGCGCATCGGGGTTTTCCTTGGTGTCCCCCGTCAGGATGCCGACGTTGTGCGGGTCGAAGTGATCGCCGAACTCCACCCACTTTGCGTTGGTGAGCGCCTTCAGGGGCGAGGCGTACCAGCAGCGTTTGCCCTGCCCGAAGACATGACGGATGGCCTGCTCGGCGATCCAGGTCTTGCCGGAACCGGTGGGGGCCATGACCAGGCAGTCCGTGCGCTTGATCGCCTCGAGGGCCTCGAGCTGGAAGGGGTCCGGGGTGAAGGCCGTGGAAGGCGGTCTCCCGATCTTCGCGAAGACCTCGTAGAGATCGCCGTCGAGTTCCGGCTTCAGGGTGAGGGGATGGTGCGCCCTCCGCTTCAGTGGAATTTTCTTTCGAAAAGGTCTTCTGGATGAGCCTCGATGCATGCGGGTTCCGTGCGGGCGGATGGGTTACGTCCGGGGCGACGGCCCTGTTCGGGGGTCCACCTCCATCCCGCGGGTTCTCTTCATAACACAAAACGCCCGGACCGTAAAGGACGGCGTCCCTTTGCGTTTGACAAAGGCAGGAGTTCGATATTACATTGCCCCGGAATTTCTGCGGCACGAACACGGAGATCCATCAGGAAATGAAAGGGCAGGGCGTCTTCCGGGGCTGGTACATCGTCCTCGGCTGTTTCTTCCTCATGTCGGTGAACTACGGGGCCCGTTACTGTTTCGGTGTTTTCATGAAACCCATGGCCGCGCAATACACGTGGTCCATCTCGACGGTGTCCCTTGCGGCTTCGGTCTATCTCTTGGTCTATGCCTCGGCGGCCGTCGCCGTGGGGAGGCGTCTGGACAGGGCGGGGCCCCGATGGCTGGTTCTCGGGGGAGCGGTGGCGGGGGCGGCGGGCTTTGTCCTCGGGGCCTATGCGACCACGCCGCTCGAGTTGTACCTCTCCTACGGTGTCCTCTTCGGGCTGGGCTCCGCGGCTACGGGTGTGGTCGTCTGCAACCCGTACATCGGGCGCTGGTTCGTGAAGAAGCGCGGACTCGCCCTCGGCATCAGCTCGACGGGCGTCGGGTTCGGCACCGTGGTCCTGAGCCCGCTGGCCGGATACATCGTCAAGTATTACACCTGGCAGGACGGGTTTCTGTTCCTGGGAGCGATGACGCTCGGGGTGGGAATCGCGGTCTCGCAGTTCCTGATGCGCGGGACCTCCCCGGAGGCCTGCGGCTGCTTTCCCGACGGGGACACGTGCCCCGGTGTGGGGTCGGACGAACTCCGCGATCCGCAACCGGCGATCCCGCTTCGCTGGCCGGACCTCTTCCGCGATTCCCGGTTCTATGTCCTGGCCGTCGCACACGGTCTTCCCGTGATGGCCTTCCTCACCGTCATGATGCACCAGGTGAACTACGCACTCGACAAAGGCGTCGAGAGGATCGCCGCCGCAGCCTCCCTCGGGGCGGTGAGCATCTTCGGCATCCTCGGTCAGATTTCGTTCGGGTGGCTGAGCGACCGGATGAAGGACCCCAAGTATGCCGCCTCGGCCGGTTATGCCGTCATGGCCGCCGGGATGGTCGTCCTGCTGCGCTCGTCGGATGCCGGGAGCCTCTATTTCTACGCGGCCGTTTTCGGTTTCGGGTACGGATCTCTGGCCCCGATGCTGCCCGTCATGATCGCCGACCGTTTCGGCAGGCACGTGATGGGCTCCGTTTACGGACTTCTCACCTTTTTTACCGTCGGCGTGGCGGGAAGCGCGGGCCCCCTGCTCGGCGGGCTGATCTACGACCGAACGGGTTCCTATCAGACCGTCTGGGTCTTCAACCTCGTTCTCCTGGCGGCGTCGGTCTTTCTGATTCTGGCGTTGGGGAGGGGAAACGGCGGGGCGGCTCCGGGAAAAGGGCCGGGACCGGCCCGATGAACCGGCCTACTCGAGGCCTTCGAGCAGGGGAAGGGCCGCCTCGCGGTTGAGGATGCGGGTGACCCGCAGCACCTCCTCGATGGTCGTGATCCCCTGCAGGACCTTCCGGGCCCCGTCCTGGATGAGGGTCTCCATGCCCCGCTTCACGGCCTCCTCGTTGATCTGGTTGGCGTCGGTTGTCCGGAGGATGAGTTTCTTGATGTTGTCGTCCATGACCAGGATCTCGAAGATCGCCGTCCTTCCCCGGTAGCCGGTGTTCATGCAGGCCGGGCAGCCTTTTCTGCGGTAGAGTTCGTATTCGAGGACGACGTTCTTGTTGAAGCCGATGTCCCGCAGGGATTCGTCATCGGGGATGTAGGGCTCCTTGCAGCGGGGGCAGAGCACCCGGACGAGTCGTTGGGCCACAATGGCGATCACCGAGGAGGCAACGAGGAAGGGCTCGATGCCCATGTCGATGAGGCGCGTGATGGCGCTCGCCGCGTCATTGGTGTGGAGGGTCGAGAAAACGAGATGCCCGGTGAGCGACGACTGGATGGCGATCTCGGCGGTCTCCCGGTCGCGGATCTCACCGACGAGGATCACGTCGGGGTCCTGGCGGACAATGGACCGCAGCCCGTTGGCGAACGTGAGGTCGATCTTGGGGTTGACCTGGATCTGGCCGATGCCCTCGATCTGGTACTCGATGGGGTCCTCGATGGTGATGATGTTGATCTCGGAGTTGTTGATGGTGAGAAGGGCGGCGTAGAGGGTCGTCGTCTTCCCGCTTCCCGTGGGCCCGGTCACGAGGATGATCCCGTAGGGGGATTTGATCAGCCTGTTGAAGAGCCGGATTTTCCTGTCTTCGAGTCCGAGGTCGGAGAGCTTCAGGATCTTGTTCGACTTGTCCAGCAGCCTCAGCACCACCCGCTCGCCGAAAGCCGTGGGGATGACGGAGACCCGGATGTCGACGCTCCGGTCGCCCACCTTGACCTCGATCCTTCCGTCCTGGGGAAGGCGCTTCTCCGCGATGTTGAGCTTTGCCATGACCTTGATGCGCGAAACGAGCGAGGCCTGGATCCGCTTCGGCAGGTTCAGGAGGTTGTAGAGCATACCGTCGATGCGGTAGCGGACCTTGAGGGAGTGCTGGAAGGGTTCGATGTGGATGTCGCTGGCGCGATCTTTGATGGCGTGGGACAGAAGAAGGTTGACGAGTTTGATGATCGGGGCGTCGCTCGTCTCATCGAGGAGGTCCCCCGTCTCCTCGATTTCCGAGATGAGGTCCTCGGCCACCTCGCCGTTCATGATCTCGAAGAACTCCTTCGTGGAATCCCGGCTCACGTCGAAGGCGTAATTGATCGTCGATAGGATGGTTCCCTCTGTGGCCAGGACCACCGGGGCGTTCTCCCAGCCGAGGAGACGCCGCAGGTCGTCGAGGGGCTGGAAATGGGCCGGGTTGTGGATGGCGATGACCTTCTGATCCGCCGTCTCCACGGGGACCATCTTGTGCTTCCGGAGGAACTGGATGGGGACCAGCCGGGTGAAGTCGGTCTTCATGTCTTCCGCGGGAAGCTCCGGCCAGAAGGGAAAACCGAACCGGGCGCTCGCGGATTGGAGGAGGCTCACCTCGCTGACGGATTTTTTCTGTGCGAAGAGTTCGCCGATGTTGCGCTGTCTGGCGGCTTCGGCCGTCTCGGCGGAGCCTGCAGCGTCCGGCGGCGGGTCTTTCCATTCCCCCGGGTCCTTGCCGGGGGCGGGTTTCTCTGTGTCTATGCGCGGGGGCATGCCGATTACGGTTTTTTCACTTCCTCCGGATGGGCCGGGTTCTGGGGCGCCGTGCGGTTCCGCGGGGAATCGATGCCGAAATCCCTCCACTTGTAGCCCTTGATCACGCCCCCTTCGAAGCTCTCGATCTGCTCCTGCTTCCGTTCTTTGATGGCGACCGCCTGTGCCTGGTTTTCGATGACGTGGGGCGTGATGAAGATGTAGAGGTTCGTCTTGTCCCGGATATCCGATTTCGATTTGAAGAGCCAGCCGAGGATGGGGATGTCGCCGAGCAGGGGCACCTTGTAGACCGCCTTCTCCGTCGAGTCGCCCATGATGCCGCTGATCACGATGGTCTGACCGTCCTTCACGGTCACCACGGTCTTCGTCGCCCTCTTGAGCGTCGTGGGGAGGCCCGTCGTGGATTCCTCGGTGACCAACTGGGTCACCTCGAGATCGATCTTCTGGCGGACGAATCTCTCCGTGTTGATGGTGGGGGTGATCTTCAGGGTCACACCGACGTCCTTGTACTCGTAGTTGGTGTAGTCCACGTTCGCGGTGGACCTCTCCTGACGGGTGATATAGGGGATGTTCTTGCCGACGATCACCGTCGCCTCCTCGTTATCGCTCGTCAGGAGTTGAGGATTGGAGAGGATGTAGACGTCGGAATCGCGCTGGACCGCCTGCAGGACCGCCCCGATGTTCGGGAAGACGACATTCCCGATCGAGATCCCTGCACCGATGACGCCGAGGGAAAAGCCCGATGGAAACTGCGGTGACGTCGAGTCCCCGGGGATGATCGAGTACGAACCGCCCGGTCCGAGTCCGCCGGAGCCGCCGAAAGCGGCCGACCGCCCGGTATCGAATCCGGGGATGCTTCCCGTGTCCTTGAGGTAGCGCCATTCCACGCCGACCTTGAAATCCTTCCGGACGCTCACTTCCATGAGAAGCGCTTCCAGGTAGACCATGGCCCGGGGAACGTCGATCTTCTTGATGACCTCTTCGAGGGTCCGGTAGTCGTCCTTGGAGGCCGTGATGATCAGCGTGTTCGTCGCCTTGTCTGCCACAATCTGGATTTCCGTGCCCATCGGCGACCGGGTGGTTCTCACCCCCGGTGCCGCCGCCGGCGCGGGCGCGGCGGCCTTGGCGTCCTTCACGACCGGCAGGTTCATGAGGATCTTGGCCAGGTCTTCGGCGTTGGCGTATTGGAGCCTGTAGACCTGCATCCTGGATTCGCCTTTCGGGGCTTCCCGGTCGAGGATTTTCACCAGTTCTCGTACACGCGCCGTATCCGCCTCGGTGGCTCGGATGAGGATGGCGTTCGTCCGTTCGTCGGGAATGATCTTCATCGCGTAGGGCAGGGCCGTCCGGCGGGCCGCCGGGGCGTCGGCGCCGAAGATGGCGTTGAGGGAGTTGACCATTTCGCCCGCACCGGCGTGTTTGAGGGGGATGACGGTGATCTGCTCGCCGACACCGCTCACATCGAGGGCCGAGATGATGGAAAGGAGCCTCTTGATGTTCGAGAGGACGTCCGTGATGATCAGCATCCCCGTCGGCGGATAAGAAACGATGATGCTCGAGCGGGAGATGAGCGGGTCCAGGACCTTCTTCATGTCATCGGGATTCGCGTGGTTGAGGGACACGATCTGGGTGGCGATCCGGTCCTGGGGGCTGATGGCCTGGGCCCGGAGCCTCGTCTCGATGTTCTTTTCCTTGGCGTCTTTGGCCTGGACGATCTTGATGACGTCCCCCGAGGGGACGGCCGCCAGGCCGTGAACCTCCAGGACGGACTCGAAGACCTTGTAGGCCTCATCGACGGAGATCTTGCGGGGAGAGAAAACGGTGATCTTGCCCTTGACGTTGTCGTCGATCACGAAGTTCTTGTGCGTCATCTCGCTCATGAACTTCACGAAGACGGCCACATCGACATTGTCGAAGTCCATGGTGATGTACTTCGCCTTGTTGGCCTCGGGGGGGATGCTGCCGGTCGCCTGGGGCGGCCGGGCGGTCGACTTCCTGACCGGTTGCGTTGCCTCCTTCTTCCTGTGCGTGCTTTTTTTCGGGGCCGGTGCCGTCCCCCCGGGCGCCGCCGGAGGGCCCGGCTGAACCTTGGGCCTGCCGGGGTCGGCGGGGGCAGGGACGGAGGGAGCCGTCTCCGCGGAGGTGTTCACCGGCCGGTCGTTGCCCGCCAAACGGGCGGCCGTGAGGAATTCCGGCATGGCCCAGAGGGCGATCATGGTCAGGATCAGCATCCAGAGCGTTTTGTTTCTGTGAAGCATGGTCAGGCTGTTCCTATGGACCGCAGATTCTCCTGAATTCAGGGGTATGGCGGATCTTTTCCAGGTCCTTGTCGGCTTTTGCCCAGTCCTTGAATTCCTTGTTCATGGAAACGGCGACCTTCAAAGACCAGAGGCTGCGGGGGAGGTTGCCCGTCTGCGCGTACAGGCAGGCCAGGTTATAGTAGGGATCGGCGAAATCTCCCTTGAGGGCGATCAGGTGATCGAAGACCTCCATCGCCTCCCGGTTCATCCTCTGGCTCATGTAGAGAACGCCGAGATTGTTCATCGCTCGGTAGTGTTCCGGTTCGAGTTCAATCACTTTCTTGTACAGCCGCTCGGCCTCGGCCGGTTTCCCCGCCAGCTGGTGACGGAGGGCCGCCTCGTAGAAGGCCTCCGCCGCGGCCCGCGGGCCCGGTGTCGTCGCGGAAACATCCTGTCGTGCCTCGATCTTGGAGCGGTGGAACGAAGGGGATTCCGACACGAAAGGGGCCTTCGCGGGGGCTTCACCCCGGTAATAGGCGATGAGCGAAAACGCCGTCGAGGCCACAAGGACCACGGTCGCGACGGTCACACCCAGTACGAGTCTCTTTCTGCCCCGGTCTCCGGGCATCAAATCTGCAGATATGATGCCACGATACCGTGCATAGAGGCTTCCGCGCTCCGCCAGGGCTTTTTGGAGGGCTTGGTGGATGTAACCCATGGGTTTCTATGCTAAAAAAGTCTGAAGGGTGAAATCATTCGCAAGATCTGGCCCCCGTATATCACACCTGCGGAAAGAAGAACAGCAAAAACAAGAATCAGAACGGGCACTAGCCAGCGCCGGCCCCCGGAGGCCGCGGCCTGTTCCCCCGTCATGTAGCCTTCGCTCATGTCCTCCATGGCGTTCTCGATCGTCTTCTTTTCGATCGTGCGGGCGTTTTCCGAGTAGGCCACCAGGAGCGCCCGGTCGCAGATCGCGTTGATGCGTCTGGGGTATCCGCGGCTGTATTCGAAGATCTTATCGAAGGCGCCGTCGGTGAAGTTCAACTGACCGTCCCCCCCCGCCACGGAGACGCGGTGCTCGACATAGCGCTTGACATCCTCCCGTTCGAGAGGCTCCAGGTGGTACCGGAGCATGATGCGGTCGTTGATCTGGCGGAGGGTCGGTGAAGCGAGGATGTCCCGCAGTTCCGGCTGCCCGACGAGGACGATCTGGATGAGTTTTTCACGCTCGGTTTCGAGGTTGGAGAGCATCCGGATCTGTTCCAGCGTCGCTCTCGGCAGGTTCTGTGCCTCGTCGATGAACACCACGGCGTTTCTTCCCGCGGTGGCATTCTCCATCAGGAAGCCGTTCAGGGCATCGACGAAGTTTTTTTTCGTCCTCGTCGTTCCCCCGGCGGGGATGCGGAAAGACTGGAGGATGGTCTCCAGCAACTCGATGTCGGACAGGAAGGGGTTGAGGATGAGCGCCGTCTGCACGGAGGGGTCGAGTTTCTTGATGATGGCCCTGCAGACGGTCGTCTTGCCCGTTCCGACGCCTCCCGTGATCAGGATGAACCCCTTCTTCTCGTGGATCCCGTAAATGAGATGGTTCATCGCCTCCCGGTGCTGCGGGCTCAGGTAGAGGTAGCGCGGATCGGGCGTGAGGCTGAAGGGGTTCTCGTGGAGGTTGAAAAAACTCGTGTACATGCGTTCCTTCCGTATGGAACCGCCGTCTCAATCGAGGTTGTAGTTCAGCGTGACCTGTTTTCCCATGCGCCGGATCTTGACGTTGATCGTCGAGCCCGGCTTGAGGTCCCTGTAGGCGTCGACGATATCCGAGGGGTTGGAAATGGCTTTGCCGTTGATCTCCTGGATGACGTCTCCGTTCACCAGCCCGATGTTCTGGAGGACGCTGCCGGGACGGATATTGCTGACGGCCACACCGTCCGGTTTGCCCGATGAACCCATGGAGATATGGGGGGACAGCCTCGCTTGCGTCAGGATGTTCAGGACATCCGCCTGCGAACCCGGCTCGGCGGCCGGTGCGGCGCCGCTATCACGGGTTTCTGCCGCCGGAGGCACCCGGCCGGGGACCCGCTCGGCGCGCGGCGATGCGCGATCCTCCGGTCTTTTCATCTTCAGAATCTCGTCCCGGTCGCCGACCCTCAGGACGACGGCGTTCCTCATCACCCGCGCCAGCGTCGCGTTGCCGACGGAGTCCCCCACCTTGAAGAGCCGTTGCTTCTTCTTGTCCTTCTCCTCGATGATGGCGTAATTGTACTTCCCATCGCCCGCGACGGTCCCCAGGAGCTCGAGCTGGAGTCTCGTGGCCTGGAGGGAATTCACGTCCATTTGGACATCGGCGATGACCTCGTCGGTCGTCCGCAGGAGATTCTTCTCCCAGATGATCCGGTAGGTGTCGAGGGGTTCTTTTTCCTCCGCCGCGCCCGCGGGCGCTGCGGACGCCGTCTGCACGGGCGGCACCGAGGAAACGCGCGCGTTGACGAGCCGGTAGACGATGTCGGCGACCAGGCCGGCGGCCAGAGTGATGAAAAGCAGAAGGAGAATCACCCTGGTCCTTCCGGGTTTTTCCAGGCGGATTTTCTTGATGTCGAACTTCATGTCTGCCAACCAATCCCCCCTCGAGGGTCTTTCTACAGGAACTGGACGGCCGGGTCACCCAGCGGGCCCGTCAGCGCTATGGGTTGAGGGTCCGTATTTCCGCCCGTGAGGGTCAACGTCCCCTTCAGGTCGAGGCGGCTCTGGAGGACGTCGTTTTCGAGGAAGACCTGTCCGCTCAAGGTGCCCCGGAGACCTTTCCCGGCAAGCTGGAGGCTCCGGATGCTCAGGGTGCGGTTTTCCAGTGCCGCCTGGCCGTCGGCGCGGCTGAAATCCAACCGCTCCAATCCGAAAACCGGGTTCAGGAGACGGATGGAGCCGTCCCGGAGCGAGACATCCAGTCTGCCCCTGCCGTTGACGGCGTCTTCGACCCTTCCGTCGTAGAGGAGCGTGCCGCTGAGGAGCCCCTCGATCCGGCGGCCCGAGAGGGCCTCCGCATAGCTGCAACCCCCGAGGTTGACGTCCGAGAATGTCAAATCTGCACGGACCGGCCCCGAAACGGAGAAACGATGAACAAAGGCAACGTTCCCCCGGATGTCCCCCCCGTATGCCCGGGCCTCCACGGAGAAGACCAGGCGTCCGAGGAGAAGTTGGGAAACCGCCGCAGAGGCGGAGATCCGCTCGAACTCGACGGAGGCGCTTCCCCGGTCGAGGAAACGGATCGCCAAGTGATCCAGCCGCAGGCCCGGCGGAAACCGGAGCCGGGCTTCCGTGAGGTCAACTGCAAGGTCCGACCGTCCTTCCGTGATCCTCGAAACGATGAGGCGTTCGAGGAAATTCGCCGGGATGCGCAGGTAGAGGACCGCCGCCAGCACGATCAGGGCGAAGAGTCCGTAACCGATCGATCTTGCGAGCCGGGATGACCGCATGTCGCCTCGTCTTCTTATCAGGGGCCCCTGGCCGTTCTTGCCGCCGCGGGCTGGTAGGTCACCACCTGCACGAGGGCCGTGAGATACTCGGGGCTTTCCTTGCTCTTGTTGACGGTGATCTTCTTCACGCCCACGGCATCCTCGGGGGAGTCGGCATGATAGAGAAATTGAACGAGCTGCCGGAGCGTCAGTTTCTCGAGGCGGATGTCGACGAGGGTCTCCTCATAGGTGCCTGCCGTCTTTCCCCTCGTGGTGTTCATGGACTTGATGTTCTGCCGGACACCGGCCTCTCTCGACTTCCGCTCCAGGTAAGACATGAGGGTGAAATCGGGCGGCCGCCGCTCGAGGGCGCTTTTCATCAGTTCCGTGTCTTCCCGGAGGCTTTCATACTCCCGGCTGAAGGCGATCATTTCCTGGAGGATCTTTTCCTGCCGCCCGAGGGCGCTGCTCACCCTTTTTTTCTCCTGGAAGAAGGGGACGAGGGCGAACTGGATCAGGGCGATGACACCGAGGAGCCCCGCGCCGCCTGCGACGAACAGTCTTTCCCGCTTGCCCAGTTTCGACCAGAGGTTCTTCATAGGGACTTCGCCAGTCCGGCTTTCATCTCGAATTCCACCCGGTTCCCGCCCCGGGTGAGATTCGAGGAGGTGATGGCGACGTTCCGGAGAAATTCCGAACCGTCCAGCTCTTTTTTGATCTTTTCGGCCGTTTCGAAGCTGTCCGTCTCACCGCGCAGGTGGATGCTCTCGCCGTCGAAGGAGAAACTCAGGATCTCGAGGGATTTCGAGTCGGGGATCCGCTCGGAGATGTCCCTCAGGACGGTCAGGACACCGGCCTGCCCGCCGAAGCCCCTGGCGAGGGCGGCCAATTTCTTGGTCTCCGTGATCTTGGCCTTCATCTGGGCCGCGGGATCGACGATGTTCGTCACCTCCGGGCAGCACCGGCGGAAGAGAGTCTGGATGTCCTTCTTGACGTTTTCGAGACGCGTGCGGTCGGCGTAGTAATCCACGCCCACGTCAGCGGCCCCGAGGGCGAGGAGAAGACCGGCGCCGGCGGCCGCCCAACGCAATTCCTTCTTCAGGTCCATCCAGGAGAACTTGAACGGGAAGGCCGTCCGGTTGAAATTGAACCCCAGGGCCCCCCGGGGCGGCCGGATCGCCAGGGCGAGGGCCTCGTTCATGAGGAGGGGGTTCCAACGGTCCCGCTCTCCTTCCAGGGGGATGTTTTCCATGGAGGCCAGGTCGACGAAATCGACGGGCACGGCGAAGTATTGCGCCATCTCCTCCTGAATGCGGCTGCAGAGTGCGCCGCCGCCGGTCAGTGACGCCCTCGTCAGCCCCTCATCGAAGTCGCCCTGCATCTTGAGCGATTGCAGGGTATTTCTCAGTTCGTCGAAGAATCGCCGGCACACCTGGGAGATTTCTTTTTCGGCGCCGCGCAGATCACCCCGCCGCTTTCTCGCTTCCGCGTCGGGCAGGGGGATCTTCAGCGTCTCCGCCAGGGTCTCGGTGACCCGGTCGCCGCCGAAGGTATATGATCGGATCTGCAGGAACCGCCCGTTTCTGAAGAAGACGCCCACGCTGTGGTCGGAGCCGACGTCCAGGAGAATGTGAAAACCCGTGGAGATCCCGGCTTTGACCAGCCGGGCCGCCAGCGGCACCGCTTCCACATCGACGGCCGCGAGCGGGGCGTCGGAGGCGGAGATCAGGTCCATGCGCTCCCGGGCGGCGGGCTTCGGTATGACGGCGGCGAAGATGTCCGACTCCGTGTCCTGCCAGACGACGTGAAAATCGATGAGCACGTCGTCGATGGGATGGGGAATGAGGGGTTCGATTTCAAAGGGGAGTGTCTGGGCGATCTTTCCCTTTTCCTTGAAGGGCAGGGTGACGTTGCGGAAGAAGAAACTTCTCGCCGGCAGCGACATGACGACGGTGTTGCCCCGGAAGGCCGGGTCGGCGAAGATCCTGTGGAGGCCGTGGTGGATGCTGCCGGCCTGGCGGATGTCCACGATGTCCCAGCCCGTGATCCGGTGGTCCTGCTTGAGGGTCCTCGTGACCTGGACCACCTTCACGGTGTCTTTCCCGATGTCCAGCCCCAGGATCTTTTTCGACATCAACGCACCTTCCAGGACAGGATCTTGATCTTTCCGCTGCCGTCCCTCTCCAGCGTGCCGCTGATCGTGCGGTTCAGTGTACCGACGACACCCGTGGAGGTGACGGAGAAGACTTCGCTCCGGACGGAGAGGATGCCCGACGGGATGCTCACCGTCTCCATGCCGGCGACCTTCTTATACCACAGGGGATCGGAAAGTCTATCTCTCTCTTTCTTCCGGAAGAGGTCCATTTCCTCGGCTGCCGACTCGGTGATGCCGGGAGCGAGCGCCCTCAGGACCGGTTTCGGGGCCGTGTTGATGTTGATCTTGCCGCTCCCCTCGATGGTGAGGCATGCGCTGATCCCCGGCCGGCCCTCCGTTCCGTAGAAAAGTTCGCGCGTCATCCCCCGGACCTTCAGGAGCTCCTCCAGCGAATCCAGCGGGCCGTTCTTGCATGCGTAGGGTTCCGGCAGGCTCGCATAGTAGGCGTTTTCAGCACCGCCCCCGGTGACCGCGCTGTCCGGGTCCAGCCAGTCCTTGATGGCATCGATCAGGTCGCCGACCTGACGCTCGGTCAAACCGAACTCGGGCAGGCTGAGGAGCCTTGTCAACAGGTCCTTGACGTCGTTGTTGTACTTGTCCCCGTCGGCAAGCCGGTTGACCTGGATCTTGCCGGATTCATCGACGATGGTGAGTTTGAGGTAACCGCCGTCGAAGAGGGCCTTTGATCTCTCCGTCAGCGGCTCCAGGTTGGCCCACTCCTCGTCAAGGCCGTCGTAATCGTTCTTGTCGTTCGAGAGGATCATCCCGGCGCCGAAGAGACCCGATTTGGCGATGTAGATGGCCTTGATGCCGTCTCCGAGGTTGGAAACCTCATAGACCTGGGCCCTCGACGCCACGTTGATCTGGAGCGTCACGGCGACGATGACGCTCATCATCAGGAGGACCAGGATAAGGGCCACGCCCTGTTGGTTTTTCAGGGTCCGTTTCATGGGGCCTCACGCACCCTCGTACGCCGCGGCGAGGAGGATCTTTGTCATGAAGCGGTACGGCAGGTTCCGGTCCGCCGGGTTTTCGAAGGTGAGGTGGATCGCCACCGCCCGGGGAAGCGCTTTCGATTCCGAAGCCCCCGCCGGGACCGGGTCCCAGGTATCGGATTCCTTCCCCCCGGCGTCGTAGAACTTGAAGGCCATCGACCGAAGACCCCGGCAGAGGATGAAGGCCTGGCCGCCTGCAGGAGAAGGGCTCTTGGAATCGACGGGCTCCTCCCTCCGCATGAGGTTGTAACCGCCGTTTTCCAGGTCTTCCTCCAGATAGTAGGTGATCTTCACGGCCCCCTCGAGGAGGGTGTTGTTCTCAAAATTCGTAGAAGCCGTGGAGACGAAGGAGAGACTCAACGGGGACTTTCCGGAGGGGTCGGCCCGGGTGCCGAAATCCGACCCGCCCTCGTAGGCCCCGGCGCAGGAAAGATCGATCATCATCCGCTCGAGGGAACTCCGGGCCATGCTGTAGATCCGGTCGCCTGCCTCGAGGTCCTTGATCACTCTCAGCGTGCCCGTGTAAGAGGTGTAGACGGTCGTCAACACCACGGCCAGGATCACGATGGCGATGAGGATCTCGAGGAGGGTGAAACCGCGTGCCGGAGGCAGGGGGCAGTGTTGACCGGGGCGCCCGACTCGACCGAGGGGCAAACCATGAAGAAATCGTTTCTTGCCGGGGGCGCCTTCAGGGCGGCCAATTTTGAGTTTTAAGTTTCGCGTTAAGAGTTCTGAGTTATTCTTCATCAGATTTTACAGAAATTCAAAAATCAACATTCATACTTGATAACGCAGGCTTTCGGTTTGTCGGCCTATGATCCCTGCTGCCAGGTCTTGCGGTTCATGGGCCGGTAGAAGATCAGGCGATAGGTGTTGTTGGTCGTCATCTTGATGTTCGTGACGATCACCTCGACGCGCGCGAGGGACTGGACGTCCGAGGGCGCGACAACGGTCCTCCAGGTGTAATCGGCGTATTCGGTTCCGAAATCGCCCGTCTGCGTTCCCGTGCTCAGCACTTCCTGGGCTTCGAGATCCACCATCCGGCTCTGGGCGAGAAGGGACATCATGGTGAGTGTCCTGGATTGCTGCGCCATGGAGATGCTCTGAGACTGGGACCAGAACACGGCAAGGAGCGAGATGGCGAGGATGGCCATGGCGATCATGACCTCGAGGAGGGTAAATCCGAAGGCCGGAGGCCTTCGGCAGTTATGAGTTTTAAGTTTTAAATTTTGGGTTAAAATTATTGCGTTAAAATTTTTCATAAGATTTTGGACGAATGCAAAACCCAACATTCATAATGTATGACTGCGGCGAAGGGACCGCTAACTCGTCTGCCAGAAATCGACGTACTTTTCATGGGTTTCGACGATCTGGAGGAAGGGGTGGAGCACCAGGGTCATGAAACGCTCGCCGTCGGCAAGATGGATCACGGCGGGCTCCACATAGCCGCGGCTGAAGAAACGGATGGAGACCTCGCCGGCGGTTCTCTTTCCCCTCCCCGCGATGTAGACATCGGCAAACTTCACGTCACCGGGAAGGCGGGACGCCCGCTTCCTCATCTCTTCTTTTTTCTCGGGCGTCATGTCCGCGCTGTAGATCCAGAAACTCCTCTGGTCCAGGCTGATCTGCAGGATCTGGTCCACCTGGTCCCGGACCGCCGCACTCCGCAGTTCCCGGGTGGCGCCGACCAGCCGCCTGGCCGCCGAGCTGAGTTCGTCGGTGAAGAGGGATTCCCGCACCCGGGGGACGGCGATGAGCAGCATGAGCCCGATGAGAAAGACCACGATGGAGAGCTCGATCAGCGTGTAACCGCCGCTGCCGGCGGCGTCAAGCCTTCTGAACCCCGTTGTGGTCCCCCAGCAGGATTCCGGCGGTTCAGTCCTCCCAGTTTGTGATGTCCTTGTTTTTGCCATCCCCGCCCGGTTCTCCGTCCGCCCCCAGCGACAGGAGATCGAAATCCCCCTTCGTCCCGGGGCAAATGTATACGAAGTCATTGCCCCAGGGGTCTTTCGGGACTTTCCCCTTTTCGAGATATCCGCCCTCGCGCCAATTCTTCGCGAGAACGCCCACCGTCGGGGGCTCCACCAGGGCCTTGAGTCCCTGCTCGGTCGTCGGGTAGTTTCCGTTGTCGAGCTTGTAGAGTTTCAGGGCCGTTTCGAGGGCCTGGATCTGGATCCGGGCCTTGGCCTGTCTCGCCTCGTCGGGACGGCCCATGATCCTCGGGATGATGAGCCCCGCCAGGATGCCGAGGATGACGATGACCACCATCAGTTCAATGAGCGTGAAACCGCGGCTGTCTTTTCCTCTTCTTTTCATGATTTCTCCCTTCAATGAAGTCCCGATCCCTCCCGGGGAGGGCGTGTTCCTGCCTACCGCACCAGCTGGTTCATCTCGAAGATGGGAAGGAGGATGGAAACGACGATGAACCCCACGACGAGACCCATGACGAGGATCATCAAGGGCTCGAGCATGGAGGTCATTGCGGTCACATTGGACTCGACCTCCTTCTCGTAAGAATCGGCGATCTTGTAGAGCATCTGCTCGAGATTGCCGCTCTGTTCACCTACGCCGATCATCTCCGTGGCGATCGGCGGGAAGAGACCGCTCCGGGCGAGGGGAAGGGACAGGCTCTGGCCTTCCCGGACCTCGTCGCTCGCCTTCTGCACGGCATCAGTGATCCTGGAGTTTCCGACGACATTTTTCGAGATCTCCAGCGCGGTGAGCAGCGGCACCCCGCTCTCGAGGAGTGTCCCGAGAGTTCTCGCGAAACGCGCCACGGCCATTTTCCGGTTGATCGTTCCGATGACGGGCGTCGAGAGCTTCAGGCGGTCCCAGGAACGGCGTCCCTTTTCGGTGTGCTTGATGAGATATCGGAGGACCACGGCGGTGACGACGAGGGCGATGACGACGGCCCACCAGAAGGCTTCCAGGAAGCGGCTCACGGCGATGAGAAAAACCGTGACGGCCGGCAGGGTCTGGTGCATCTCCTCGAAGATGCGCGTGATGTTGGGAACGACGAAGGCGATCAGGAAGAAGAGAACGGCGGAACCGATGAAGAACATGAAGACGGGGTAGGCCAGGGCGGCCCGGATTTTCCCCCGGAGAGCCTGCTGGCTTTCGCTGAAGTCCGCCAGGCGTTCCAGCACGATGTTCAGCGTCCCCGACGCCTCGCCGGCGCGGACCATGTTGATGAAAAAGGGAGTGAAGACCTTCGGGTAACGGGACAGGCTCTGCGTCAGGCTGCTCCCCTCGTTGACCTCGTCCTTGATCTGGGCCAGCGTCTTCTTGAGTATGGGGTTGCTGGTCTGGGTGACCAGGGTATGGATCGACTGCACCAGAGGGAGTCCGGCGCCCAAGAGGGTCGCCAGCTGCCTCGTCATGGCCGCGAGCTCCCGCATGCCGACGCGGTTTGGCAGGAGGTTGCCGGCGGAGCGGTCGTCGAGAACGGTTTCCTTCCTCCGGCCCGCCGTCTCCCTGACCTCGATCGGGTAGATACTGCTTTCCCTGAGCCGCTGCCGGGCGGCGGTTGGGCTGCCGGCATCGATGATGCCTTTGAGTTTTTTCCCCCTCGTGTCGAGGGCTACGTACTCATAAACAGGCATGAACGGACTTAACCATTTGAGGTTCAATCATTTTTGACTTTCGTTTAACACATCGCCGACCGCTTTTCAATATGCCGGAGGGGCCGCCGTCGGCACGGGCGGTCGGGGTGTCGCCTCAGGGCCCCCCGTATATCATCGGCAAGATGTAGGCATCCCTTTGATTTATTTCGCCTCTGTGGAAGAACGGCCCCTGTGCGTCCGGTCAGGGGCCCGCAGAGACCGGCTCATGACAAAAAAGGGTTGAAATCCATGCACTTTCATCATAATTTCCTGTTGCGGCCATGAAACGGGATGAATGGATCGAAAGACTGAAGGAAACGAGGGACCCCGGTGAGAGGGCTAAAATCCTCGACATCCTTTCATCGCTCGAGAAAGAAGAGGGCGTACCCTCGGGCAGACCTCCTGCGGGGATGAGGAGGACCTTGCCCGGCGTGTTCCTCGGTTACCTCGTCGGCGGACTGTTTCTTGCCGGTGGTGCCTGGATGATCTATAATGGATTCATCGCCGTCGCCGGTGGCATCGGTCGGGGCCGCGTGTTGACTTTCTTGGTCGCAGGGTCTTTGCTTGTGATCATCGGGATGCTGGCCCTTTTCAGAGCGGGGCGGATCAGGGAGATTGCCAAAGATCCTCCGCGGGATGTGCAAAGACAGGACAGCGACGGCTTCCGGCCGGGGCCCTGAGCACCCCCCGGCGCGGTGAAATTCGACGCAGAATTCAAGAGGAGTTATGCCGGCGAACCTCCCCCCGGAATATAAAGCGGCGGAAAAGAAATTCAAGGCGGCGTCAACCATCGCCGAGAAAATCGCCGCCCTCGAGGACCTGATCTCCACGGTCCCGAAGCACAAGGGCACGGACCATCTCCGCGCCGACCTTCGACGACGGCTTTCCCAGCTCAACAAAGAGGCCCTCGAGCAGCGGAAGAAAAAAGGGGGCGGGAGGGACAGCCTCTACAACGTCCCCAGGGAAGGCGCCGCACAGATGGCCCTCGTGGGGTTCGCCAACTCGGGGAAGTCTTCCCTCCTGGCCAATCTCACCAAGGCAACCCCCGTCATCGCCGACTACCCCCTGTCGACGCTTCTGCCCCTGCCCGGGATGATGCCCTATGAGGACATCCAGTTCCAGCTCGTCGATCTCCCGCCCATCGCCAACGAGACGACGGACGGCTGGGTCTCGGGGATCATCCGGATCGCCGACGGGATCCTCATCGTCCTGGACCTCGCCGAGGACGCCTCCACCCAGCTCGAACTCATCCTCGATCAGCTCGGGAGGTGGAACATCAGCACGCAGGCGGCAACAGCCGCAGATTTCCGGGGTGTCACCAAGCGCGCCCTCGTGGTGGCGAACAAGAAAGACCTTCCCGGCGCGGAGGGCAATTTCCGGAGGCTGCAGGAGGCCACCGGCGCGGCGTTCCCCATGGTCGCCGTCTCCTGCCTGAAAAAAGAGGGGCTGGAGGACCTGAAACAGGAGATCTTCAGGCTCTCGGGGATCATCCGCGTCTATTCCAAGCCGCCCGGGAAGCCCCCCGACCTCTCCATGCCCTTCACCGTGCCGGCCGGATGCACGGTGACGGAACTCGCCGAGAAGATCCACAAGGAATTCGTCACGAAGATGAAATTCGCGCGCATCTGGGGCTCGGCGAAGTTCGGGGGGATGAAGGTGGAGAGGAACTACGTCCTGAAGGACCGGGACATCGTCGAGATCAACGCCTGAAAAAGCGTCGATTTCCCCCATTTCCTATATCACCGGGTCGCATGAATACAGCGGGCGGTCCATTCTTCCTGGACCAAATTACTCCGTAAAACATTTGGTTTCAAGCCTGTATAAGATTATTTCTCACCGGAGTCTTTCACCTTCAAGTCGACATCTGGCTACAGGGCGGAAAAGGAGTGATAATCAATCGGAAGCCGTATGGACAAGTCAACCGGGAGAGGACTCACCCCCCAACAAACCCCATGCCATTGAGGGGAGTGAAATGCTGGTGATTTTTAATCGTATTAATGCTTGACTTTCAGAATAAAAGATACATAGTTTCAAAATTGGAATTTTATAATCGAGCTGCTTTGCTGAACGTACCCGTCCCCATACAATGAATCCATTGTTCGGTTTTCTTCTTAGCGGAAGAATTAACCATCGTTGAAATAGTTCATCGGTTTTTCAACTACTAAACAATCTCAAAAATCAAGGTCGTTTCAGACTGTGTCAGGGAAAAGCTGCCGGCTGTCATGAGACAGTAGCAGTCAGACTGTGGTAATCCATTCTGGCTTCGCGTGCAGTTGCGCCAGCGTAGTTCGTCTCGGAATCGGGGAGCATGATCGTGCCCGAGAAGTAACCCATGAATTTGGCAGCAGAAAGAGAAAGATCAACGATTCTCAGGAAAGGAGGAAAGAATATGTTCAAGCGATTATTTAGTCCCTTGAAGATAGGAAGTGTCGAAATTCCTAACAGACTGGTTGTTTCTCCTATGGTTACTGATTATTGCAATCAAGACGGCACTGCCACTGAACGGTACATAGCGTATCATGAGGCTAAGGCAAAAGGCGGATGGGGGCTTATTATAACCGAAGACTATGCGGTTGATCCTTCAGGGAAGGGGTTTTCCTTTGTAGCTGGTTTGTGGAACGACAACCAGATTGCCAGTCACGCCGAATTAACCAAGAGAGTTCATCAGTACAAGGGCAAAATATTTGCGCAAATATACCATTGCGGAAGACAGACGGCGAGTGCAATAACGGGTTGCCAGCCTCTGGCGCCCTCCCCGGTTCCCTGTCCGGCAATGCAGGAGTTACCTCGGGAACTGCCCGTGGATGAAATTGAGAAGATTGTAGGGCAATTTGGTGACACGGCTTTAAGGGCAAAAAAAGCGGGATTCGATGGCGTCGAGATACATGGGGCCCATGGATATCTTATTTCAGAATTCATGTCTCCATATTCCAACAAACGAACGGATGAATATGGTGGACATCTTTTAAACAGGATGCGTTTCCCGCTGAAGATTGTGGCCGACATCAGAGCTAAATGCGGAAAGGATTTCGGCGTTGGGTTCAGAATTTCCTGCGACGAGTTCGTCCCGGGGGGGCGAACAATCGAAGATACAAAAGCCATAGCGGTTCTACTGGAAGAGGCGGGAATTGACGTACTGCATGTCTCGGCTGGCGTTTATGCAAGTGTCGATAAAATAGTCCCGGCTTCCTCCACGCCGCATGGATGGCTGGCCGGGTATGCTGAAGAGTTAAAGAAAGCCGTCAAAATTCCGGTGATCACCGTGGGTAGGATTAATGACCCATTCGTTGCGGAGTCCATCATCGCGAGCGGGAAAGCGGATTTTGTCGCCATGGGCAGGGCATCGCTTGCTGATCCGGAATTTCCGAAAAAGGCGGAGGCAGGATTGCTCGATGAGATTCGTCCATGCATAGCCTGTAACGAGGGTTGTATCGGGATATTGTTTATGGATCAACCTATCAAGTGCGTCCTGAATCCAACGCTTGGAAGAGAAGCAGAATGGATCATAAAACCTGCGGAGAAGGCAAAAAAGGTTGTGGTCATTGGAGGCGGCCCCGCAGGGATGGAAGCTGCGGCAACAGCTGCAAAGGCGGGTCACAAGGTAAGCCTGTTTGAAAGAGAAGGCAGGTTGGGGGGGCTTTTTTACCTGGCGAGCGTGCCACCCAATAAGGGAGAAATCGGCAACTTTGTGGCATACCAAATCAAACAATTGGAGAAATACAAAGTCGAGGTCACTTTGAACGCCAATGTCACACCCGAGTTGATCGATTCAGAGAAACCGGATGTCGTCATCAATGCGACGGGTGGCATCCCGGCCACTGCCGATATTCCGGGTATTACCAAGCCGAACGTCGTCAATGCTTATGATGTTCTTGCCGGGAAGGTCTTTGTGGGCGCCAAAGCAGTCATCATCGGAGGCGGTATGGTAGGGGCAGAAACTGCTAATCACTTGGCTAACCACGGCAAGTCGGTTACACTGATTGAAATGCTGCCTGATATCGCTACTGAAATACAAAACATAAACAGGAATGCCCTGTTGCAGGATTTGGAAAGAGGCAAAGTGAAGATCCTTGTGAATACGACGGTTAAAGAGGTGCTGGTGGACGGAGTTCTCGTGATGAAGGACAACGCGACGCAAACGATAACCGCCGACACGGTGATTGTGGCTTCGGGTAGCATTCCCGATGGCGGGTTGGAGAAGAAACTCTCCGGTAAGTCTTATAAGGTCGTCTCCATTGGCGATGCGGTCAAAGTCGGCAAGGTCGTTGATGCGATTGAGGCGGGTTATCGTGCGGGGATGAATACATAAGTCATCTTGGTCATGTCAAAACACAGGAGATGACGAGTGGCTAAAACGTCTTGAGCGGCTCTTGTGTCGACCGTATCAGGACTGAACGGTTTGCCGTGAGGCTTTTATGCCGCTGTCATCTCGGCAAGGTGCTTCTTCCCGAAAAGTGTAAGTCCCTTTTTGGGTATGCTTGTGATTTCGAAAAGGTCAGCGTTGACCGTCGGGATTGTTTCCCCATCGACTTCCACCAACAACAACCTTGAAAGGAGGTCTCCGACCCATGACGACGCAACAATTTGCTATCCTTATTTCCGGCTATGATTATCTGGAGGCGCCTCGATGGCATGACGGCCGCCTGTGGATTTCGGACTTCTACACCCAGCAAGTGATCGCCGCCGATATGGATGGAAAGGTGGAAAAGATCGCCACGGTTCCTCAACAGCCGTCCGGATTGGGTTGGTTGCCGGACGGGCGCCTGCTCATCGTCTCCATGCTTGACAGAAAATTGCTGCGACGAGAATCAAACGGATTCCTTGCCGTGCACGCGGACCTGTCCGGGATTGCTGGTGGTCCATGCAACGACATGGTGGTCGATAAACAGGGCCGGGCTTATGTGGGCAATTTTGGATTCGACCTGATGGGGGGTGCTCAGCTGAAAACCGCCAAACTAGCACTCGTGGATCCGAACGGCAATGTCAGCGTGGCGGCGGAAAATCTGTATTTCCCCAATGCAGCAATGATCACACCAGATGGCCGGACCCTGATTGTCAACGAAACCTTTGGAAATCGGATCTCGGCCTTTGACATCAAAGCCGATGGCACCCTTGGGTCGAGACGCGATTGGGCCGTCTTTGGTCCACTCCCCCAGGGACAGGAACTGGCGGAAGTATTCCCTCAGCTCAAGGTGGCGCCGGACGGAGGGGCGATGGATGCCGAGGGAGCCGTATGGATTGCCGATGCGATCGGCAACCGGGTGCTTCGTGTCGCCGAAGGGGGCCGGGTGCTGAATGAAATCTCCACGGGAAATCAAGCCGTGTTTGCCTGTGCACTCGGTGGTCCTGACCGTCGGACGCTTTTCCTGTGTGTTGCTCCGGATTTCCATGAACACCTTCGGAAAAATGCCCGTGAGGCCGCTGTCTGGGCTGTTAAAGTGGATGTGCCTGGTGCAGGGCTGCCCTGAAAACAATTTAGGTGGACCAGGTTCAAAAATGTCGAGAGGGGTGATCACGCCCCTCTTTTGCTTTTGATCTTTGGCGGTTTCTGCTAAGGATGACTGTCTAAATTGTGATCGTTCCTGAGCAAGTTTGACATACCAACTTATTGATTCTGCACACGTTTCAAGTCAACCTCCCAGGAGGAGACCTTCCGGTCTTCATTAAAAAAAGCCCCCCT
>FWPV01005043.1_pt1 | contig 26916 bp, 22 predicted proteins | sample 2228371 | NCBI WGS metagenome assembly FWPV01 (sample SAMEA103939776, study PRJEB20133) | metagenome
TGATCGCCAAGAGGAGTTCTCCGTGACGCCCAGAGTGCTCATCACCGGGGCGGACGGGTTCGTGGGCAGGCACCTGGCGGCCTATCTGGCCCAGGAGGCCGGCGCCGGGGTGCTGGGCCTGGACATGCGCCCGCCGCGGGAGGGCGGGCCGTGGGAGGCCTGCGCCTTCGAGGTGTGCGACATCCTGGACGGGAGGGCGCTGTTCGAGCTGGTCAAGGGCTTCCGCCCCCATTACGTCTTCCACCTCGCGGCTCAGAGCTCGGTGCGCCGTTCCTGGGAGGACCCCGAGCTCACCTACCGCATCGCCCTGCACGGGCAGGCGAACCTCATCGAGGCCCTGCGCGAGGCGGGGGTGGAGGCGAGGGTGCACGTCGCGTGCTCCTCGGAGGAATACGGAAAGGTGAGCGAGGACGAGCTCCCCATAAGGGAGACCCACCCCCTCCGGCCCTCCAGCCCCTACGCCCTGAGCAAGGTGATGCAGGAGTACCACGCCGTCTTCTGCCACCAGGCCTACGGCATGGAGACGGTCATCACCCGCGCCTTCAACATGATCGGGCCCGGGCAGTCGCCGGAGTTCGTGGCCTCCGACTTCGCGCGCCAGGTGGCGGAGGCGGAGGCGGGGCTGCGGGAGCCGGTGATCCGGGTGGGCAACCTGGAGGCGAGGCGGGATTTCTCCGACGTGCGCGACCTGGTAGGGGCGTACTGGGAACTGCTCCGGAAGGGGGCCCCCGGCGAGGCGTACAACGTCTGCTCTGGGGAGGACCACCCCGTCTCGGAGCTGCTGGACATCTTGCTATCCCTGAGCGGGACGCGTATAGAGGTGGTGGCGGACCCGCGGAAATACCGCGTGGCGGACATCCCGGTGCTCAGGGGCGACAACGCCAGGATGCGGGAGGTCACGGGGTGGAGGCCCCGGCTCAGCCTGGAGCAGACCCTTTCGGACGTGCTGGACTGGTGGAGGGCGGAGGTCGGCGGAAGGCAAAGGAGGTAGGCACATGCAGGCGGTTATCCTGGTAGGCGGGCAGGGGACCAGGCTGCGTCCCCTCACCCTCACGGTGCCCAAGCCCGTGCTCCCCCTCATGAACCGGCCCTTCCTGGAGTTCCAGATCGAGCTCTGCAGGCGCCACGGCGTCACCGACATCATCCTCTCCACCGCCTACAAGCCCGAGGTCTTCGCCTCCTGTTTCGGCGACGGCAGCGCGCTGGGGGTGAAGCTCACCTACGTCACCGAGGAGGAGCCCCTGGACACCTGCGGGGCGGTGAAGAACGTGGAGCGCTACATCGAGGGCACCTTCCTGGTCTTCAACGGCGACGTGCTGAGCGACCTCGACCTCGCCAACCTCATCGCCTATCACCGCGAGAAGGGGGGAAAGGCCACCCTTTACCTCACGCGGGTGGAGGACCCCACCGCCTACGGGCTGGTCCCCCTGGACCGCAGGGGCCGGATCAAGGAGTTCCTGGAGAAGCCGAGCTGGGACCAGGTGGTGACCGACCTCATCAACGCGGGGACCTACGTGCTTGAGCCGGAGCTGCTGGACCGCGTGCCCGCGGGCGAGCGCTACTCCTTCGAGCGCCAGCTCTTCCCCGGCCTCCTCGAGGACGGCATCCCCATGTACGGATTTCCCAGCGACGCCTACTGGCTGGACATCGGCACCCCGGCTAAATACCTGCAGGCCCATTACGACATCCTGCGGCGCGCCTACCCCTTCGAGTTCCGGGGAAAGATGGTGAGGCCTTCGGTGTGGGTGGAGGGGGAGGCGGACATCTCCCCCGAGGCCTCGGTCTTCGGCCCCACGGTCATCGGCGAGGGATGCAGGATAGCGCCCCACGCCACGGTGTCCAGCAACTGCGTCCTCGGGCCCGACTGCGTGGTGGAGGAGGGGGCATACCTCGAGGGCGCGGTGCTGCACGCGGGCTGCAGGGTGGGGGCCGACAGCGTCCTGCGCCAGTGCGCCCTCTCGGCGGGGGTGGAGATAGGGGAGCGGGTGCACGTGTGCGACCAGGCGGTGGTCGGGGGCGGGATAAAGGTGGGAGAGGACAACGAGCTCCGGTACGGCATCCGGGTATGGCCGGGCCACGACATCCCCCCCTCCACGCTGCGCTTCCTCACCAACTGAGAGAGGCGGCAAGGTCGAGGGCGGGGGACGCGGGCCCCGGGTCCTGCGTGGAACGTGCAGCGGAAGGCAGCACGCTTGGACTCCGCGCTAGGTATGGCGAGGCGTAATAATCTATGGTTTAAGGTGATTGCCCATGGAGGAGGGGAAAAAGGAGGTTGCTTTTCCGGGCGCTGCCGGGTGGGGCGAGATCCCACCACGAAGATGGGACAACCCCCACCGCCAGGCATGTTCCCCAGGTTCCCGGTCGCGTAGCCCGATGGAGCCGTGAGCTTTTAGGTCGGGAGATGCGAGGATGGGGAAGGTGCGCTTGCCGCGGGGGGTCGGAAGCCGGTATGGAAAACCGCTCTGCATACAGGCATAATGGACGGATGACGGCGGCCCGCTCCCTGGGCGGGGCGGCTGAGACGCCGGAAAGGGAACCGTGGTCGGAGCAAGGAGGAGACGTTGAGGATACTCATCACGGGGATAACCGGGTTCGTAGGGAGCCACCTCGCGGAATACGCCCTCACCAAGGAAGGGGTGGAGGTCTTCGGCACCGTGCGCTGGCGGTCGCGCATGGACAACGTGGAGGGCATCCTGGACCGCATCCACATCATCGACTGCGACCTGCGGGACAACGTGGCGGTGAAGAGGACGCTGGAGGAGGTACGCCCCGACTACATCTTCCACCTTGCGGCCCAGAGCTTCGTGCCCACCTCCTGGAAGGCTCCCGCCGAGACCCTCACCACCAACATCATCTCCCAGCTCAACCTGCTGGAGTCCATCCGCGACCTGGGGCTGGAGACGCGCATCCAGGTGGCGGGCTCGAGCGAGGAGTACGGCCTGGTCTTCGAGCACGAGACGCCCATAAGCGAGGAGAACCCTTTGCGCCCCCTGTCCCCCTACGCGGTGAGCAAGGTGGCCCAGGACATGCTGGCCTACCAGTATCACCGCAGCTACGGCATCTACGCCGTGCGCACCCGCGCCTTCAACCACGAGGGACCGCGCCGCGGGCACGTCTTCGTCACCAGCAACTTCGCCAAGCAGATCGCGGAGATCGAGAAGGGCAGGAAGGAGCCGGTGATCGAGGTGGGCAACCTCAACGCCCGCCGGGATTTCACCGACGTGAGGGACATGGTCAAGGCCTACTGGCTCTCCCTGGAAAAGGGCGAGGCGGGGGAGGTGTACAACATCGGGTCCGGGCGCGCGGTGACCATCCGCGAGATGCTGGACATGCTGCTCTCCTTCTCCCACCTGGACATCGAGATCAGGCCGGTTCCCGAGCGCATGCGCCCCTCCGACGTGGAGCTCCTGATCTGCGACTGCAGCAAGTTCAAGGCCATCACGGGGTGGAGCCCGGAGATACCCCTGGAAAAGACCCTGAAGGACACCCTGGATTACTGGCGCGAGCGCGTATGAGGGGCGCGGGAAAGCGCCTGGCGCAGGACGGACGGAGAACGCGGAGGTAAGCATGGACTACGACGTGAAGGACCTTTCCCTGGCCCGCGAGGGAAAGCTGAGGATAGAGTGGGCGGAGCGGGACATGCCCGTGCTGCGCATGATCCGGGAGCGTTTCGAAAGGGACAGGCCTCTCAGAGGGGTGCGGGTGGGCGCCTGCCTCCACGTCACCACGGAGACCGCCAACCTCATGATCACCCTCAAGGCGGGGGGCGCGAAGGTGGCGCTGTGCGCCTCCAATCCCCTCTCCACCCAGGACGACGTGGCGGCCTCCCTGGTAAAACATCACAGGATCCCCGTCTTCGCGGTGAGGGGGGAGGACAAGAAGACCTACTATTCCCACATCAACGCCGTGCTGGACACCCAGCCGCAGGTGACCATGGACGACGGGGCGGACCTCATCTCCACCCTGCACTCGGAGCGCAGGGAGCAGGCGGAGAAGGTGTGGGCGGGGGCGGAGGAGACCACCACCGGGGTCATCCGCCTCAAGGCCATGGCCGAGAGGGGGGTGCTCCTCTATCCGGTGATCGCGGTGAACAACGCCATGACCAAGCACCTCTTCGACAACCGCTTCGGCACCGGGCAGTCCACCCTGGACGGGGTGCTGCGGGCCACCAACATCCTGCTGGCGGGCCGGCGGGTGGTGGTCTTCGGCTACGGCATGTGCGGGCGCGGCGTGGCCTCCCGGGCCCGCGGCCTGGGCGCAAACGTGACGGTGGTGGAGACGGACCCCCTGCGCGCCCTGGAGGCGGTGATGGAGGGCTTCGAGGTATCGGGCAGCGCGGCGGCGGCCGAGAAGGGAGACCTCTTCATCACCGTCACCGGCGACATCCACGTGCTGCGCGCCGAGCACTTCCGGCGCATGAAGGACGGCGCGGTGCTCTGCAACTCCGGGCATTTCAACGTGGAGATAGACATCCCCGCCCTGGAGAAGATGTCCCGCGGCAGGCGCCGGGTGCGCGAGAACGTGGAGGAGTTCCTGCTCCGGGACGGGCGCCGCATCTACCTCCTCGCCGACGGGAGGCTGGTGAACCTGGCGGCGGCGGAGGGGCATCCCGCCTCGGTGATGGACATGTCCTTCGCCAACCAGGCCCTGGTGGTGGAATACGTCAGGGAGAGCCACCCCTACCTGGAGAGGGTGGTCTACGACGTCCCCGAGGAGCTGGACCGCGAGATCGCCCGCCTCAAGCTGGCCTCCATGGGCATAGAGATAGATTCCCTCACCCGCGAGCAGGAGAAATACCTCTCCTCCTGGGAGATGGGCACCTGAGGATCCGCGCGCAATCGCAGAATGCGAACGGGCTTTTGCTCGCCTTGTCATGATCACTCCATGCCCGCCCGGGAGTGGCGATAGCATGAAGGCCCGGGTTTAAGGAGCGACGATCACTCCATGCCGGCCCGGGAGTGGCGGCCCATATTGCTCGATGGCCTCGATCTTATTTTGAGGGATCGGGTAGTCCATCGGCGATCTTCCTGGATGAGGGCGCCCGTGGTCGCAGGGAAAACGCCATCCGCATGACCGCGTCCGGGTGATTGCGCAATATACCCAGGATCATGTTAATATAATCAGTAAATTGTTTAATGATTATATTTAATTGCGTCTGGAGGGCGGGAATCCATTTTCAGGATGACGGATAAAGCGCTTCGCGGAGGGGGGCGGGAGGAATGAGATCTTTTGAGGAAGGATTCATCTCAGGACAGGCCATAACCCAGGGACTCCTCATGACCATCAGGACTATCGGAGAGTACAGGGGAAGGCATGAGCTGTACAAGTCGCAGGCCCCCCAGTTGCTGGAGACATTGCGGATGACCGCGATCATCAACAGTACCGAGGCATCAAACAGGATCGAGGGGATAACCGCACCCCACAGGAGGATCGAGGAACTGGTGATCAGAAGAGATGAGCCCCGCAATCGATCGGAGCAGGAGATAGCGGGTTACAGGGATGTGCTGAACACCATTCATACAAACTGGCCTGACATGGATTTCAGCGCCGGCCTGGTTCTGCAGCTCCATCGTGACCTTTTCAAGTATGTTCCAGGGCAGGGGGGCGGATGGAAGCAGGTCGATAACGAGATAGCGGAGACTCTGCCTACCGGGGAGAGGATCGTGAGGTTCAAGCCGGTTCCTGCTCATCTGACTGGTGAGGCCATGGTGCGGCTGCATGAGCGATTCAATATTGCATGGGACGCAGGCGAGATAGAGCCTTTGCTCATCATCCCGGCTTACATCCTGGATTTCCTGTGCATTCATCCCTTTCTTGACGGTAACGGCAGGATGGCCAGGCTCATGACCCTGCTGCTTCTATATAAGGCGGGCTATGAGGTCGGCAGGTATATCAGCCTCGAGAAGGTGATAGATGAAAACCGCGAGGGCTATTACGGTGCTCTGCGGGGCTCGGATCGGGGATGGCACGAAGGAAACCACTCCCTCCTTCCCTGGTGGGAGTTCTTCCTGGGAGTCATGCTCATGGGAGCCTATAGGGAGTTCGAAAGGCGCGTAGGCGCGGTTTCCACTAAACGAGGCCATAAACGAGAGATGATCCAGGACACCATTCGACGATTGCCGGCGGAGTTCAGGGTATCCGATATCGAGAGAATATGTCCGGGAATAAGCAGGCCTACCATCAACAGGGTTCTTGCAACGCTCCGAGACAGTGGAGAGATCCGCTGTGTCAAGGCCGGTAGAGACGCGATATGGCGCAAGCTCTAGAAGACACCCACCGGTCTTGCGGTCGTGAAAGACTCCTGCCGGATCGGAGGCGGCCGCGGCCCGCATTCCCAAGAGAGGTATCAGCCAAAGGAAGCATGGCCGGGAAGGAGAGCGCAGAAACGGGGTCGGTCCTGTCGCAGGCGGATGAAACGGCTTAGAAGGAGCAAATGATCGACGGCGCAACATGGAGATCGAGGCGGAGGTGAAACGTGGACATCATAAAAGGCGGGGATTTCAAGGCGGTGGACTGGCGGGACGGCAGGGTGGTCCTGCTCGACCAGACGCGGCTTCCCGCGGAGGAGGTCTATATGGAGATCTCCGACTGGCGGGAGGTGGCCGAGGCCATAAGGAAGATGCGCGTGAGGGGAGCTCCGGCCATCGGGATAGCCGCCGCCTACGGCATCGCCCTGGCGGCCCTGGCGCCCGGCGCAGGGCGGGAGGTGGAGGCGGCGTGCCGGGAGCTGGCGACGGCGAGGCCCACGGCGGTGAACCTGGCGTGGGCGGTGGAGCGCATGCGCCGGGTGGCGGAGGGCGCGCCCGCGGAGGGGCTTGCGGCCGCCCTCCTCTCCGAGGCGCACGGGATCGCGGCGGAGCAGGACGCCGCCGACCACGCCATAGGCGAATTCGGGGCGGAGCTGCTCCCCGGGGGATGCCGCGTCCTCACCCACTGCAACGCGGGTGGGCTCGCCACCTATTCCTACGGCACCGCCCTGGGGGTGATCAAGACCGCCTTCCGCCGGGGGAAGATCGCCCACGTGTGGGTGGACGAGACGCGGCCCCTCCTGCAGGGAGCCCGCCTCACCGCCTGGGAGCTCATGCGCGAGGGCGTCCCCATGTCCCTCGTCTGCGACAACATGGCCGGACACCTCATGTCCAGGGGAGAGGTGGACGCGGTGGTCACCGGGGCCGACCGGGTGGCGGCAAACGGCGACAGCGCGAACAAGATCGGCACCTACGCCCTGGCGGTGCTGGCGGAAAAGCACGGCCTGCCCTTCTATATCGCGGCGCCGCTCTCCACCCTGGACCCCGCCGCCGCCGACGGCGGGTCCATCCCCATAGAGGAGAGGGAGGAGGCGGAGGTCACCACCCTCGCCGGGATGGCCATCGCCCCCGCGGGGGTACGGGCCCGGAACTTCGCCTTCGACGTCACCCCGGCAGAGCTCATCACCGCCATCATCACCGAAAGGGGCGTGGCCAGGCCTCCCTACGGAAGTTCCCTGCGCGAGCTCCTGGGCTGAAATCCGCCCTCCGCTGCGGTTGCGGCGCCCGCATGCCGCCTGGCCCGTGGGATTCCGGCGCACCTCCCGGGGGGCGCCGCGCCGGATGCCCTGGTTCGCATCGGTGGCCGGGCGATTCGTGCCGATCGCGGGTTGAACCTCGCGGCATCATGGCCACACCTCCCGGCATGTCATGGACCGTGGGGGTCCGGTGGACGTGTTGTAAAGTGCCGTGCGGGGTGCCGGAGCTCACTCGAAGGTGGGGGGGCATACCCGGCCCGTCACCCCGGTATGCTGCGAGGCGCCTCATCGTGCCCCGCGTTGCGCGGCGGCTCCGCTTGGCGTAACTTATAATGCGACCGTTGCGGCGCGAGAAAGGCTTGAAGGCGATGAAGGCGATGATCCTCGCGGCGGGGCTTGGAACCCGCCTGCGTCCCCTCACGGAGGAGATATCCAAGCCCATGGTGCCCATCGTCAACCGTCCCGTGATGGAGCACATCGTAGATCTGCTGGCGCGCCACGGCTTCCACGAGCTGTACGTTAACTTGCATTACCACCCCGAGGTGATCACCGGGCACTTCGGGGACGGCGCGAGATGGGGGCTCTCCATCACCTACTCCTTCGAGGAAGAGCTGCTGGGGACCGCCGGGGGCGTCAAGAAGCTGGAGCGGGAACTGGGCGGCGAGAGGTTCCTGGTCATCAGCGGGGACGCCCTCACCGACCTCGACCTCACCGCGCTCATGGCCTTCCATGCCGGGCACGGGGCCCCGGCCACCATCGTGGTCACGCCGGTAGACGACCCCTCCAAGTACGGGGTGGTGATAATGGACGAGGACGCCCGCATCGCGGCCTTCCAGGAGAAGCCCTCGCGCGAGGAGGCGCGCAGCCATCTCGCCAACAGCGGCATATACGTGTTCGAACCCGAGGTACTGGAGATGATCCCCCCGGGTTTCTACGATTTCGGCTCGCAGCTCTTCCCTCGTTTCCTGGCGGAGGGCACGCCTTTCTACGGCTACAGGCACCGGGATTACTGGAACGACGTGGGAAGCCTGGAGGAGTACAAGGCGGGGAATTTCGACGCTCTCACCGGCAAGGTAAAGGTGAGGATACCGGGCGTGAGGATAGGGGACGACGTGTGGATAGGGGACGAGACGGTGATCGAGGAGGACGTGGTCATGGTCGGCCCCATCTGCATCGGCTCCCGTTGCCTGGTGAGGAAGGGCGCCAAGCTCTTCGGACCCCTGGTGGTGGGGGACCGCACGGTCATCGACGAGGGCGCCGTGCTCTACCGCGGCATCAAGTGGGGGGACGGATACATCGGCAAGGACGCCCATCTCATGGATTCCATCGTGGGGTGGGAGGCGGAGATAGGGAGGGGGGCCTCCCTGCTCTCCGATACGGTGGTGGGACACCGCGTGGTCATCGGGGAGGGGAGCGTCATCCACCCCAGCGTGAGCATCATGCCGGGCTCGGTCATCGAGAAGAACCACCACTTCAAAGGCGACTGATGGGGTCAGCCCCGGACATGGGACATTTTGCATGTGCGGGTGTATACGTGCCAGGCCTGGACCTCGCTGCGCTCCGTCCAGGCACTGGCACCGTAGCGCCTGCGGCGCCATCGCTTCCGCGATGCAGTCTCTCGCGCGATAAAGGATGACGCCCCGCCCCTCGGGCACTGGCACCGCAGCGCCTGCGGCGCCATCGCTTCCGCGGTACATTTCACCGGTTGGGAGGCCATAAGAACCTTTCCCAACAACGAAAAGCACTCGCTCGTAACGAACCTGTCGTTCCGGGCAGGGCATGGATGGAATGACGCGGTTCTTCTCCTGCTCCCGCTCATGGCGCCGCCTTGCCGGAAACCCATCCCACTGTTGACATAACTAATATAACATGATAAATATGATAAACATGATAATAAATATACTTAACGAGTTGCTCTTCCCGGTGAGATGCGCCGGATGCGGGGGGTACCTGCGCAGGCCGATATGTCCCGCGTGCAACGCGGCCATGCCCATGGTAAGAGGGCACACCTGCTCGCGGTGCGGCAGGCCCACCATGTATGCGGTGGACGGCTGCCTGCAATGCGGCGCCGGCCTGAGACCTGTCGACCGCACGGTGGCCATGGCGGTGTACGAGGAGCCGCTGCGCTCCGTTATCCACAAGCTGAAATACGGCAACGGCTGGAGGCTTGCGGCTCCGCTGGGCGCCATGGCGGCGGCCCGACTCGCCCCGCACCTGGCCACGAGCCGGCCCGCCGTCACCTTCGTGCCCATGCACCGCCGCAGGAGGATGGAGCGAGGTTACGACCATGCCGAGAAGCTGGCTGCCGGCGTGGCGCGCGCCCTGGGTCTGGAGGCGGTACGCCTGCTTGAGCGCTCCCGTCTTTCCCCGTCACAGGCCTCCCTGGGGTTCGCGGAGAGGCGGAAGAACGTAAAGGGGGCGTTCAGGCTGAAGGCGGACGGCCGGCTGCCGGAGGAGGTGGTGGTGGTGGACGACGTGCTCACCACGGGTTCCACCCTGGCGGAGTGCGCGGAAACGCTCAAGGCGGGAGGGGCACGAAGGGTGGTGGCGTGCGTGCTCGCACGGGACCTCCTCGAGGTGGGATCGGTCCCTGAGGCGGTGTGACCGCGACCTGTCCCTCGCAAGGCGGAAAGCACGAATGGCGGGGTCGGCACAAATGGCCACGCCGTATTTACCGTTAAAAAGCGGGCCCGCGGATGACGATAATAATAGCGGTTGAAGGAGGCGAGAGATGCACACGCAGGCAAGACGGGATGACGCCGAGCGCCATATCATCGCCGGGGTCCATGCGCGGCGGGAAGAGCCCGCGTCGCCGTATCCGGCGCAGGTGGAGGTGTTGAGGGGCTTGCTGGAACCTCCCGAGGTACGCGAGCATCTCGTCGCCTCCCTGAAGAGCGCCATCGATAGCAACCGTTACCATATACCGGGGGAGTTGGTAGCCCAGAGCATGATGGAATGTCTGGTTCCCTGCCTGCGAAACTGATGGACTCGTACAACCGTCGCCCCCCGGTGCCTGCGCCGGGGGGTTTTCGATCGCCGGGAGGCCGGTAGGGAGTGCGGGCAGGCCATCCCGCGATGTGCGTCGGCTGGCGGCAGCCGGAAGTACGGTTCCCGCGCGGAGACATCGAGCCCGGCGCGCCAGGCGGTTCCAAGGTCCGCCGTCCCCGGTCCGTGGGCCGCCCGTGACGCCCGCCGGCGGCGAATCGCGGGAACCCGCAAGGGGAATGAGCCGTCCCCGCTGCGGAACCATCCGCGGCGCCCGCCGGGAGCGGCACTACTCCGCCCGGCCGGTTCCCGCGGTCAGCGCTGCCGCCGGGAGCGACCGCATGCGAGCCACGCTGGATGCGAAGCCCATTTGCCGCCCGCGGCGCCCGCCGGGAGCGGCACTACTCCGCCCGGCCGGTTCCCGCGGTCTGCGGTGCCGCCGCGCTCGCCAGGAGCGACCGCATGCGAGGAACGCGGGATGTGAGGCCCATTTACCGCCCGCCGCGCCCGCCGGAAGCTGCCGCTTCCGGCGTGGCGTATAATAGTATCGGAAGGCTTCGGCCCGGGTCTGTGGTTGAAAGTCGATGCCAGCCGCAGGCGAAACGACCCACGTAAGCCAACTCTTGGTTGGTGAGCATGGTGCGGCTTAGGGGTAAGTCCTGCCCGGCACAAAGCCGGAGAAGCGTAGTAGTGGAGGGCCAGGGATCTTTCCGGAGAAGAGCCCGCCCTCTGCGAGCCGTTCAGCAGGCGAGTGTGGGGTCAAAGACCAGGTCAGCCGGGTTCCGAGGCCTTCCTCGTGCCCGCCTGCATGTTGGCATCGGACCGATGGTATGCTAGTCTATTGCGAGTCGATGCACGGAAGCCGGGTCGCGGTCCGGGCGTGGACCAGCCCCATGAACAGGTCTCGATGATGGCCCATACCGACACCAGCCTGGTATGGGTTTTTTCGCTGAGAGGAAGGGAGCGAGGAACATGCAGATGATCGTCAAGGGGAAGAACCTGGAGGTCACCGACGCCCTGCGCGCGTACGCGCAGGAGAAGGTGGGCAAGGTGGAGAAATACCTCGATCGCATCACCAAGACCGAGATCGAGATGAGCGTGGAGAAGAACCCCAAGATCTCCGACAACCAGGTGGTGGAGGTCACCATCTTCTCCAGCGGCCCCGTGATCCGGGCCAAGGAGTCCGCCACCGACATGTATCAGGCCATCGACCTGGTGGCGGGCAAGCTCGAGCGCCAGGCGCGCAAGGTGAAGAAGAAGCTCATAGACCGCTCCCACCATGCGAAGAATCCCCTGAAGGAGATGGCGGTGGAGGAGGAGGAAGAGCTCGAGCCGGTGATCGTGAAGACCAAGAGCTTCCCGCTCAAGCCCATGACCCCCGAGGAGGCCTGCCTCCAGATGGACCTGGTAGGCCACGATTTCTTCGTCTTCGTCAACGCCGAGACGGAGGAGACCAACGTGGTTTATCGAAGAAAGGATGGGAACTACGGCCTGATCGAGCCGGGAGGTTGATATGCGCAAGCTCCTGGACATGGCGCGCCAGGTGCTGGATTACGTAATAAGGCGGGGCGCGACCATGCGCCCCTGAAAGGCCGAGCGGGAGAGGTCGCTCTCATGGAAATAAGGGTCAAGGCGCTGGCGGCGGCGGGCCTCTCGGGCTCCCTCGCGATAATCCTCTACCTCACCCTGGCTAGGGACATGCCCGTGTTCTGGTTCTCGGTCGTGCTGCTCGGTGTCCTCATGGTGGTTTGCGAGACCATGGGGGAGAAGATGTCCTCGGGAGGGCGTTCCACCTACGGCATCATGGTCATCTTCGCCGCAGTGGCCTCCCTGAACACGCCCTCGGCCATGATCGTCGCCCTTTGCGGAACCTTTCACCTGCGCATGCTCGAGCGCAGACAGGATCCCTGGGAGCTGGCGGCCACCGGCTCCATCTATTCCCTTTGCGCCTGGGCCTCCTCGGCCGTATATCATGCCCTGGGCGGCGCCTCGCGCGCCTTCACCCTCTCCGGTGCCATGCGCTCCCTGCTCCCGCTCCTGGTGGCGGCGGGGGTCTTCTGGGCACTGAACGCCCTGGCGGTGGCGGCGGTGCTGCGCTGGCGCGACGGCGTGGAGCCCGCGCGCTTCCTGCTGAGCGACGCCCTGAGGCTGCTCCCCAACCACCTCCTTTACGCCCTCGTGGGCCTGGGCATGGGGGTCATCTACGCCCAGAACGCCTTTCACGTCGCCCTGGACGCGGCGGGAAACGAGATCATCCTGGGCTCGGCTGCGGAGGCCCTGCGAGGCCTCTTCGCGCTCCTGGCCTTCACGGCCACCCTCGGGGTGGCCTGGTACTTCAGCGGCAAGAACATCGCGCTGCTGGAATCCTACGACCGCAGCATGGAGGCCCTGGTCACCCACATGGAGAGGCGCGAGCCCTACCTGGACGGCCACGCGGTGCGGGTCGCGGAGCACGCGGCGCGCATCGCCACTCACATGCGCCTGCCCGTCTACGAGGTGAACCGGCTGCGACACGCCGCCCTCCTCCACGACCTGGGGAGGCCGGTCATACCGCGCGGGATACTGCTGCAGAGGGCCCCGCTGAGCGGCGAGGAGTTCGAGCGCGTCAGGGCGCATCCCCTGGAGGGCGCCGCCAGGCTGGAGGAGGTCTCCTATCTCTCGGACATGGCCGAGGCGGTGAGGCATCACCACGAGTACTACGACGGCGGCGGCTACGTGGACGGACTGAAGGGGGAGACCATACCCCTTTCCGCGCGCATACTGGCGGTGGCCGACGCCTACGACGCCATGGTCCATCCCCGGCCCTGGAGGGATGCCAAGAGCCACGAGGCGGCCCTGGCCGAGCTGCGCGAGAACGCCGGGCGCCAGTTCGACCCCGAGATAGTGGAGCATTTCATCGCCTCCCTGCAGGCGGAGGAGGGCCGGGCGGCAAGAAGGGGAGAGGAGCAGGCGGCGGCCATGGAGGAAGGCGGGGCGGCGGAGGCCGCTCCCGGGGAGGCCGCGCCCGTGTCCGGCCGGGAGCGCTCGCGGAGGAGGGCCAGGCGGCGGGAGGAGATCCTGCGGGAGCGCAGGGAGGCCCGGGAGCGCCTGGAGCGGGAGGCCATGCTGAGGCTGCAGGAAGAGGGAGGCGAGGCGGTTCCGCGTGAAGGGGCCGCGGGCGAGGATGAGCCCGGAGATGCGCCGGGAGGTGAGGAGCGATGAACGAGAGGAGCCTGAAGGCCCTGCGCTTCCTCTCCGCCCTGCTCTTCCTGGCGGTGATCGTGGCGTGCGCCCCCTTCGTGAAGTGGGGGGACATCGACCCGGCGCGGACCTTCGGGCTCGCCGCCGTGCTGGCATTTTTCGAGGCCTGGAGGATCCAGTTCCCCTGGGGGAGGCCGCTGCGCCTGGGCATGGCGGCCATCCTTTGCGTCATCGCCATAAGGCCGCTCCCGGAGGCGGTGTTCATCTTCCTCCTGGGCAGCATGGTGGGGCGGGCTTTCTCCCGCCTGCAGCGCGAGGGAGAGGGCGACTTCCTGCACATCATCCAGCGCACCTACATCGTGGCCCTTGCGGGGCTGGTCTATCGCCTGGTGGCCTTCGCGGGATGGGAGATGAGCTGGAATCCCTACCCCGCCTATTTCGGCAACTTGCCCGACGGCAGCGTCTACCTCACCTATTTCAACCCCGTGGTGCTTCACCGCGCCCTGGTCTTCCCCGCGGCCTTCCTGGCCATGGCGCTGGTCTTCTATCTCGGGGAGGTGATCACCTCCTCGGTGGAGGCGGGGATCCTTCTGGCGGGCAACTGGCGCGTGATCCTGCCCCAGCACATGCGCCAGACCTTCCCCGCCTACCTCGCCATCACCGGCGCGGGGGCGCTGACCGCCCTCTATTTTCCGCGCCTGCCGTGGTTCAACTTCCTCGTCTTCCTGGTGCCGCTGCTCCTGGTGCGCATGGAGTCCAACCGCGACAAGGAGCTGGACGAGCGCTACTTCCAGACCATGCGCATCATCGGAGACGCCTTCGACCTTGCGCGCGGCATTCCGGGGCATTCGGGGAGGGTCAGCAACCTGGCGGCGGAGGTGGCGCGGGAGATGGGCGTCTCAGCCGAGGAGGCGCGCAACATCCGCTATGCCGCCGCCCTGCACGACATCGGGCGCATAGAGTTCGAGGGCGACGAGGAGGCGGAAGGGCACGCCGAGAGGGGAGCCGAGGTGCTGGAGGAGGTGCCGCGGCTGCGCCCCATCGCCCACATCGTGCGCCATTCCCACCCCTCCCCGGAGGAGGAAGGCGGGGCGGCGAGGATACCGGTGGGCGCGAAGATCATCGGGGCGGTGAGCGATTTCGACGTCCTCACCAACCATCCCGAGCGCAAGATGTCGCAGCGGGAGGCCCTGGAGGAGATGGGGCTCGAGCGGGGCAAACGGTATGATTCCATGGTCCTCCGCACCCTCACCCAGGTCCTGGAGGCCCAAGCGAGGGCGCGCCGGCGCCCGGAACGCGAGATCAGGCAGCGGGCCAAGGTGCTGGAGGAGGAGGAGCTCAAGGAGAGCCTGGAGGAGATCTTCCGCGAGGAAGATTAGGAGGGCTACCCGCCGGCCGGCGTTCCCCTGCCCGCGCCTCGGTTGTTACCCGCACCGCCTTTCCCGCGGTCCGCCCCTCCGCCCGGAGGGGTGGATCCCGAGGCACTCCCCTCCCGTCAAAAGGTCGCCTGCGGAGCGGAGCGGGCGGGAGGAAGGCGGGGACGGTTCCCGCCGACGCCGGGATCGCGTCCCCACCCCGCCGCGGAGGATGGGCAGGGGCGCTCGCCGGGCGAGCGCCGCGAGGTACCGCAGGCGGCTCGCGCCGGGATGGGGCCGAGGGCACAACCCCGTGCCCCGTTCCCGGAGGTGTGGGGAGACGGCACGCCGTGAAGGGGACACGGCGTTACGCGATGTTGAAAGGCACGCCGTATCCGTGGCATGGTAAGGATGCGGTGAAAGATGGCCCGCGCGCGGTCGAGGCGCGGCGGAGGAGCGAGGACAAAGGAGCGAGCGATGCGCAATCCCCTCGGGAAAGTCCTGCGCATGGGGGAGAAAAAGCGCCTGGAGCAGCTCTCGGCCCTGGTGGCGGAGGTCAACGCCCGGGAACCGGAGATGCAGCGTCTCTCCGACGCCGAGCTGGGCGGCCTCACCGGCGATCTCAAGGCCAGGCTGGAGAGGGGCGCGAGCCTGGACGAGCTCCTCCCCGAGGCCTTCGCGGCGGTGCGTGAGGCGGCGGTGCGCACCCTGGGGCAGCGGCACTTCGACGTGCAGGTCATGGGCGGGATCGTGCTCCACCAGGGAAGGATCGCCGAGATGAAGACGGGCGAGGGCAAGACCCTGGTGGCCACCCTCCCCGTCTATCTCAACGCCCTTGAGGGCAAGGGCGTGCACGTGGTTACGGTCAACGACTACCTGGCGCGGCGCGACAGCGAGTGGATGGGGGCCATCTACCGCTTCCTGGGCCTTTCCGTGGGCCTCATCCAGGCCCAGATGCCCAGGGAGGAGAGGTACCGCGCCTACCGGGCGGACGTCACCTACGGCACCAACAACGAGTTCGGCTTCGATTACCTGCGGGACAACCTGGAGATAAGCCGCGAGCGCCGGGTGCAGAGGGGGCACCATTACGCCATCGTGGACGAGGTGGACTCCATCCTCATCGACGAGGCCAGGACGCCCCTGATCATCTCGGGCGCGGCCGAGGAATCGGCCAGGCTCTACCGCCAGTTCGCCCAGGTGGCCCCGAGGCTCAAGGCGGGGGAGGACTACGAGGTGGAGGAGAAGACCCGCACCGTCTCCATCACCGAGGAGGGCATCCACAAGGTGGAGACCATGCTGGGCCTGGACAACCTCTACGACCACCTCAACACCCCTCTGGTGCACCACCTCCAGAACGCCCTCAAGGCCAAGGAGCTCTACCGGCGCGACGTGGACTACGTGGTCAGCGACGGCCAGGTGATCATCGTGGACGAGTTCACGGGCCGCCTCATGCCCGGCCGGCGCTGGAGCGACGGCCTGCACCAGGCGGTGGAGGCCAAGGAGGGTTTGCGGGTACGCCAGGAGAACCAGACCCTGGCCACCATCACCCTGCAGAACTATTTCCGCATGTACGGGAAGCTGGCGGGCATGACGGGAACGGCGGCCACTGAGGCGGGCGAGTTCGAGGAGATATACGGCCTGGAGGTGGTGGTCATCCCCACCAACCTGCCCATGATCAGGACGGACCACAACGACGTCATCTACAAGACGGAGGAGGCCAAGTTCCGCGCCGTGGTGGAGGACATCGTCTCCTGCTATGAGCGCGGCCAGCCCGTGCTGGTGGGGACCATCTCCATCGAGAAGTCGGAGCGCCTCTCGGCCATGCTCAAGAAGCGCGGCATACCCCACGAGGTCCTGAACGCCAAGCACCACGCGCGGGAGGCGGAGATCGTGGCCCAGGCGGGACGCCTGGGGGCGGTTACCATAGCCACCAACATGGCCGGGCGGGGCACGGACATCATGCTGGGCGGCAACCCGGAGATGCTGGCCCGCCGGAAGCTCGCGGGCAGGGTGGAGGTCGGCGAGGAGGAGTACCGCGCGGTGCTCGAGGAGACGCGCAGGGAGTGCGAGGAGGAGAAGAAGAAGGTCATCGAGCTCGGGGGGCTCTACGTCCTGGGCACCGAACGCCACGAAGCCCGCCGCATCGACAACCAGCTCAGGGGCCGCTCCGGGCGCCAGGGAGACCCGGGGATGTCGCGCTTCTACCTCTCCCTGGAGGACGACCTCATGCGCATCTTCGCCTCCAGCACCGTGGCCTCTCTCATGGACCGGCTACGCCTTCCCGAGGACGTTCCCATCGAGAACAAGATGGTGACCCGGGCCATCGAGACGGCGCAGAAGAACGTGGAGGCCAACAACTTCGAGGTGCGCAAGAACCTCCTCAAGTACGACGACGTCATGAACACCCAGCGCGAGGTCATCTACGGCGAGCGGGACCGCATCCTCGAGGGAGAGGACCTCCACGCGCGGGTCGAGGAGATGATCCCCGAGGTCATCGAGGCGGCGCTGGAGCGTCACCTGGACCGGGACGAGTACCCGGAGAACTGGGACCTTGAAGGCCTCTTCCGCCACCTTAAGACCCTCTATCCCGTCACCTTCGGCCCCGGGGACATCGACCTGCAGGCCCTCACCTACGAGGGGCTGCGCGACGCGCTGGTGGAGGACGCCATGGAGGTCTACCGGGCGCGGGAGGAGGAGTTCGCCGCCACGGGGCGCGACATCCGGGACATCGAGCGCGTGGTGATGTTGCGGGTGATCGACAACCGCTGGCGGGACCACCTCTATGACATGGACCACCTGCGCGACAGCGTGGGGCTGCGCTCCTTCGCGGGGCGCGACCCCCTGGTGGAATACCAGAACGAGGCCTTCGCCTCCTTCCAGGAGCTCATCGCGAGCATCCAGGAGGAGTTCCTGCGCTACATGTTCCACATCCAGGTGGTGAAGGCGGAGGAGCGCCCTTCCCTGCGCGTGGTGGAGGGGAGCGGCGGCGAGGGCGGAAGGAAGAAGCCGGAGGCGGCGCGCTCCCAGAAGGTGGGCAGGAACGCCCCCTGTCCCTGCGGGAGCGGGAAGAAGTACAAGTTCTGCTGCGGTTCGTGACGGGCCTGCGGCTGACGGAGAAGAGGACGGAGGACCGGGTAACCCTGGTAGAGGACAAGGAGGGCCAGTTGCTGAGCGACTACCGCGGAGAGCTCGTGGAGATAGCTGAAAGGCTGGAGAAGATAAAGGAGTATCTTTGACATAGAGGGCAAGCGGGCACGGGCGGCGGAGCTGGAGACGCAGGCCTCCCGTCCCGACCTCTGGGAAGACCAGGAGAACGCCAGGAGCATCCTGGCGGAGCTCGCGTCCTGCAGGGACACCGTGGAGAACTGGGAGGGGCTGGATTCCCAGCAGCGGGAGCTGGCGGAGCTGGTGGAGCTGGCCCAGGAGGAGGAGGACCTCAGCCTTCTGGAGGAGATCGCGGCGGGGGTGAGAGGCCTGCGGCGCGAGGTGGACCGCCTGGAGGAGAAGAGCCTGCTCTCGGGGGAGTTCGACGCCAGGGATGCCATCGCCAGCATCCACCCTGGCGCCGGGGGTCTGGAGTCCCAGGACTGGGCGGAGATGTTGTTGCGCATGTACCTGCGCTGGGCGGAGTCGCGCGGCTTCAAGGTGGATCTCAACGACGTGCAGGAGGGAGAGGGCGGGGGCATAAAGAGCGCCACCTTCACCGTGCACGGCCCCTACGCCTACGGCCTGCTCCTCCCCGAAAAGGGCGTGCACCGCCTGGTGCGCATCTCCCCCTTCGACGCCTCCAGCCGCCGCCACACCTCCTTCGCCTCCCTGGACGTCATCCCCATGCTGGAGGACGAGGGAGAGATCGAGATCGACCCCAGGGACCTGCGCATCGATACCTACCGCTCCAGCGGCGCGGGAGGGCAGCACGTTAACGTCACCGACTCCGCGGTGCGCATAACCCATCTACCCACCGGCATCGTGGTCTCCTGCCAGAACGAGCGCTCCCAGATCTCCAACCGCCAGACGGCCATGCGCATCCTGCGGGCGAGACTGGCGGACCTGGCCCGCAGGGAGAGGGATAAGGAGGTGGCCAGGCTCAGGGGCGAGAAGATGGAGATAGGCTTCGGGAGCCAGATCCGCTCCTACGTGCTCCATCCCTACCGCATGGCCAAGGATCACCGCACCGGGCTGGAGGTGGGCAACGTGGACGCGGTGCTCGACGGCGACCTGGACGACTTCATCGACGCCTACCTGCGCCTGAAGGCCTCCTCGTAGGGGGGTCGGACCTTTCACTCCCGGTTCACGGCATGTTCATGCATGTATTGGCAATAAATGGTTGATGCCCATGATTCGAGACCAGGACCTTTTCAAGGTATAATACCGCGGGAGAGAGGCCGGCCGGAGGAAAGGAAAACGAGTGGCTGCGGCGAGGGAATATGAGATAAGAGTGGACCTCCACGTGCATTCCGTATCCAGCGGCCATGCCTACTCCACCATCGAGGAGTGCGCCCGTGCGGCGGCGGAGAAGGGACTGGAGGCCTTCGCGGTGGCCGACCACGGACCCGCCATCCCGGGCTCCGGCAACCTGTACCATTTCTGGAACCTCAAGGTCGTCCCCAGGCGCTGGCACGGCGTGCTGGTGCTGCGCTCGGTGGAGGCGAACATCCTGGATGTGGAGGGAAACCTGGACCTGCCCGACAAGGTGCTGGCGAGCCTGGACCTGGTGCAGGCGGGGCTGCACCCCTACACCGGGTACCGGGGAGAGGGAGTGGAGGACAACACCGCCGCCCTGCTGGCGGCCATCGCCCATCCCCTGGTGGACGTGATCGTGCATCCCGACAACCCCAACTATCCCGTGGACATGGAGCGGGTGGTGGAGGCGGCGGCGAGGGCGGGAAAGGCCCTGGAGGTGAACAACAGCTCCTTCGTCTATACCCGGGAGGGCAGCGGGGACAACTGCCGCCTCCTGGCGCGGCTGGCCGCGGAACGCGGGTGTTACCTCTCCGTGGGGAGCGACGCCCACGTGGCCACCTTTGCAGGAGAATTCTCGCACGCGGTCGAAATATTGCGGGAAGCTGACGTGGATCCGCGCAGCGTGGTAAACTGCTCCCTCGAGAGCCTGGAGGGGTTCCTGTCCGCACGGGGAAAGGGCCTCGTCCTGGATTGAGGGAGAGGAGGCGGGGGAGGAAGGAAGGAGCATGCTCATACCCATGCGCAGGCCGGAAGGAGCGGTGGCGAGGGAAGTGGAAGAGCAGGAGCTCAGGGAGTATCTGGAAAATATAGCCAGAGAGGTGCGGTGGGACATCGTGCGCATGATCGGGCTGGCGGGGAGCGGTCACCCCGGCGGCTCCCTCTCCTGCGCGGACATCCTGGTATGCCTCTACTTCCACAAGATGAACCACGACCCCAGGCGTCCCGACTGGCGTCACCGCGACCGCTTCGTGCTCTCCAAGGGCCACGCCGCACCCGCCCTCTACGCGGTGCTGGCCCGCAGCGGATATTTCGACCGCGAGGAGCTCTGGAAGCTGCGCCGCCTGGGCGCCATGCTCCAGGGTCACCCCGACCGTCTCAAGACCCCGGGGGTGGAGATCTCCACCGGGTCGCTGGGCCAGGGGCTCTCGGCGGCGGTGGGCATGGCCCTGGGCCTGCGCATGGAGGGAAATCCGGCCCGCGTCTACGCCCTCATCGGGGACGGCGAGAGCCAGGAGGGGGGCATATGGGAGGCGGCCATGCTGGCGGGCCACCAGCGCCTGCGCAACCTCACGGCCATCCTGGACCACAACGGCCTGCAGATCGACGGCCGGTGCTGCGAGGTGGTCGACCTGGGCGACATCGCCGCCAGGTGGCGGGCCTTCGGATGGGAGGTCCTCGAGGTGGACGGCCACGACGTGCTGGAGATATGTGCCGCCCTGGACCGGGCGGAGGGGTTCGACCGACCGGGCATGATCATCGCCCACACCGTGAAGGGAAAGGGCGTGTCCTTCATGGAGAACAACGTGGATTTCCACGGCAAGGCGCCCACCCCCGAGGAGATGGAGAAGGCCTTGAAGGAGATCGAGGGCTCTTGACGGCGCAGCAGGAGACCAGGAGCACCCGGGACGGATACGCCGCGGCCCTTCTGGAGCTGGGGGAGAAGGATGAGCGCATCGTGGTCCTCGACGCGGACCTCGCCAAGTCCACCCAGACCGAGAAGTTCAAGCAGCGCTTCCCCGAGCGTTTCGTGGACTGCGGGGTGGCGGAGCAGAACCTCATGGCCACGGCGGCTGGCCTGGCGGCAACGGGAAAGATAGTCTTCGCCTCCACCTTCGCCGTCTTCGCCACCGGCCGCGCCTACGACCAGGTGCGCAACTCCATCGCCTACTCCAACCTGGACGTGAAGATCTGCGCCAGCCACGGCGGCATCACGGTGGGGGAGGACGGCTCCTCGCACCAAGCCCTGGAGGACATCACCCTCATGCGGGCCATCCCGCGCATGAAGGTGGTGGTGCCCGCGGATTACCACGAGACCCGCGAGGCGGTGAAGGCCGTGGCCTACATCGGGGGCCCGGTCTACGTGCGCCTGGGGCGCCCCAAGGTGCCGGTGATCTTCGGCGACGATTACCGCTTCGAGTTCGGGAAAGCGCGGCTCATGCGCGAGGGGAAGGACGTGACCGTGATCGCCTGCGGCTACATGCTCCACCAGGTCCTGGACGCCGCGGAGGAGCTGGCGCGGGAGGGGATCGAGGCCGAGGTGCTCAACCTGCACACCGTGAAGCCCCTGGACCGCGAGGGCATCCTGGACTCGGTCTCGCGCACCGGCAGGGTGGTTACCTGCGAGGAGCACACCGTCCTGGGAGGTGTGGGGGGTGCCGTCGCCGAACTCCTGGTAGAGGAGATGCCCGTGCCCGTGCGCATGATAGGCATCCGGGACAGCTTCGGCACCTCGGGGTCCGCCGAGGAGCTGGTGGAACATTTCGGTCTGGACGCCCGTCACATCGCCGAAGTGGTGCGGAGCTTCCTGGCGGGAAGGAAGGACGTGGCGCCGCGCGCTTGAACGAGGGGAGATGATGGAACGTGATCCGCATGCGGAGGGTCACCAAGATATACAAGGGCAACATCTATGCCCTGGAGGATATCACCCTGGACATCGAGAAGGGGGAGTTCGCCTTCCTGGTCGGGCCCTCGGGCTCGGGGAAGAGCACTTTCATCAAGCTGCTCATCAAGGAGGAGGAGCCCACCAGCGGGCAGATATACATCGCCGACACCAACATCGGCCAGCTGCGCAAGTGGAAGGTGCCCTACCTGCGGCGCAAGATCGGGTGCGTGTTCCAGGATTTCAAGCTCCTGCCCCACAAGACCGTCTATCAGAACGTGGCCTACGCCATGGAGGTGACGGGAAAGTCGCGCCGGCTGGCGGAACAGCAGGTGCCGGAGGTGCTGAAACTGGTGGGCCTGGGGCACAAGCTGGACGCCTTCCCGGACGAGCTCTCCGGCGGCGAGCAGCAGCGCGTGGCCATCGCCCGCGCCTTCATCAACCGCCCCCCCATCCTGCTGGCCGACGAGCCCACGGGGAACGTGGACCCCTCCCTGGCGGAGGGCATCGTGCGCCTCTTGGAGAGGATAAACGAGGCGGGCACCACGGTGATCGTGGCCACCCACGACAAGGCCATCGTCAACACCTTCAGAAAGCGGGTGATCGCGCTGGAGAACGGGCGCATCATCAGGGACCAGGACAGGGGCGTGTACGGCTATGAATAAGATCGCCTATTTCGCCTCCGAGACCTGGGCCTCGCTGAGCAAGAACCTCATCCTCGCCGTGGCCGCCGTCGCCGTGGTGGCGGTCTCCCTGGGCATCCTGGGCATGGTGGTCATGGGCTGGAACATGTTCAGCAACATGATCAAGAACGCGGAACGCAAGGTGGGCGAGGTGGACATCTACCTCTCCGACCTCACCACCGAGGAGGAGCGCGCCGCCATCGAGGCCTTCCTGGTGAGCATCCCCGAGGTCGATCCCACGAAGGTGGTCTACAAGACCAAGGACCAGGCCCTGGAGGAGTTCAAGGAGAGGTTCAAGGACCAGCCCGAGCTTTGGGAGTACATCGACGAGAACCCCCTGCCCAATTCCTACGAGCTCATGACCAAGGACCCCAAGGACGTGGGGCTGGTGGTGGGGAGGATCAACAACGAGGCTCCCTTTCGCGACCGCATCGAGGACGTGAAGTCGGCGAGCTCGGCCATCGAAAAGCTGGAGAACATCTTCGACAAGTTCCGCCAGATCGGCATCGTAGGCGTCATCGCGCTCTCCGTCGTCGCCGTGCTCCTGGTCTCGGTGACCATCCAGGTGGCCATCTTCGCGCGGCGCAGGGAGATCGGGATCATGAAGCTGGTGGGGGCCACCAACTGGTTCATCCGCTGGCCTTTCGTGCTTGAGGGGGTCTCGGAAGGCCTGGTGGGCTCGGCGGTGGCCATCCTGGTCGCCCTGGCGGTGAAGGTGTGGATCCTGGACAAGCTCATCGAGAACCTGCAGTTCCTCCGCCTGTCCCTCTCTCCAGGCCTGCTGGCGGTGCTCTTCCCGCTCATGGTCCTGGGCGGCGTGGTCATCGGGGCGCTGGGAAGCGCCTACGCTCTGGGGCGTTTCCTGGAGGTGTGATCGCGCGGCGCGGGCGGCGGGAGCTCGAGCGCAAGAGGAAAGGCCGGCGATGGAGAGGCTAGAGCTGCGGGGTCCCCATGACGGCGATAGGCGTCGCCGCGACCGCCTCATAATCATCCTCTCCCTCGTCCTTTCCTTTCTCCTGGTGGGCTCCTGCTTCGCGGTGCCCTATCTCCTCACCCGGGAAAAGCCCTCCGGCTCGAGCCGCGCCGGGGACGGCGGCTCCTCTGCCCCGGAGGGCTCCGGAGTTAGCGGGGGCGCGAAGGAGCTGGAGGGGGTCCTGCTGGAAAGCGACGCCTATGGGCGCGCCCGGGAGATAATTGAGGCCAACTACGTGGACGAGGTGGACCCCGATCTCCTGCTGAACTCAGCGGCCCGGGGCATACGCCGCCTCTACGAGGCCGGGGCGGATGAAGGAGCCCTGGTGGAGCGGGGGATAACCGCCATGATCGACTCCCTGGACGACCCCTTTTCCACGTTCATGAGCGCCGAGGACCTGGCCATGCTGGATACCCAGCTCTCGGGGCGTCTATCCGGCGTGGGGGTCGCCCTGGAAAAGGTGAAGAACGAGGTGCGGGTGACGCGGGTCCTCGAGGGGACCCCCGCTCAGGAGGCCGGCCTCCAGGAGGGGGACATAATCAAGGAGGTAGACGGCAGGGCCACCGGGGACATGGAACTGGAGGCGGTGGTCTTCCTCATCCGCGGTCCCGAGGGCACCACGGTGCGCCTGGGAGTGGCCAGGCCTCCTTCCCTGGAGGTGACCTATTACGACATCGTGCGCAGGGAGATAGAGATACCGGTGGTCAAGAGCGAGATCAGGGAGGGGGAGGTGGGATACCTGCGCCTCACGGACTGGACGGAGGACGCGCAGGAGAAGATCTCCCAAGCCCTCTCGGAGCTGGCGTCGAAGGGAGCCGGGTCCCTGGTCATCGACCTGCGTTCCAATCCCGGCGGATACATGGAGCCCGCCATAAGAGCGGCGGACATGTTCCTGCGCGACGGGGTCATCGTATCGTCGCGGGGACGGGTGGGGGGAGCCACGCGCGATTACCGCGCCGACGGCGAGGTGGAATGGGACCTCCCGGTGGTGGTGCTCATCAACCGCGGCACCGCCAGCTCCTCGGAGATCTTCGCCGCCGCCCTGCGCGAGAACGAGCGTTGCGTGCTGGTGGGGGAGACCACCTTCGGGAAGGGCTCCATCCAGAAGATCTTCCGCCAGGAGGACGGCACCGGCCTGCGCCTCACCATCGCCCGCTACTACACCCCCAGCGGCGCGAGCATCGACGACGAGGGCATCGCCCCGGATATCAGGGTGACGAACCCGGTGGTCGGCGATGAGGACGCCCAGCTCCAGCGCGCCCTCGAGGAAGCTGCGGCGAGGCGGCCGTGAAAGAGATAAAGCCCTCTTGCGAGGGCGTTATTAAAGTTGGTGGAGGCGGGGGGAGTCGAACCCCCGTCCAGAAATCCGGCCGGGTGGGCTCTACGAGCGTATCCGCCGCGAGGTTTTTCGCCACCGGGTCGCCCGGCGGAGGGCTTGCCGGCGGCTATCCCGTCAGGGTTTTCCCTCGGCCCTTACGGGAGTGGGGCCTCGGTGAGCCCGCTGCATGACGCCCCTTCCCCGGTCGCGGGCCTCCCGGGGAGGAACGGGCCGCCTAAGCGGCCAGAGCCAACTCGCTGTCGGCGTCTGTTGGTTTTCCCGCTTGTTAACGAGGCTCGGGTCCCCGGCTCGCTCCCGCGCCGGCCGCCGATCCCTGTCGAAGCCGTTTCGCCCCCAGGTTTTCAATGAGCTATACGATCCGTCAACTCTATTGTAACCCCTATGGCAACTCTCGTGGGCTATACTGCCGGGAGGGGGACGGGGACCCGGGCGGTTTGCGCCGGCCGCTGACTCGAGGCGGAAGGTCCTGGCGAGGGCGGGTACATGGACCGAAGGCCTGGCATACGGCGGGCGCAGCACGAAGCCGGAAAGCGGCGCGGGGTGCCGTCAGGTTGCGGCCCCGGGGCGATCCTGCCGGGGGACATGCCGCCGCGGAGCCGCGGAGGAGGTGCGGGCAGGGGCCGGTTCGCCTCATTCCCGGTCGCGGCGACCCCGACCGGCCTCCTTGAGGGTGCGCTCGAGGTCCCGGCGCGCCTCCCGCTCCATGATGTCCCGGCGGCGGTCGGCCTTGGCCTTGCCCCGCGCCAGCCCCAGCTCCACCTTGATCCTGCCCCTCTCGTTGAGGTACAGCCTCAAGGGGATGAGGGTGTACCCTTTCTCGTTTACCTTGCCCTCCAGCCTGCGCAGCTCTTCCCGGTGCATCAACACCTTGCGCGGCCGCAGCGGCTCGTGGTTGAAGGCGCCGCCGTGGCTGTAGGGGGCGACGTGCATGTTCTCCAGGAAGAGCTCCCCGCCGCTCATCCTGGCGAAGCTGTCGCGCAGGTTGGCCCTCCCCTCGCGGATGGACTTCACCTCCGAGCCCAGGAGGGAGAGGCCGCCCTCGAATCGTTCCTCTATGTGGTAATCATGCCTGGCCTTGCGGTTCTCGGCCAGGGTCCTCACGCTTCCCATCGCCGTTCCTTTCCTCCGCCGCAGGCAACATCATAACCCACGTGTCGGGCTGAGCAAACTCCCCCGCCGCCGGCGACCGATGGCATACAAGGTAACTAAAGGCAGAGTATGGGCGAGGCGATAACAACCTTAGAGCCGCTGGGGGAATGAAGCGCGGCTCGAAGCGAGAAGGATGGCTTTATGCCACCGCGAGCGCTGGAGGTGGGGGAGATGGACGGACGGGGCGGCCACGAGATGAGGAGCTTCCTGCTCCTGGTTACCGGCCTGGTGGTCTTGCTGATCGTGGCGGTGATCCTCTATACCACCCTGGATTCCATCCGCCGCATCAACCGCGAGGCGGAAAAGGAGAAGGAGGGCATCACGGAGGCCCTGGTGTCCTACCTGGCCACGTCGGCGAAAGCGTCCTCGGGGTTGGCCCGGGATCCGGTGATCTCCAGCGTTTTCAGCCAGGAGATGATGTCTTCGTTCGCGCGTGGAGACATGTCCATGATATCCGCGTTTCTTGCCGCCATATTGAGGCCCCTCTACGATGCGGAATACGTGGTGGTGGTGATCGGAGGCGAGGTGGTGGCGGAGAGCGTCGAGGCAGGGCTGGACTTCAGGGATTTTCCCACCGAGATGCCCGGCTCCGGCGATGAGGTGACCTACGAGGTGCTGGATGGCCTGGGCGACAGAGAAGGCTATTTCATCTCCTTCTACCGCCCCTTCAGCATGCCGGGGCTAG
>FWPV01005044.1_pt1 | contig 26912 bp, 26 predicted proteins | sample 2228371 | NCBI WGS metagenome assembly FWPV01 (sample SAMEA103939776, study PRJEB20133) | metagenome
CCAGATCGAGCCGGCCCACCTCTTGCGCACCCTCCTGGCCCAGGAGGAGGGGCTCATCCGGCCCCTGCTGAAAAAGCTGGAAGTGGACCCCCAGAAAGTCATCCAGGGGACGGAGGACATTCTCACCCGGTTGCCCAGGGTGAGCGGCGACGTCCAGGTGTACCTCTCCCCGGGTTTGAATAAGGTGTTGGACGCGGCCTTCAAGCAGGCCAGCGCCATGCACGACGAGTTCGTCTCCACCGAGCACCTCTTCTATGGCCTGGCCGCGGACAAAGACAGCGACACCGGCCGCCTGCTGGCCGGGCTCGGCCTCACCACCGAGGCGATTCTCCGGGTGTTGGCGGAGCTCCGGGGCTCCACCCGCATCACCGACCAGGCTCCGGAAGAGAAGTTCCAGCCCCTGGAGAAATACGGCCGGGACCTCACCGAGATGGCCCGGGCCGGCAAACTGGACCCGGTCATCGGCCGGGACAGCGAAATCCGGCGCATCGTCCAGGTGCTCAGCCGGCGCACCAAGAACAATCCGGTGCTCATCGGCGAGGCGGGGGGGGGCAAGACCGCCATCGTGGAGGGCCTGGCCCAGCGCATCGTCAACGGCGACGTGCCCGAATCCCTGAAGGACAAGCGCCTGGTGGCCCTGGACCTGGGGGCCCTCATCGCCGGCACCAAATACCGGGGCGAATTCGAGGACCGGCTCAAGGCCGTGCTCAAGGAGGTCACCGAATCCGACGGCCAGATCATCATGTTCATCGACGAGCTGCACACCCTGGTGGGCGCCGGCGCGGCCGAAGGCGCGGTGGACGCCAGCAACATGCTGAAACCGGCCTTGGCTCGGGGGGAGCTGCGCTGCGTGGGGGCCACCACGGTAAACGAATACCGCAAGTACATCGAAAAGGACGCGGCCCTGGAGCGGCGCTTCCAGCCCATCTTCGTGGCCGAGCCTTCGGTGGAGGACACCATCGCGATACTTCGGGGCCTCAAGGAGCGCTACGAGGTGCACCACGGGGTGCGCATCAAGGACTCGGCCATCGTGGCCGCGGCGACGCTCTCCCACCGCTACATCACTGACCGGCACCTGCCGGACAAGGCGGTGGACTTGATTGACGAGGCGGCCAGCAAGCTCCGGATGGAGATCGACAGCCGGCCGGCAGAGATCGATGAAGTGGAGCGCAAGATCACCCAGGAGGAGATCGAGCGGGAGGCCCTGAAACGGGAGGAGGACCCGGCCTCCAAGGAACGCCTGGCCAAGATCGAAAAGACCCTGGCGGACCTGCGGGAAAAACTGGCGGCGCTCAAGGCCCGCTGGGGCCAGGAAAAGGAGGTCATCAGCCGCATCCGGGCCCTCAAGGAGAACATCGAGAAGGCTAAGATCGAGGAGGCCCAGGCCGAACGCCAGGGCGACCTGGCCAAGGCCGCGGAGCTCAAATATGGCAAGCTGCTGAACCTGCAAAAGGAGCTGGAGGCGGAAAACGCCAAGCTCAGCGAGCTCCAGAAGCAGGAAGGGGCCATGCTCAAGGAGGAGGTGGACGCCGAAGACGTGGCCGAAGTGGTGGCCAAGTGGACCGGCATCCCGGTGTCCCGCCTGTTGGAGGGGGAAAAGCAGAAGCTGCTGCACATGGAGGAGCGCCTGGGCGCCCGGGTGGTGGGCCAGGAGGAGGCCATCCAAGCGGTGGCCAACGCGGTGCGCCGGGCCCGCAGCGGCCTCCAGGACCCCAACCGGCCCCTGGGCTCCTTCATCTTCCTGGGCCCCACCGGCGTGGGCAAGACCGAGCTGGCCAAGGCCCTGGCCGAGTTTCTCTTCGACAGCGAGCAGGCCATGGTGCGCCTGGACATGAGCGAGTACATGGAGAAGCACACGGTCTCCCGGCTCATCGGCGCCCCCCCGGGCTACGTGGGTTACGAGGAGGGCGGTCAGCTCACCGAGGCGGTGCGGCGGCGGCCTTACAGTGTGGTGCTCTTTGATGAAATCGAGAAGGCCCACCCCGAGGTCTTCAACGCCCTGCTCCAGATCCTGGACGACGGCCGCCTCACCGACGGCCACGGCCGCACCGTGGACTTCAGGAACACCATCGTCATCATGACCAGCAACATCGGCAGCCAGTACATCGCCGAGGCGGTGAGTGAAGCCCAGATGCGGGAACGGGTCCTGGAGGCCCTGCGCCACCATTTCCGGCCGGAATTCCTCAACCGGGTGGACGACATCCTTATCTTCCACCGCCTCACCCTGGAGCAGCTGCACCGGATCGTGGACCTGCAGATGGCCCGGCTGAAAAAGCTTTTGGCCGAACACCATCTGGATATCGAACTCACCGAGCGGGCCAAGGACTTCCTGGCCGAGGCGGGCTACGACCCGGTGTACGGGGCCCGGCCCCTGCGGCGGGCCATCCAGAAGCATGTCCAGGACAAGCTGGCGCCCATGATCCTGTCCGGCCAGTTCAAAGAGGGCGACGTTATCCGGGTGGACGCCGAAGCGGGCGGGCTCACCTTCGGTCGCAAGGAGGATTGAAACAAGCTGAGCGGATGGGGGGAAAGGACCGGAGGCTGAGGCCCTGCCTCCAGCCCCACCCGGAGAGCAGGACGGCGACACCGGAGGTCCGCGGCGGCGCCCAGGCTGAACCTCTGCCCCACCCAAACCAGGACGCTCCGCCAACCACCAGGAGACCTGGAAGGCACGCGGGGATAGACTCTGTGCCCCCTAAGAGCCGAAAGCCGCCACCGGAGACGACCGGGCCATCAGATCATGACCCAAGGTGCAGTTCTGGAAAGGAGTTTCGCTGGAAAATCGCCAGAGAGCCCGAAAAAACCTTGACTTTTGCTCCCCGACAGCTAAAATGGCTGCACCATCCAGAAGTATCTGTCTCTGTTTCCCATTTCCATGGCGCGCTCTTTTCCTCTGGGACTCCTGGCTGTGGTCCTGCTGGCGCTTGCCGGCGGGCCGGACGGCGTGGCTTGGGGCAGCGCCGCGCTCCCGGCCGGCCTGGGGAAAACCGCCTCTGAGCATGCTGGCGGCGAGCTGTTTCGGGGGCCGCCGGCCCCCTCCCCGGTGTACCGCCTGCCCCGATCCTGGCGGGATTTTTCCACGCTGTTAAGCAAACTGCCGCTCCTCGAGAACTTCCTCACCTCCCCGGAGGCGCCGGGGCTGTTGCCCGCCGTGCCCGAGCCGCCCCGGCCGCCGGCCAAGGCCATCCTGGCCGAGGTGGGTCCGGCTGCTCCCCCGCCCCGTCCCCCCTTGGTCTCGAACCCCGCCCGACTGACCGCCCTGCCCACCCGGCCTACGGCCCCGCAGATGTCCCGGCAGGCCGGCGGGGGGGCCTATTGCTTCCCGGTGGCCCCGCCCTATTCCTTCGGCAATGACTGGGGCGCCTACCGGCACGGCGGCCGGCTGCACAAGGGCATCGACATCTTCGCCCCGGAGGGCACCGAGGTCTATGCCGTCACCAACGGGGTGATCTACAAGCTGACCCAGTGGCGGGGCGGCGGCACCACCCTGCTGCTCCTGGGCCATGACGGCAAGCTCTATGGCTATCTGCACCTGGTGGGCTACGCCGCGGGCATCGTGGAAGGCAAGACGGTGAGGCGGGGTGAGCTCATCGCCTACGTGGGCCGCTCCGGGGTCAGCAGTTCAGAACCGCATCTGCACTTTCAGCGCTATGTCGGCCCGTATCCCCACAAAGAAGCCCTGGAAAACCCGTATGACTTCCTGGTGGCCGACTGCCAGGGCCAGCCCAGCCGCTATGCCGCCCAGCCCCAGGGCTTTCCTCGGGTGCCGGAAATCTCCCGGGGCCTGCCGACGACGACGGGGAATCCTGTGAAAGTGTTACGCAGCCAATCCAAAATCAAGGTGATCACCCTCAACCCCGACCCCCGGCTGGACGCCATCCCCATCCTCAGGGGCTCCTCCCGCCGCTAGCCCTCCCTTCGATTACAGAGGCTTTCTCACCGGGTTGTGGCCTCATATAATGACCGCCCACCGCACCGCTAGCCCTCCCTTCGATTACAGAGGCTTTCTCACCCCTCAGCGGACCCGGCTCGCACCCTAAAGGCCCTGGTCTAACTCGCGGAGCACCTCCGGCCACCTGCGGCCTGCCGGCCCGGCCAGGAAAAAGTCGGTGACTGTGCGGCTCAGGGAGGTGTGCTCCAGGTTGTTTTCCACCACCACCGCCCCGGCCGCTTTGGCCGCGGCGGGGAGGAAGCTGGCCGGGGCCACCTCGCCCGAGGTGCCGATGACCAGGAGCAGGTCGCAGGCGGCTACCAGGAGGTTGGCGGCCGTCTGAGCCGCGGGCGGGATGGCCTCGCCGAAAAAGACCACGTCCGGCTTGATGAGGCCGCCGCAGTAGCAATAGAGGGGGAGCCGGGCGAAATCCAGGGCGGCCCGCTCCCAGCGGCCCCGGCATTGCAGGCAGAAGAAGCGCAGGGCGTTGCCGTGGTACTCCACCACGTTCCGGCTGCCCGCGGCCTGGTGCAGGTTGTCCACATTCTGGGTGATGACCCCCTGAAGCAGACCCCGGGCCTCCAGTTCGGCCAGGGCCAGGTGGGCCGGGTTGGGCCGGGCCGCCAGCAGCAGGGCCTCCATCTCCTGGAGCATCACCCAGACCTTGGCGGGCTGGCGGCGGAAGGCCTGGATGGTGGCGTACTCCCTGGGGTCGAAGCGCTCCCAGAGGCCGCCTTTGCTGCGGAAGTCCGGGATGCCGGACTCCACCGAGATGCCAGCGCCGGTGAGGGCCACGGCATGGCGGCTCTGCCTGATGAGGCCGGCCAGTTCCTGGGGGGTGATTTCTCGCATGGCGTCTGGTTTTGGAGGAGAGGGGTAAGGGCTCCATCCCTTTATCCCCCTCCCCATCTCTTGCCTGAATCTCAGAGTGGCCCGGCCGGCTGGGCGGCTAAGGCCCGCTGCATGCTGCGGCTTTTGCGGATGTCCCGCACTCCCAGCCAGGTGAGCATGGCCGCGAAAATCGCCCGGAGGGTGGCCTCCGGCAGCAGGTGGGCCAGGGTGCCGCCCCCGTAAGTGCCCACGATGATCCCCAGGATCAGCCCCGGGACAATGGCGGTGACCACGTTGCCCAGGCGCCAGTGGGTATAGGCCCCCGAGGCCCCGGCGGGCACCATGGCCAAAAGCGAGGTCCCCTGGGCCAGGTGTTGGCTGAACCCGACCAGGAGCACCATGGCGGGCACCATGATGGAGCCGCCGCCCACGCCCATGAGGCCGGCGAAAAAGCCGGAAACCACGCCGCTGGCTAGGAGGATGGCCACTTTGGCCCAACCCGTGGCGGCGCCGCCATACTGGGCGTAATAGGGTTTCAGGAGCAAAAGCACCGACACCAGGATGAGGAAGACGCCGAAGGCGCCTTTGAGCTTCCACTCCGGCAGGGCGTTGGCGAACAGGGCCCCCAGGGAGGCGGTGAACATGGCGGTGGCGGCCAGCAGCGCCGCCCCCAGCACGTCCACCGAGCCGTTGAGGTAATAGGTGACCGCGCCCGAGAGGCCGGTGAAGACCAGGGCCGCCAGGCTGGTGCCGTGGGCCTGGTGCTGGTTCAGGCCGTAAAACCGGGTCATGAGGGGGATCATGATGACCCCGCCACCCAGACCCACCAGGCCCCCGAAGGCGCCGGCCACCAGGCCGATGATAAGACTTTTGACCTTCCCCAAAGCAACGTTTCCCTGGTGTGTGAAAAATGCCAGATGCTCGGGATTGTTCCTGCCCAGGTTGAAAACCTGTGCCATCTGAGCCACCGGGGGACGGGCCAAGGACCTTCAGCCCTTAGCCCCACCCCCACAGACCATCCCCCTACCCTACCCGGACCCGGGCGTCCAGGGCCAGGATACCCTTGGCGCCGGGGAAGACCCTGACCGGGTTCAGGTCCACTTCCTGCACCTGAGGGAAGGCCAGCATCAGGTGGCTCAGGGTGGCCAGGGCCCGGGCCAGGAAGTCCAGGTCGGCCGGCGGCTGGCCCCTGACCCCTGCCAGAATCCGGCCCATGCGGGTTTCCAAAACCAGGTTCCGGGCTTCCTCCACCCCCAGGGGCGCCACCCGCAGGGCAATGTCCTCCAGGACCTCGGTCCAGGTGCCGCCGGCGCCGAAGGCCACCACGGGGCCGAAGTTGGGGTCCCGGCGGGCCCCCAGGATGACTTCTTCACCGCCGCTGACCTGGGGCATGACCACCACCTGCCAGGCCTCGCCCGAGGGCACCTGACGCCCGGCGATTTCGGCCAGGCGGGCAAAGCCCAGGGAGACGTCCTCCTGGCTGGTAAGATTGAGGAGCACGCCGCCCACCTCCGTCTTGTGCACCAGGGAGGGGGCGGCCAGCTTCATGCAGACGGGATAACCCAGATCGCCGGCGGCGATGAGGGCCTCGTAGCCGTTATTGGCCACCTGCCAGCCCGCCACCGGGATGCCCAGGTTGCTGATGAGTTCCAGGGCGGCAGGCAGGGGCAGAAACCCGCCCGGCCCCCCTTCGGCCAAAAGGGCGGTCACCCGCTCCCGGTGGTAGCGGGGCTCGTAGTCCTCCGGCGCCGGCGGCCGCCGGGTGAAATAGTGGCTGTAGGAGAAGGCGCGGATGGCTTCCCCGGGGAAGTGGAACACCGGGAAGCGCAGCTCTTCCCGAATGAATTCTTCCTCCTCCAGGGTGGCGCACACCGTGACGGCCAGGGGCTTGGCCGCGCCCCGGGCCGCCTCGATCATGGCGTGGACCATGCGCCGGGCGTCCTCCCGCTCGGGGTCATAGACCGGGCCGTAATTCAGCAGCACCGCATCCACTTCCGGGTCCTGGCAGAGCTCCTGCATCACCCGGGAATAGACGGAAAAGTCGAAGATGTCCCCCAGATCGATGGGATTGGTGGGCTTGATGATTTTGGAGCGGGAGCGCTCATGGATGAAATCGGCCAGGTGGGGCTTTAAGGGGGGGAGTTGAAAGCCCCATTGGCGGCAGGCAAAGGCGGCGATGACCGCTTCCCCGCCGCTCCGGGACATGACCACCACCCGCTTGCCCCTGACCGGCGGCTGGGAGACCATCTTGGCGGCCACCAGGAATTCGGCCTGGCTCTTGATGCGCAGGATGCCCCCCTGACGACAGGCGGCCTCCACCACCCGCTCATCGGAGGCCAGGGAGGCGGTGTGGGACAGGGCGATGGCCTGGGTTTCCTCCCCCACGTTGGCCAGTTGCAGGAAAATGGGCTTGGCGGCCTGGCGGGCGATGTCCAGGAGGCCCCGGCCGTCGGTCAGGCCTTCCAGGTAGAGGTAGATGCCGTCGGTGCCCGGGTCGGCCAGGAAATATTCCAGCACCTCATTTTCCGAGACATCCAGCTTGTTGCCCAGGCTCAGGTACTTGTTGACCCCCAGGCCCTCCCGGTCCAGCCAGGCGATGAGGTGGATGCCCACCCCGCCGCTTTGGGAAATGATGGAAACGCGACCCAACCGGGGCGGCGTCAGCTGAGAGAAGGGCAGCGACAGGCCCACCTCCATGTTCAGGGTGCCGATGCCGTTGGGCCCCACCAGCCGGAGGCCGTAGCGCTTCAATTGGGCGGTGATTTCCTCCTCCAGGGCCCGGCCTTCCTCTCCCAGTTCGGAAAAGCCGCCGGACTCCACCACCACGTGGGTGATGCCCAGTTCGCCGCAGTCCGCTACCACCTGGGGGACGAAGCGGGCGGGGGTGAGGATGGCGGCCAGGTCCACCGGTTCGGGCAACTGGCGCAGGTGCTGGAGGATGGGGATGCCGTGGATGGCGCCGCCCCGGGGACCCACCGGGTAGATTTTGCCCCGGTAGCCCGCGGCCAGAAGATTGGCCACAATGCCTTTGGCCAGGTTGGCGGGGTTCTCCGAGACCCCCACCACCGCCACACTCTTCGGGTAAAAGAATTTCTCCATGCTCGATTCCGGCCTCGCGTCCATCTGGGGATAGGTCTAAAACCTATTTCCAAAACCTCGATCTTGATAAAATGGTCATGCTGAGCGAAGGGAAGTTTCTCGTATTTTTCATTACTTGAGACCCTTCGCGGCGCTCAGGGTGACAAAAACGCGGTTTTGCAAGACGTTCTTGTTATCATAACCCAGAAATCCCTTGAAGGGACCGGGAGGCGCTCACAAATTCATAGGAAAGGTGGACGACGGGGGTAATATTCCAGGGGAGGGTTGCCGGCGGGCTCCAGGTTGTGCCGGGCCGGCTGGCCGAACCCTCCCCGGGTTGCTTCAGGCCGGAAAAGCGGGTAGGATGAAAGGAGACAAAAGGCGCCGACCTCTCCGGGAGTCAGGGGTTGCGCCCATGGCAGGTTATGGGGAGGCTGCCGGGCATGGCCTATGAGCTGTGCAGCGAAGTGAACCAGGCCTTCTGGGAGGAGCTGGCCCAGACAGACCCCCGGGAGGTATGCGCCCGCACCGGCGCTCACTGCCAGCCGGATGCCTTGGTGCTGCCCTTTTTAAACCGGCACCTGACGATTTCGCTTCAGGAACGGCGCCTCCTCGACCCGGCCCAGACCGGGAGCGACCCCGGCTTTCGCCTCTGCCTCACCGCCCTCCTCTATCTCCTGAAGGTGGACACTGCGGCCCTGGGCGGTCCCATCAGCCCCCTGGAGCTGGCCGGGGGCGCCACCTTTTTCCGGGGCCAGCACGGCCTGCCCCACGCGGCCCTGGAGAACCGCTTCGGCCAGGACCTGGAGGCCTTCCTGGCGGCGGGGCGGCGCTTGGGGGGGGAGGTGCGGCCCGCGGGCGACGGCGCCCTGGCCTTCCAGGTCTTTCCCGGGCTATGGGTGGAGGTCATTCTCTGGCTGGGGGATGAGGAGTTTCCGGCCCAGGCCTCCTTCACCGTGCCGGCCCATCTGGACCGCTTCTGGCACCTGGATGCGGTCTGGGGCTTGCTGAACCTGGTGGTGCAGGAGCTCATCCGGGCCGCGGGGCCGGGGTCGGCCTGACCGTCAGGGGGAAATTTTCCCCGCCACCTTGCCAAACGCCGCAGTGCGGTTTACTGTTTGTGCAGCCGCCGGCTGGAGTGGGACGATGCCTGGCCGCCGGGAGGAAACGGGGTTCCCGAACCCGGCCGGCGGGAGAAGCGGCCTCCCCTGCCGGACGGCCTTTCCGGCTTCAGCGTCCTTCAGGGACCTGCGGTTCCGGGCTCTGGTCCGGGAGCAGGCCCGGGCGGCTCAAACCGACGGCCCGCCGGTGCGCCACAGGTTGACAGCCTGCGCCACCCAGAACTCTTCAGGAACAGGAGAACTGAGATCATGCCCAAAAAACTTCCCCTGGTCATCGCTCTGGCCCTGACGGCGGCGCTGTTGGCCGCCGCAGCCCCGGCCCAGGACAAGCCCATGCCGCTCTCCGGCTACCTCAATTTCAAGGTCACCTCCGTGGGCCTGGGGATCGGCGCCACCTGGGGGAAAGGCTCCCTTTCCTTTAAGGGCAAGCAATACCCGGTGCGCATCGAAGGCATTGACCTGGCCAAAGTGGGCGTGGCCGAACTGGAGGCGGTGGGCCGGGTGTTCAACCTGAAAAACCCCGATGACATCTACGGCACCTACAATCAGGTGGGCGCCGGGCTGGCCATCGTCGGCGGCATCAAGGGCATTGCCCTCAGGAACGCCAAAGGGGTGATCATCGACCTCACTGCGGTTCAGCGGGGCATCTCCGCCAGCCTGGGGATCGGCTCCCTGGAAATCAAGCGGCCGTAAGCGCCGCTGACCTTCTGCCTTCGGGGGTGGGGGCCAGAGGGCAGGACCCCTGGCGGCGAACCTGTTCTTCCGCTTCACCACCCCCAAATTCATGCTTTGGGAGGCTATCATGCCGCGGCACAGGCTCCTTTCCCGGCTCAGGAGGTGGGCCGCCCTCCTGGCGGCGGCCGGCCTGTGCTTTGCCGCCGCTCCGGCTATGGCCGGAGGGCTCTCCCGGGGCCAACTGGTCTATGTGCCGGTCTATTCCCACGTCTATTACGGCGACCGGGAACAGCCCCTGCTGCTCACCGCCATCCTGAGCATCCGCAACACCGACCCGGCTCACCCCATCACCATCACCCAGGCCGACTATTTTGACACCGAGGGCAGACTGATCCGGAAATACCTCACCCAGCCTCTCACCCTCAAGCCCCTGGGCTCCACCCGCTTCGTCATCAAGGAATCGGACACCAAGGGGGGGTCGGGGGCCAACTTCCTGGTGCGCTGGCAAGCCGAGACCGAGGTCAACGAACCCATTCTGGAAGGGGTGATGATCGGCGCCACCGGCCAACAGGGCATCTCCTTCACTTCCCGGGGGCAGGCGGTCACCGGCCGCTGAGGCAGGGAGCACTACGGGCCTTGGGCGCCGCCTTGCGGCGGGGGTTGCCGACCGTGCCGGCCTCCTTCAGGTTCCGGTTGTTGGGGGGTATCAACCTTCCTGCACCGGCCTCCGTTTCAGCAGCACTGCAGCAAAGAAACCGTCAAGGCCGTCTCTGCCGGGCGAGGTGCGGAACCACCCCAGGGGTTCGAGGAAGGGCCGGACCGGGGCCGGCAGGGTTTCCGGCGCGCCATCCAGGCGGAACTCGGGGTGCTCCGCCAGGAAGGCCCGGATGAGGTCCTCGTTTTCTTCAGGCTCGGTGGTGCAGGTGACATAGAGCAGGCGGCCGCCCGGCTTGAGGAGGGGCGCGGCCGCGGCCAGCAGGGCCCGCTGCCGGGGCGGGAACGTGGCCAAATCGGCTTCGCAGAGGCGGGTCTTGATCTCCGGGTGCCGCCGGATGATCCCCAGACCGGAGCAGGGGGCGTCGATCATAACCGCGTCGAAGGTCCCCGGCCGGAAGGGCAAGGGCCGGGCGGCGTCGGCCAGGAGCGGCCGGGCCGCGCTGGCCCCCCAGCGCCGGAGCGTCCCCCTCAGCTCCTTGAGGCGGCTCCGATTCAGTTCCACCGCCGCCACCAGGCCCCGGTTGCCCAGGCGCTCAGCCAGGTGGGTGGTCTTGCCGCCCCGGCCGGCGCCGATTTCCAGCACCTTCAGGCCCGGCCTCAGGGGCAGAAGCTCCCCGGCCAGCATGGCGGCTTCATCCTGAAAGAGCCACAGGCCCTGCCGGAAGGAGGGCGCCTCCTGGGGCGGGGTCTCCCAGGAGCGGAGCACCAGGCTCTGGGGGAACCAGGACCCGCGGACGGCTTCCACGCCTTCCCGGGCCAGCCTTAACCGCAGGTCTTCCCGGGCCGTTTTCAGGGTATTGACCCGGATGGTGAGGGGCGGGATGCGGTTGTTGGCGGCCAGCCGGGCTTCGGTTTCCTGAAACCCGGAGCGCTCCAGCCAGCGGTGCACCAGCCAGGGGGGATGGGCGTGGGCCAGGCTTAAGAACAGGACCGGGTCCGCCGCCGGCTCCGGCAGGGGCGGCGGGCCTTCCCGGACCAGGGTCCGGAGCACCGCGTTGATAAAGCCGGCGTGGGCCTCGGGCAGACGGTGCGCCCGGGCCAGGGCCACGGCTTCACTGAGGACCGCCCGGGCCGGGATGCGGCTTAAGAACAGGAGCTGGTAGGCCGCCACCCGCAAAATCGCCCGGACCAGGGGATGCACTTTCTTCCGGGGCCGGGCGGCCAACTGACCCAGCACCCAGTCCAGCCGGATTTCCCAGCGCTTCACACCCTGCACCAGTTCCAAGAGCAGGGCCCGCTCCCGCCGGGGGAGGCCAGGATGGCGTCGCAGCACCGCGGCCAGGAGGTCCTCCACGGATTCCTGCCGGCTGGCGGCCCGGGAGAGGAGGCGCACCGCCAGGTCCCGGGCGCTGGGGAGGGGAGGCGGTTGGCTCACTGAGGCAGGCAATCCGACACCGGGAGCCGGATCGCCGGCGCGCCCTGGCTCCTTGTTCCCCTGCTCGGGCAGGCACAAGGGGAGTTTTCCCCGCCGCCCGGGCTGCCCTGCCGGTCCGGGTAGTCACCGCACCGCTTCGTAGCCGCCCTCCACGCCTTTTTTCGACAAAACAATCTGCCAGAGGTTGTTCTTGCGGGTCCGAAAGGTTGCCGCAGAGGACAGCAGGTAATACTTCCACATGCGATAAAACCGGTCACCGTAGCGGGGCTGCAAGTCCTCCCAGTGGTCCTCGAAGTTTTTGAACCAAGCCAGGAGCGTCTTGTCGTAATCCGGGCCGAAATTATGCCAGTCCTCAATGACAAACAGATTCTCGATGGCTTGGGCGATCTGGGCCGCGGAAGGAATCAGGGAATTGGGGAAGATATATTTGGCGAACCACGGGTCCAGGGTCTTGGAGGAGGCGTTCTTGCCGATGGTGTGCAGCAAAAACAGGCCGCCCTCCTTTAAATGGTCATGCACCACCTGCATATAAGTGCGATAGTTTTTGTAGCCCACATGCTCGAACATGCCCAGCGACACCACGTGGTCGTATTCGCCCTCAATGTCGCGATAATCCCTGAACTGTAACTGCACCGGCAGACCGGCACAGAGCTGCTGTCCGAGCGCCAGCTGGGCTTTGGAGACCGTCACTCCCACCACCGAGACCCCGTAGTTCTCCGCGGCGAATTTGGCCATGCCGCCCCAGCCGCAGCCGATGTCCAGAATTTTCTGCCCCGGCCGCAGGTGCAGTTTCCGGCAGACCAGGTCCAGCTTGGCTTCCTGGGCTTCGTCGAGATTGCGGGCGTTTCGCCAGTAGCCGCAGGAATAGATGAGCCGTCGGTCCAACATGGCCTGGTAGAGGTCGTTGCCGATGTCGTAATGGTGTTCGCCGATGCGATACGCGGCCTTCTTTCTCTGGGGGTTCAGAACCCGCTGACTCAGAACCCGCAAAAGCGTCTTCCAGTCCCCCCGAACCCGGTCTTCCAAGTCGGCCCTCAGGATCCGGGTGAAAAACTCGTCCAGCCTGTCGGCGTCCCACCAGCCATCCAGGTAAGCTTCTCCCAGCCCCAGGGAGCCTTCCCGGAGGACACGCGGGAAGAGTTGCTCGTTATGGACCTGCATATCCCAGGCGCGCCCGCCGCCTATCCTGATGTCGGCAAGCGCCAGCAGGTCTTGCACCACCTTTTCAGCGGACCGCATCTCAACCACCCGTTGCTGTCGGCCAGTCTCCCGGAGCGCCACAGCCCGGTTGAGGCAAAATCTCTCCTGAAAATACTCCACCCCTGATTATTCGTCAATCCTAACGGAATCTTCCCCGGGCTTGTTCCCTTGGGAAGGAGCCCCAGGCGGACGGAACGGCCCCGGGCGAGGCCGTCTCAGAGGGGGCTCCACCCCGGCGGCCGGACCGGAGGCCGGCTAAAGGTCAGGCAGGGTCGCCGGAGGGGGCCGGCGAAGCCGCGGCAGGCAAGAGGAAGAGGTTCAGGGCTTCCTCCACCCGGTCCAGGTCCACCAGGGTGTCGAAGCAGGGCCCGTTGGGGCGGTAATTGGTGATGCCGAAGACCGGCAGCGGGTAGCTGTCCTGGATGCCGCTGGCCAGGTCCCGTTCGCAGGCCACCGCAATGATGAGCCGGGGCCGGCGCTCCACCACGATGCGCCGGGCCAGGGTGCCGCCGGTGGCCACCGCCAGGCCGACCCCGTATCTTTCCGAGATCTCCGCCAGGCCCTTGATGGGGCATTTGCCGCAGCGCTTGCAATGCAGGACGTTGCCGGTGATGCGAAACTGGCATTCGTGGAACTGGAGGCAGTGGGGCATCAGCAGCAGGAGCTGGTCAGCCGTGGCCCGAGGCCGCTGGGCCAGCACCAACTGATTGTTGATTTCGATGAAGGAACGGCGCACCTGATCTTTGCTGATGCGAAAGAGCCGGCCCACTCCGCTCATCAGGGGCAGCAACAGTTTGATGAGCACCCCCCGCAGGGTGCGGGAGAAGGGCAGGTCCCGGCCCAGGACCACGGTAAAGCCCAGGATGGCCACCGCGGCACAGACCACCAGGGCCGCGCCGGCAAAGAACACCCCCAAAACCAGCGGCAGCCGGGGGTGCAGGTTTTGCAGCCCGACGTAGGGGACATACCAGAGAAGGCCCAAAAGCCCGGTGAAGAGCAGGACGGTGAGGGCCAGCAGGCCCAGGAAGGTGCGCTTCTGAGGCCTCAGGGAATTGCCGCCGTCCATGGTGGGGTTGGCCTCAGGCATGTCACTCTATCCCAACACTTGGCCCAGCAGGGCTTGGCCGCGCAAGAACGCCGCGGCCGGCAGGCGCTTGTGGCCCGCCAGTTGCAGCTCCCGGACGGCCACGCTGCCGCGGCCGCAGGCGATTTCCAGGCCCGCCGGGGTCAGCCCCAACACGGTGCCCGGGGAGGCCGGGCGGCCGCTCTCTTTCAGGACCCGGCCGCCGTAGAGCTTGAGCCGCTTCTCCCCCCAGAGGGTGTAGGAGCCGGGCTCGGGATCCAGGCCCCGGATCCAGCCGGCCACTTCCCGGCAGTCCCGGGTGAAATCCAGCTTCAGCATCCCCGCGGTAATGGGGGGCGCCCAAGTGACCCCGACTTCGGGCTGCGGCACCTTGATCACCTCTCCCTGGCGCAGCCGCTGAAGCGCCGCCACCAGCAGGCCCGCCCCTGCGGCGGCCAGCCGGGCCGCCAGCGTGCCGGCGTTGTCCTCGGGGAGGATGGGCAGCCGCTCCTGCAAAAAGATGGGGCCGGCATCCAGCTCCTCCACCATCCACATGATGGTGACGCCGGTTTCGTGGTCGCCGTTGATCAGGGCCCAATTCACCGGCGCCGCCCCCCGGTAGCGGGGCAGCAGCGAGGCGTGGACGTTCAGGCAGCCTGATTGCGGCAGCGCCAGGAGCGGGGCAGGCAGCAGCCGGCCGTAAGCCGCCACCACCAGAAGCTCCGGGGCCAGATCGGCGAGCCTCTCCAGGAAGTCCCGGTCCCTGAGCCGGGTGGGCTGATACACCGGCAGGCCCTTCGCCGCGGCCAGTTCCTTGACCGGGGACGGGCTGAGTTTCCGGCCCCGGCCCCGGGGCCGGTCGGGCTGGGTCACCACCGCCGCCACTTCTTCGCCGGCGTCCAGCAGGGCCTGAAGCGAGGGCACGGCAAACTGCGGGGTGCCGAAAAACACGAGCCGCCAGGGGCCCTGCTTCACGTGGCCACCGCCTGCTTCTTGAGCCGCCTCAGATACATCCCCTTTTTTAGGCGGCTGATGCGGTCCAGGAACAGTTTGCCCTCCAGGTGGTCCAGTTCGTGCTGCAAAACAATGGCCAGGAGCCCCTCAGCCTCCAGGGTCCGGGGGCGGCCCTCCCGGTCCAGACCCTCCACGCAGACCCGGGCGGCCCGCCGCACGTCGGCGGTGAATTCCTTGACCGACAGGCAGCCCTCGTTATAAATGATCTCCCCTTCCCGGGCCGTGATCACCGGATTGATCAGGACCTGGAGGTCAGGTTTCCCTTCCCGCTGCGCCACATCGAAGACGATGAGCCGCTTCAGCTCTCCCACCTGGTTGGCGGCCAATCCCAGGCCGGGGGCCTGGTACATGGTGGCCGCCATGGCGTCGATGAGGTCCTGGAGATCGCCATTGATATCGCAAACTTCCTTGGCGGGCGTCAGCAGCACCGGGTCGGGATACAGTCGGATGGGTAAAATGGTCATGGGCGCAATCTGTTAGATGAGCTTAACTAGCTTCAATAGTTAAGTTTAAGGCTTTCGGAGGTTCTTTGCAAGCAGAAGCGGCCCGGGAATTTCAGGAAAACGGCGGGCGGGGGCTGGGGGCGATGCCGGGTGGAGCGGCTCAGAAAAATGGGAGTTCGGGGCGGGGGCATTGCGCCCCCGCCCCCATGCCGGTTGGTGCGCGCCTATTCCAGACCCGGTTCAAAAGCCAGGAGCTCGTCCATTCCCGCCTCCAGTTCAGTCCGGGGGCCGGGGCCCGGAGGCGGGGGCGGCATTTCCATCCCCGCTCCCCGGCCCGGCCCCATGCCGCAGCCCGGGCCCATGCCCATGCCGAAGCCAAAGCCCCTGCCGGGGCCCAGCATGGCTTGGGGCGCGATCTTTTTCAGGGCCAGGCGCAGGGGCACCATTTTCTCCAGGAGTTGACCCCGGACTGCGTTCAGCTCCTTGGTCTTGGCCACAATGGCCTTTTCATCCGGGGTCTCAGCCTTCCACAGGGCCATCAGCTCGGCCCGTTTGATAAACATCTCCTTGCGCAGCGCGGCGGTGTCGGTCATGAACTTCTGCCGCAATTCGAAGACCTGGGCCGCCTGCTCCGGCGTGAGGTCGGCCATCATTTTTCTGCCCCACCCGCGGCCGGCTGCGGCCGGCAACGCCAGGGCCAGAACCAGCACCGCCAGCAGGGCCATGCTGACTGCGGTGCGCCCGGGAAACGAAGGTTTCTGCATGGAATTCACTCCTTGTTTGAGGTATGCTTAGGATGTTCTTCCTGCCTGGTTAAACCGAACGGCGGGAAAAATCCGGCGGAGAAAATGCAGTCTTGGGGCCGGAGACAGAAAAAACCTCGAAGGAGCGGCACATGCCACTTTATCAAATCCATCCCCTGGTGGTGGGTCTCAATGAAACGGACCAGGGGGTTATGACCTATCTCAAGGGCTACGGCAAGCGCATTTACCTCCCCATCTACGTCTTCTACCTGGAAGGCGGGCCGGAAAAGATCCTGGTGGACACGGGCCTGGAACAGTTCATGGTGCCGCCGGGAGTGGAGGAGGAACTGGGACTGGAGGTCCTGGAATTCGAGGATGCCCTGGCCAGATTCAACCTCACCCCGGAGGACATTGACATCGTGATCCACACCCACCTGCACAACGACCACTGCGAAAACGATTACAAGTGCAGCAATGCCAAAATCTATGTGCAGAAACGGGAGTACGAGTTCTTCAAGCACCCCCACCCGGTGGACCACCGCTATTTCCCTGATCTGCTGGACGACAATGAAGTGGTCCTGGTGGAGGGCGACGTGGAAATCGTCCCCGGGGTGCGGGTCATGCTGACCCCCGGCCACACCGTGGGCGGCCAGTCCGTGGTGGTGGACACGGCCAAGGGAAAAGCGGTGATTACCGGCTTCTGCTGCAACGACCAGAACTTCCCCACCACCGGCCCCATCGTGCCGCCGGGGGTGCACCTGAATCTCCTGGACGCTTACGACAGCGCCCAAAAGGTCAGGGACGCGGCCGATATCCTCATCCCGCTGCACGACCTGGCCGTGGGCCGGCAACGCACCATTCCGGCGTGAGATTGCAATGAGGGAGGGGGCCGGAGGTTGCAGGTCCCGGCCCTTCCCGCCAGACCTGACCCAGCGATTCGAGGAGAGAACATGACAGGCAGGCGCGTATTGCTGGCGGTGCTGGCCGCGGGGCTGTTCCTGGCCCCGGCGGCTCAGGCCCAGAGTCCTCGCATCATCCCGGTGCCGCCGGAGGTGATCCCGCAGTGGACCCCGGTGCCGGGTTCGCCCCAGGTGTATTATGCCCCGAACGTGCCCACCGATGTCTTTCGCTATCAACGGCGCTACTACTTCCTATGGGAGGGCATCTGGTATGTGAGCAAGAGCGTCAAGGGGCCGTGGCACCGGGTCCGGGTGCCCGTGGCGCTGCAACGCCTGGACCCTTCCGTCTTGAAGATGGCCGGCGGCCCGGGAGGCCTGCCGGGGGCAGCGGCACGGCCCGGCCTCCCCGGCCCGGGTGGCCCTCCGGGCTACCAAGGACCTTCGGTGGGGGATTTCACCCCGCCGCCGGCGGAACTCGACGAGCGCTTCAAGCCGCCGGCCTCCTTTAAAGCGCCCCCGGCCGGAGGCGCCCCGGCCCCGTTGTCGCCGGGTCCGGCCGCCCCGGCCCCCGGGGCCCGGCCCTCGCCGTACCACCCCCTGCCGGGCCAGGAGCCGCCGCCGGTGGCCGAACCCGCTCCCTTTCCCAGCGAGCCGGAACCCACCTCTGACCCCCGGGTTCCCAAAGCCATGTGAGCGCGGCCGGCGGCGTTAGAGCCGTCCCGGCCGCCCTTCGCCCCATGGGGCAAAAATAATCGGGGAAGGCGAAGCCCTTAGCCTCGCCTTCCCCGAATCTTAACGGCTTGGGGGTGGGGGCAGGGGTTGCGCTCCCCGGCCCCGCGCCCCCTTCTGCCTTACAAGGCCGCCATGCGCTCTTTGCGGTCGGCCAGAATGGGTTCGAACTGGCTGATGAGCTGGCTTTCGAACTTGCGCCATTCATCCTGGAATTGGGGCAGGTGCTCCACTTCCAGGCGCAGTCGCTGGCCGGTTTGCACCTCCAAGGCCTTGGTGTAGGAGCTGAGCTGCTGGCTGAAGGAGGCCTTCAACTGCTGATAGGCGCCGTTCCGGGCCAAAAGGAACTGTTGCCAGAGCTGCTCAATCTCCTTTTTCAGGAGGCCCATGCCCTTTTTGTTGCTGGCGGCCACCAGGAGTCCTTCCAGGGCCCGGAACTGGCGCGGATCCACCGCTTCGTCCCGGGGCAGGGTGACATTCCGCAGCAGCACTTCTTTGACGGCCTGGCGCACGGCGGCCTGGGCCTCGGGGGGGATTTTTTTCAGCTCCTCCTCCAGGTCGCCTTCTTCCTTTAAATAATTGACCGCCAGGGCGCGGCCTTTCTCCTGGTACTGCTCCCTGGCCAGCTCTTCCTTGGAGGCCTTGCCATAGCGTTCGGCCTTTTCCAGGGCCAGCTCCAGCGCGCTTTTAATTTCGGCCACGGGTGCTCACTTTCTCTCCCGCCCGGGGGAGCCTCAGCAGGTCTTTCAGGTAATCTTGGCCGGGCCGGAGTTTTCCGGGCCAGCCGAAGGGGAGGCGGCCGGCTGGGAGTCGCCGGAGCCCGTGGACTTATCGCTGGCCGCGGAATTGGGGCGGCTGCCGGCATAGTCCGTCACGTACCAGCCGGAGCCCTTGAGGTGGAAGGAGCAGTTGCTGATGATTTTGTGCAGACTGCCGCCGCAGGCGGAGCAAACCGTCAGCGGATCCTCCGAGAGCTTTTGCCACTTCTCCACGGTCTGGCCGCAGGCGGCGCATTGATACTCATAGATGGGCATACTTCGGACCTCCAGATTCATGGATGTCGTAATAAGCGATCACCGGCTCGAGCTTAAGAAAACTCAGCGGGGCCAGGATCGCTTGGGTCAGCCGGTGTACTTCCCGCTCTTCCGCCGCCCGCTCCCGGTCATCGGCCTCAAAGCGGGCCTGGAACAGGCTGAAGCGCACGATGTGCACCAGCTCGTGCGTCAAGACATAGCAAAACAGCGGCAACGGGGTCAGGCCCTGGTCCCGGCGCAGCGCCTCCAGAATATTGTGGTCCTGGAGGCAGACCCGGTAAAAATCGAAGGCTGCCGACCGGAGCAGACGGTCGGGGGGGCGGCCGTCATAGCGGGCCACCAGGGCCAAGGCGTGGGGCGAAATCTCCTCCTCCTTCAGGTGCTCCAGGGTCAGGATTTCATAGCGGGCCCGCAGCCAGCGGCTGTGGGAGAGCTTGTAGAAGTCGGAGGTCATGTCTTCCGCGATGACCGCCGCCTGGCACAGGACCTGTTTTTCCGGGGCGCTGAAATAGGCAGTCATGGCAGCCGGCTCAACCTAGAAAGTTTAGCATCCTGCCTTGCCTTGTCAACTCCTCTTTGGTAAAACTGACCAGGAAGAGCCGCTTCCCCGGGGGGTTCAACGCCGCTTCCCGGGCTCCCCCCCACCCTCAGGCAGCCGTTGAGGAGACATGCCCGCCCTGCCCCGGCAACTGGCAGCCCTGGCCCGGACCCTGACCTATATCCTGGGGCACCGCCCGGATGAGTTCGGCCTGGTGCTGGACGAGGCCGGGTTTGTGCCCGTGAAGAAGCTGTTGGCCGTCCTGGCCGGGGAGCCGGGCCTGGCCTGGGTCCGGCGCCGCCACCTGGAGGAGCTGGCCGCGCTCCTGAGCCCGCCCCGCTTTGAGCTGGCCGGCGAGCGCCTCCGCAGCCTGGACCCCGCCCCGCCGGCCTTGCGTCGGCCCGGGGAGCCGCCGCCCACCTTCCTTTATACCGCCATCTCCCCCAAGGCCCATCCCCGGGTGTGGGACGCGGGCCTCCAGGCCCCGGCCGGGGAAGAGCTGGCCCTGGCCCGGCAGCCGGAGTTGGCCCTGAAAATGGCCAAACGCCGGACGCCCCACCCGGTGCCGGTGAAGATTCAGGCCCAGGCCGCGGCCCGGAAGGGAGTGGCCTTCACCGCCTACGGCGCGGAGCTGTTCCTGGCCGCGGCCGTGCCCCGGGGCTTTCTGGAACTCAGCGCGCCGCCCAAGATCCCGGAAAAACCCAAGCCGGAAAAGCCCGCCGGGCCGCCGCCTCTCCCCGGGGAGCTCCGGCTGGAGCTGCCCGCCTATCTCCGGGAAGCCCCCAAGCCGCCCAAGGGCCGCCGGGCCCACGAACCGGCCTGGAAGAGCGCCACCCGCAAGGAACGGCGCCGGCGGCGTTCCCGGGAGGACTGAGGGCATGAGCCAGGCGCTGCCCCGGCTGGACGGGCTCATCGTCCTGGGGGCCAGACTGAACCCGGAGGGCAAGCCCGGCCGCATCGCCCGCCTGCGCCTGAGCCACGCCCTGGCCTGTTGGCGGGGGCAGGAGGGCCGGCCCCTGCTGCTGCTCTCCGGGGGCCCCGCCCGCCACCCCAGCGGGCCGGCCCTTACCGAGGCCCGGGCCATGGCCGACTTCGCCCTGGCCTGGGGGGAGGAGCAAGGGGGCCCCCCCTTGCGGGACCTGCTGGCCAGCCGCCTGGTATTGGAGGAAGCCAGCCGCAACACCGAGGCCGCGGCCAAAAACACCCTGGCGCTGGTCCTGTCCCTTAAGCTCCGGGAGGTGGGGCTGGTGAGCGACTCCCTGCACGGTCGCCGGGCCTGGTTCCTCTTTCGCCGCCACTTCCGGGGCCATCCCGTGCACCTGCACCCCCTGCCGGCCCCGGGGGTGGTGAGCCATTACTGGCGCCAGAGCCGCTACCTCTGGCTCACCCGCATGGCCCTGCGGGAGTCCGGCGCCTGGCTCAAGGCGCTGGCCCGCACTCTGACCCATCGGTAATTTTCCCTGTCTCTCCCGAAACTTGTGTCTGAAAAACCGACAAAACCCGGGTGGTCTGATTCTCCTGGCCAAAAAAATTCTTGACAGCCTTGGACGATGGGATTAAAAATGTCGGGAATTAAGAAATTTTTCACAATTTTCTCACCTTTGGATTGACCATGCTGGAAATCAAGCGCCCCGTCAGTGCCCCGTTAAGTTCCGACCAGGTCGCCGGCATCCAGGAAGTCTGCCGCCGGTTCAAGCAGGTCAAAGGCGGGCTCCTGCCCGCCCTGCACCAGGTGCAGCGCCTCTGCGGCAACTGGCTGCCCATGGAGGCCCTGCAACTGGTTTCCCGGACCATGGACGTCCCCTACCCCTATCTCTACGGGGTGCTGAGCTTCTATACCATGTTCTCCACCCAGCCCCGGGGGAAATATATCATCCGCCTGTGCGAGTCCCCGCCCTGCCACGTCCTGGGCGCCGAGGACATGCTGGCCTTCCTCCAACGGGAATTGGGCGTCCAGGTGGGCGAGACCACGGCGGACGGCCTCTTCACCCTGGAGCTCACCGCCTGCCTGGGGGTCTGCGAAGTGGCGCCGGCCATGCAGATCAACGAGGTGGTGCACGGCCACCTGACCCCGGAGAAAATCCGCCAGGTGCTGGCCGACTACCGGGCCGGCAAGGCCCCGGACTACACCCAGGTGCGGCGCACCACCAATCCCTTGAGCGCCTACCCGCCCAGCCCGGATGAGACGCCGCTGTTGCAGAACGTGGACCAGATCGACCCCATGAGCATCGACGATTACCTCTCCCGGGGGGGCTACGAGGGGCTGAAAAAGGCCCTCACCATGACCGACGAGGAAGTGGTGAACGTGGTCAAGGAGTCGGGGCTCCGGGGGCGGGGCGGCGCCGGCTTCCCCACCGGCCTCAAGTGGTCCTTCACCCGTCCGCTCAAGGTCTTCCCCAAGTTCATCATCTGCAACGCCGACGAAGGCGAGCCCGGCACCATCAAAGACCGCTACATCATGGAGGGCGACCCGCACCGGGTCCTGGAAGGCATGGCCATCGCCGGCTACGCGGTGGGCGCCAACTTCGGCTACATCTACTGCCGGGGCGAGTATTACCTTTCCATGCACCGGCTGCAAAATGCCATCGACCAGGCCATGGAGCGGGGCTTCCTGGGGGACAATATCCTGGGCAGCGGCTTCAGCTTCCACATCCAGCTCCAGACCGGCGGCGGCTCCTATGTCTGCGGCGAGGAAACCGCGCTCATCAACTCCATTGAAGGGCAAAGGGGCTACCCCCGGGTCAAGCCCCCCTTCCCCGGCACCGTGGGCGTGTGGAATAAGCCCACCATCGTCAACAACGTGGAGTCCTTGAGCGCCGTGCCGGAAATCATCAAGAAGGGCGCCCAGTGGTACAAGAGCAAAGGCACCGAGGACTCCGCCGGCACCAAGATCTTCCAGGTGGTGGGGCACGTCAACCGGCCCGGCATCGTGGAGTGCAACATGGGTCTGCCCCTGAGGCAGCTCATTGACCATTTCGGCGGCGGCGTGCGCAGCGGCCACCGCATCAAGGCGGTGCAGCCCGGCGGCGCGGCCTGCGGCTTCATCCTCCCGGACCAGGTGGACACCCCCCTGGAATACGCCGCCATGATGAAAGTGGAAGGCGCGGTGGGCTCCGGCACCATGCTGGTGATGGACGACACCACCTGCATCGTGGACGTGGTCAAGTGCCTGCTGTACTTCTTCCAGCACGAGTCCTGCGGCTTCTGCCTGCCCTGCCGCCGGGGCACCCGGGTGCTCTATGAGATGATCTGCAAGGTGGCCGACGGCACCGCCACCCAGGCCGACCTGGACCGCATGCTGTTCCTGTCCAAATCCATGACGGAGAGCGCCAACTGCGCCCTGGGCTGGAGCCCCTATTCGTTTCTGAAGACCACCATGGAGCGCTTCCCGGACGAGTACGCGGCGCACCTGGCGGGCCACTGCCCCACCGGGGCCTGTCAGAAGCACGCCCAGGCCGCGGCGCATTAACCAGGGGCGCGCCCTCCCGGACCCTGTCAAGCGTCCGGCAGCTCGATTTGCAGCTCGATTTTAGGTTAAAGGTCAAGATATGCTGATCAGCTACCTGCCCATTCTCATCTACATGGTCATCGCCGCGGGCCTGGTGGGGCTCATTGTGCTCTTGTCCGAAATCCTGGGCAAGAAGAAGCACTTCCCCAGCAAGGACATCCCCTACGAATGCGGCATGGACCCCATCGGCGACGCCCGCACCCGCTACCACGTGCGGTTCTACGTCATCGCCATGTTCTTCATCGTGTTCGACGTGGAAGCCATCTTCCTCTATCCCTGGGCCGTGGTCTTCAAGCAACTGGGCTGGTTCGGCTTCGTGGAAATGGCCATCTTCGTCTTTGTCCTGGTGGCGGGCCTGGTCTACGTCTGGGGCAAGGGTGCCCTGGAATGGGAGTAGCTCGCTGCCGTGGGGGGGGCCTGAAGCGCCCCCCGACTTGAGCCAAGCAAATGTAGGGCGGGCCAAGGCCCGTCGGAAATTGCCTCGGTGGGCGCCGCCCACCCTGCATGGAGCACCTGCATGGGTATCGAAGAACACCTGGGATACAACATCCTCACCACTTCGCTGGAGAAGCTGGTGGATTGGGCCCGGAAGAGCAGCCTGTGGCCCGCCACCTTCGGTCTGGCCTGCTGCGCCATCGAGATGATCGTCACCGCGGCCAACCGCTTCGACATCGCCCGCTTCGGCATGGAGGCCTTCCGGGCCAGCCCCCGGCAGGCCGACCTCATCATCATCGCCGGCACGGTCACCAAGAAGATGATGCCCGCCATCCAGCGGGTTTATGACCAGATGAGCGAGCCCAAGTGGGTCATCGCCATGGGCGCCTGCGCCTGCTCCGGCGGCATCTTCGACTCCTACGCCGTGGTCCAGGGCATCGACAAATACCTGCCGGTGGATGTTTATATTCCCGGCTGCCCGCCCCGGCCCGAGGGCCTGCTCTACGGCATCCTGAAACTGCACGAGAAGATCCTCCAGGATCCCTTCCTCACCCAGCAATACCGCGAGAAGCTCGCGGCCCGGAAGGAGGCGGCCTGATGCACCGGGCGGCAGAATTACTGCAGGACAAGTTTCCTGAGGACGTGGTGGAAGTGGTGGAGTTTCGGGGCGACACCACCGTGGTGGTGAACCCCAAGGCCATCGTGCCCATCCTGAAGACCCTCCGGGATACCCCCGAAACCAGCTACAAGTATCTGTCCGTGATCGCCGCGGTGGACTACTATCCGGCCAGCCCCCGCTTTGCGGTGGTGTACAACCTCTACTCCCACCGCTACCGCGACCGCATCACCCTCAAGGCCTTCCTGGACGACGAGGCGCCGGTCATCGACTCGGTGGTGAGCGTCTTTGCCACCGCGGACTTTCACGAGCGGGAAGCCTATGACCTCATGGGCATCTCCTTCAAGGGGCATCCCAATCTGAAGCGCATCCTCCTGCCCCAGGACTTCGTGGGCTTTCCGCTGCGGAAGGAATTCCCCCAGCGGGGCGAGTAAGGGATTGTTGCCGGCTTTTTTCCGGATCAGGCCAAGGAAGTGACCATGACTGCCATTGCACCCGAGAAACAGTTCGACACCATGCTCTTGAACGTGGGGCCCTCCCACCCCAGCACCCACGGGGTGCTGCGGGTCCTGGTGGAGCTGGACGGCGAGGTGATGCTTCGGGCCGAGCCCGATTTGGGCTACCTCCACCGGGGCATCGAAAAGATGTGCGAGAACCGCACCTACCACCAGTGCATCCCCCTGATGAACCGGCTGGACTACCTGGCGGGCGAAGTCAACAACTTCGGCTTCTGCCTGGCGGTGGAAAAGCTCCTGGGCGTGGAGGTGCCCAAACGGGCCCAGTACATCCGGGTGATACTGGCGGAGCTCACCCGCATCGCCTCCCATATCTTCTGGCTGGGGACCCACGCCCACGACCTGGGGGCCATGACCCCGCTCTTTTACGGCTTCCGGGAGCGGGAGAAGATCATGGACCTGTGCGAAATGGTCTCCGGCGGCCGCATGTTCCCGGCCTACTTCCGGGTGGGGGGCCTGGCCGCGGACCTGCCCGAGGGCTTCGTGGAGCAGGCCATGGCCTTTGTCAAGGAATTCCCTGAGAAGTGGAAGGACTACGACAACCTGCTCACCCAGAACATCATCTGGAAGGAGCGCACCGTGGGCGTCGGGGTCATGACCAAGGAGGAATGCCTGGATTATGGCTGGTCCGGCCCCATGGCCCGGGGCTCCGGGGTGGATTGGGACCTGAGAAGGGACAACCCCTACTCCAGCTATGAGGACTTTGACTTCAATGTGCCCCTGGGGACCCGGGAAGGCGACGTTTACTCCCGCTATCTCGTCCGCATGCAGGAGATGCTGGAGGCCAACAAGATCGTCCGCCAGGCCCTGGAAAAGCTCCCCAAGGGCGACATCAACGTCAACGATCCCCGGATCTCCCTGCCCCCCAAGGAGAAGGTCTATACCGACATCGCGGCCCTCATCAACCACTTCCTCCTCATCGAAGAGGGCTTGCGGCCGCCCAAGGGCGAGGTCTATCAGGCCATCGAGGCGCCCAAGGGCGAGATGGGCTGGTACATCATCAGCGACGGCACCGGCCGGCCCTTCCGGGTGAAGGTCAGGCGGCCCTCTTTCGTGGTCCTGAACGCGGTGGACAAGCTGAGCCGGGGGCGCCTCCTGGCCGACCTCATCGCGCTCATCGGCACCATGGACATCGTGCTGGCGGACGTGGACTGCTAAGGCATGCCAAAGACTCGTATCCTCCTCCTCAGCATCCTGGGACTGTTGCTCCTGGCCGGCGGGGTGGCGGCCGGGGAAAAGTCCCAGCTTACCGCCTCCCAGGCAGAAAAAATGCTGCAGGAGGGCTGCCAGCGCTTTGTCAAGGCCTACTGCGACAAGAACACCAAGCAGGGCTCCAAGTGCCTGGCGGACGTGGCCATGCGCCAGGCCCCCTTCGCGGTGGTGGTGACCTGCTCCGACTCCCGGGTGCCGCCGGAGCTCATCTTCGACCAGGGGCTGGGCGACCTGTTCATCGTGCGCCTGGCCGGCAACATCGTGGATGACGCGGCCCTGGGGAGCATCGAATACGCCGTGGACCATTTGGGGGTGCCCCTGGTGGTGGTCCTGGGCCACAAGCGCTGCGGCGCGGTGGCCGCGGCGGTGGAGGCGGTGGAGAGCAAAAAGAAGGCCCCGGGCCACCTGCCGGCCCTGGTGAAGGCCCTGAAACCCGCGGTGGAAGAGACCCGCAGCCAGGCCGGCGACCGGGTGGACAATGCCGTCCATGCCAACATCCGCCTGGTGGCCAGCAAGCTCAAGGCCTCCCAGCCCATCCTGGCCCCGGCGGTCAAGGCCGGCAAGGTGAAGGTGCTGGGGGCTTACTACGACCTGGACGACGGCAAGGTGACCTTCCTGCACTAACCCGTGAACTGAGAGACCTGGTACCAGGTTCAACATTACGGCTCAGCGAGCAGCGCCCATACAGGAAAGACTTATGGTTAATCTCACCATCGACGGCCGGGCCATTCAGGCGGAACCGGGAAAAACCATCCTGGAAGTAGCCCGGGAGAACGGCATCTTCATTCCGTACCTCTGCTACCACCCGGCCTTGAAGCCCATCGGCTCCTGCCGCATCTGCGTGGTGGAAGTGAAACCGGGGCCGCCCCGGCCCCTGCCGGCCTGCGCCACCTACGTGGCCGAGGGCCAGGAGGTCGTGACCAACTCCGAGCGGGTGGCCGCCATCCGCCAGGAGCTCATGAAACTGGTGCTCATCAACCACGCCCTGGAATGCCCCATCTGCGACAAGGGCGGGGAGTGCGAGCTCCAGGAACTGGTGCACGCCCTGGGGGTCCCCGAGGTGGACCTGAAGGCCATCGCCCTGCCGCCCAACCCCGACTACGAGTCCCTGCTGGTGGAGCGCCACCCGGACCGCTGCGTCACCTGCGGCCGCTGCGTGCGCCTCTGCCGGGACCACGTGGGGGCCATGGCCATCAACTTCATGCAGCGGGGCTACTTCACCGAGCTGGGCTCCG
>FWPV01005045.1_pt1 | contig 26912 bp, 30 predicted proteins | sample 2228371 | NCBI WGS metagenome assembly FWPV01 (sample SAMEA103939776, study PRJEB20133) | metagenome
CGGCGAGGTGGACGATGAGCGTCCCCCTGGTTGTAGCCGTGCATGCCTCGGCCGCGCAGGCTAACGGTGGGGCGCTGATCTTTCTGGGGCCGTCGGGGACCGGCAAGAGCACCATCTGCGCGATGTTGAGCGACTATGCGCCGCAGATGGCTGCCGACACCGTTTATCTGGTTCCCCGCCCGGATGGGCAGTGGGGCGTGGCCGACGGCGGGCGGCGTGCCTACGAGGGGCCGCTGTCGGAAGAGGAAGCCGGGGCGCTGCCCACCGTCCCATTGCGAGCGATCTTGCGCCTGTTTCAGGCGCCGGCTCCCCACCTGGAACCGTTGGCTGCGCTAAAGACCTGCCGCTACCTGACCGATGCGCTGTTCGAGGTGGCCTGGCAACGAGGGTATGATGTTGTGACGAAAAAGGCGCTCTTTGCGCGCCTGGCGGCTATTTGCCGGGCCACGCCGGGCTACGAGCTGCATTTTGACCTTTCGGCGGCGACGCTGAGGTTGCTCAAAGAAGAGTTGGGCCCGTTATCAGGGCCACAAAGCTCGGCAGAACCGGCGGAGATAACGCATAGAGCGTCATCGAGGTCTGATGCAGGTTGTTCACCCATTTTGCTCAGGCGACCGGCCGGCATCGGGACAAAGAGAACGGCGTGAGCGGGCACTAGCAGCGAGTCATGCTGATAGTCATCCATAGAGGTTATCATGAATGTAGCTACACTCGATAAAGATCAGCTCAAGGATGTGGTGAAAACGGCCCTCCTGGAGGTCTTTGAAGAGCGGCGAGATTGGCTGGCCGACTTGCTGGGCGATGCGTTGACCGACATCGGTTTCGGCTATGCCATCCAGGCGGGTGAGCAGACCCCTCTGGTTAGCCGTGATCAAGTGTTCCAGATCCTTGAAGCCGGTTCATGAACACGCAGTTCAGAGAGAGTTTTACCAAAGACCTTCAGGCGATCAGGGACAAAACCCTGCTTAAGCGTGTACAGGGCATCATTGAGGTCGTTGAGCAAGCGTCCAGCCTGGATGAGATCGCCCATCTGGAAAAGATGACGGGCTGGCAGCGTTATTTCCGCATCAAACTTGGTGATTATCGAGTTGGTATAGCCGTGGACGGGGACATGGTCACCTTTGTTCGGTTTCTGCACCGGAAAGACATCTACAAATACTTCCCATAGAACCCGCACCGGGGGACTTTACAATTTGTGGAAGATGTGGTACGATTAGCTGTGGAGCTGGGGGCCGGATCGGTCAAGTTCAACCCGGTGATGCGCACCGGACGGGGGATCGCCATGCACCAGCGGGGCGAGACCCTGGAGTTCGAGGAAGTGCTGGAGCTGGCCCATTTTGTGCGCGGGCCGCTGCAACGGCGCACTCCAATCCGCCTTATTCTGAGCACACCACTGGCGTTATACACCATAGGCGAGCTGGTGCAGTCGGCCGGCGATGGGTCGTGCCACGTGCGCCATATCCTGGGCATCCTGGGCACGGGCGAAATGGCGCTGTGTGGCATTGGGCAGACCATCCCGGAGCTTTGCTTTGGTAACCTGCGCGAGGTGGGTGTGGCCGAAGTGTGGCTGAACCATCCCCTGCTGCGGCAGTTGCGCCAGGAGTTGGATGGCGAGTATCCCGGCGTGTGCGGGCAGTGCATCCACGCCTCTCGCTGCCTGACTTGGTGCGTAGCCCAGAACTATCAGGACACCGGACGGCTGGTGTCGCCGGCCTGGCTGTGCGCCGAAGCCGAGGAGCGGGGGCTTTTTCCCGCCAGCCGGCGGCGAGGTGGACGATGAGCGTCCCCCTGGTTGTAGCCGTGCATGCCTCGGCCGCGCAGGCTAACGGTGGGGCGCTGATCTTTCTGGGGCCATCTAGAGCGTCATCGAGGTCTGATGCAGGTTGTTCACCACTTTGCTCAGGCGACCGGCCGGCATCGGGACAAAGAGAACGGCGTGAGCGGGCACTAGCATTTTTTTATGTGCACACAGGTGAGCAATGGATCTATATGAGATTTTAGCTGATATTCATTCGCTTGAAACCGAACTCCTGGCTTTCGAGCGCAAATACGGGGTTCGTTCCGAGACATTTTACGCGGCGTATATCAGTGGCGAGGAACCGGAAGATGACGCGTGGATGTTAGATTTTGGCGAGTGGGCCAGCGTATATCGGACGTGGCTTGCCCGTCAAGCCGAGTATCGCACCGAAGTACAACGGTTGCAGCCGCGAGTGCCAAGCCTGGTAGGACTGATCCGAGTAGCTATATGAATAACCCATTGCGCACTCCCGACGACTATGAACTGTTCCTCTATACACTAATTGACCGGTTTTCATCGGTACGCCGCGCTATGGTGACGTTTGTCCGACTGGGCGCAACGCTGGCACGTGTGGCTGGCGAGCTGCAATTTGAGCATGAGATTCGCCTGGTCGTCCGGGAGCGGATTCTGTACCATCGCCTGCCTGCCGTCATAGATTGGTATGGTTACGAAGTCTGGCAAGGGGAAAAGAAGTTGTATTGGTACGACTCACAGCCTCATCCGGACGATCCAACCTTGCAAGGCTCACATCCCCACCATAAGCATGTTCCGCCGGACATCAAGCACAATCGCATCCCCGCACCAGAGATGAGCTTTACCCGACCCAATCTGCCCCAGATGTGCTTATCCAAGAAATTGAGACCTTGCTAGAAACACTGAGGGCCAACGTTCAGCCCGTATCACCTGACGAATACACGCCTGACGCTATTGATGAATGAAAAGCGAGTTGTCCAACACAAAAGGAGGAAAGCTTATGGACGAAAAAAAGAAGGTCGAATATGTAAAGCCGCAGATCCTGGACCTGGGGGCGGTGATGCCGGCCTTAGGCGGTACCTGCAGTACTCTAGGAACCAATCCGACGGGAAAGCTGGCCTGTGGAACTCCAGGAAGTTGGGTGGCGATATGCGCAACAGGCACAGTCGGTGGCTCAGGATAAAGAATCCTCTGCCTGGCTTTGAGTGAAGAATTTGGCAACGATCTAAAAGCATCTCGGCACTCTGACTTGCTTGAAAGGGTTCTGTCGGTGAATGGCCCCCTGGCTCATCGAGGCACCGAGATAGCCTTCCCCTACCACGGCAGCAGCATGTACGGCACCTTTCGGCAGGGGGACATCCTGCTGGTGGCGCCGGCAACCCTGGAGGCTGTGCGGCCCGGCGACGTGGTTGTGTTCTGCCATGTAAAGCCGGGCGGGGATGCCCTGCTGATCGTCCACCGGGTTCGGGCCTGCACCGCAGCCGGGCTCATCACCCAGGGGGATGGCTGCCCCGCCCCCGATTCAGAGCCGGTCCGGGCCGAGGACCTGGTGGGGCGCGTCTTCTTTGTCGAGCGGGAAGGGAGGATGCGGCGGGTGTGGGGCGGGCACGCCGGGCGGATCTGGGCGGCCTGGCTGCGGCTCCGCCGGCGGCTGACGCCGTGGCTGGGCTGGCCGTACCGGGCCTTGCGTTCCAGCGGCCTGGTACGGCGGGTGTGGCGGCCGGCCGTGGCCCAGATCCACCTCACCGCCGAGGGCGGCCCCCTGGTCAAGTATGTCCATGGGCGGCGCACCGTGGCCATCTGGGCCCCACAGGATGACTATTTTTGGTGCTGCAAGCCCTATGATCTGGTCATCCAGCGCCCCGGCTAGCGTCGGCTGGGAGGAGACCTTGGATAATTTTAAGCTTTTCAACCCGGGCGACCGCCTACGCGGTCGCGGCAGGAGGTGATTACGCCAAATCATTAAAGAAGGAGGGTGAGATGGAGAAAAAGATCGAATATGTCAAACCGCAGGTCCTTGATCTGGGAAAGGTCACTCCTGTCAGAGGAGGCGAGTGTACTGATGGAGACGCTCCATCGGGAGTGTTCTGTTGGCCAGGTGACGGAGGAACCGGAAACATATGCAGGAAGGGCAATCTCGGGGAATACTGGTGGTAATACCTTTAGGCCAGCCCTGACGTCGCACTTGACAAAAGCCCAGGATTGCGCGTATACTGGGGAACGCATCGGCAGCGTTGCCAGGCAATGAGGGGCAAATATCAGAGTTGGTATTGGCCGGTGCTCTGGGCACCGGCCTTTTTGATCTGTGCGCCTGGTTCCAGCCCCCATCCGTGGGCTGAGTGTGCGCCAGAGTCACTCCATCTCTGGTAGATTGAGCATATACTTTTGGAAGGAGGAAAGATCTATGACAGCATCGCTCGGCATCCGCCGCGAAGACAAAAGCATCTGGGAGCGCCGGGTGCCTGTGACCCCCCAGGATGCTGCTGCGCTCCAGGCCGAGCACGGCATCCGGGTCGTGGTCCAGCCATCGGCTATCCGCGCTTTCACCGACCAGGAATATATCCAGGCCGGTATTTCCGTTCAGGAGGACCTGTCGTCCTGCCAGGCCATCGTCGGCATCAAAGAGATGCCGCCTTTGTTCTTTGAACCGAACAAGACCTACATCTTTTTCGCCCACGTGATCAAAGGGCAGCCCTACAATATGCCCATGCTGCGGCGAATGCTCGACCTGGGTTGCACGCTGATTGACTACGAGCGGGTGGTGGACGACCAAAACCGGCGGCTCATCTTTTTCGGCTGGCACGCGGGCGTGGCTGGGATGATTGACACCCTGTGGGCTTTGGGGCAGCGGCTGGCCTGGGAGGGCATTGCCAACCCCTTCACCCTGGTGCGCCAGACCCACACCTACCACGATCTGGCCGAGGCCAAGGCGGCTATAGCCCAGGTGCGGGCCAGGATCGAAGCCGAGGGCCTGCCGGAGCGGATAACGCCCCTCATCGTCGGTGTGGCAGGATATGGCAATGTTGGGCGCGGCGTCCAAGAGGTCCTGAACCTGCTGCCAACCATTGAGGTCGAACCGGACCAGGTGGCAGCCATCGCGACAAAAGAGTACTCACGGCATCACCTCTACAAAACCACCTTCAAAGAGTGGCACATCGTCGAGCCGGCTTTGCCGGGCATGGCCTTTGATCTCCAGGATTATTACAACCACCCGGAAAAATACCGGGGGGTCTTTGAGCAGTACGTCCCTCATCTGACGGTGCTGATGAATGCCCTGTTCTGGACAGAACGCTATCCACGGCTGGTGACCAAGGCTTACCTCAAGGACCTGTTCAGCGGACCAAACCCGCCCCGTCTGCGGGTCATCGGCGACATCAGTTGTGACCTGGAGGGGGCGGTCGAGTGCACCGTCCGCTGCACCGAGCCGGGCAATCCGGTGTTTGTCTACAATCCCCTCACCGGCGAGGCAACCGATGGCTATGAGGGGCCGGGCGTCGTCGTCATGGCCGTAGACATCTTGCCCAGCGAGCTGCCCCGCGAGGCCTCAACAGACTTTAGCCGCATCCTGAAGCCTTTCCTGCCGGCCATCGCCCGCTGCGATTTTTCGGTGCCTTTTGAACAGTGCAATCTGCCGCCAGAGATCAAACGGGCGGTGATCGCCTACCGGGGCAGGCTAACGCCTGACTATCAGTACATCCAAAAGTTTTTGGAAGGTGGAGAATGACTCGACAATGTTAGATTTTGCTAAAGACGGCCCTTACCCTCGCCCTCCGCTCCGCGCCGGGCACCCCCTCTCCCAAGCTTGGGAGATGGGGCCAGGGGGTGAGGGCTTGCTACTGAAAAATCTAAAATTGTCAATATAACAGAGAATGGAGAATAAATCAGAGTGGAGGGAGAAGATGAAACAGGTTTTGGTTCTTGGAGCGGGGTTGGTGACCAGGCCGCTGGTTCGCTACCTGCTGGACGTGCCCGATTTTGAGGTGATCGTTGCCAGCCGCACGGCAAGCAAGGCTGAGGCGCTGATCGCCGGCCATCCCCGGGGCAAGGCTTTGGCATTGAACGTGGACGACGAGGCAGCGGTAGAAGCCGTGATCCGCCAGAGCGATCTGGCGATCAGCATGTTGCCCTACGTCTACCATCCCAAGGTTGCGGCCCTGTGTGTGAAGCACAAAAAGCACATGGTGACCACCTCCTACGTCAAAGAGGCGATGCGCGCTCTCGATGGGCCGGCCCGGCAGGCAGGGGTCCTCTTGCTGAATGAAATCGGGGTGGACCCTGGCATTGACCATATGTCGGCCATGAAGGTCATCCACGATGTAGAAGCCAGGGGCGGACAGATCGCCAGCTTTGTATCATGGTGTGGCGGGTTGCCGGCCCCTGAAGCCAACGACAATCCCTTTGGCTATAAATTCTCGTGGAGCCCCAAAGGGGTGCTGCTGGCCGGCAAGAACCCGGCCCGCTTCCAGAGGGACGGCCAGATCGTCGAGATCCCCGGCGAGGAGCTGTTTGACCACTATTGGCCGGTGTATATCAACGGCCTGGGCGAGTTTGAGGGGTATCCCAACCGCGATAGCCTGCCTTATGCCGAAACCTACAACATCCGGCCCACCGGCTGGATGTTCCGGGGCACGCTGCGCAACGTGGGCTGGTGCGCCACCCTGAAGCGGATCGCCAGCCTGGGCCTGCTGGACGATACGCCCTGGACCGATCTGCCGGCCACCTTCCGCCAGTTCACCGCCCGGTTGCTGGGCGTCGGCCCGGAGGTTGACCTGGTGGGGTATCTGGCCGAACAGTGGGGGCTGCCCCGCGACGCCAAGCCGCTCACCGACCTGGCCTGGCTGGGCCTCTTTTCCGACGAACTGCTGCCTGCCGGCAAGGTCACGCCGATTGACATTCTGACGGCGCGGATGGAGTCGCTGATGGCCTACAAGCCCGGCGAGCGCGACATGCTCATCATGCAGCATGAATTCGAGGCCCATTTCCCGGACCACAAAGAGGCCATCACTGCAACGATGATAGACTATGGCATTCCCTACGGCGATACCTCCATGTCGCGCACGGTCGGCCTGCCGCCGGCCATCGCCACACGGATGATCCTGCACGGCGAGATCTCGGACCTGACCGGCGTGCATGTGCCGGTGATCCCAGAAATCTATGAGCCGGTGCTGGCCGAACTGGCCGGGCTGGGGATTGGCCTGACTGAGAAGGTTGAGATTATTGCGTAAAGCGCAAAAAGTCGAGCGATTCGCTTCACCTTTTGCGGAACAGAGGTAGAAGATGAACACACAGGAATATATCGCCCTGGAAGAGCGATACAATGCCCGGAATTACAAGCCCCTGGACGTGGTGCTCACCCGGGGCAACGGGGTGTGGGTCGAGGATGTGGAGGGGCGGCGCTACATGGACTTTCTGGCCGCCTATTCGGCTGTGAATCAGGGCCACTGCCATCCGCGCCTGGTCAAGGTGATGATCGAGCAGGCTGCCCGCCTGACGCTGACCAGCCGTGCTTTCCGCAACGACCAGCTACCGCTGCTGGCCAAGGAGCTTTGCGAGCTGACCGGCTACGAGATGATGTTGCCTATGAACACCGGGGCCGAAGCGGTAGAGACGGCCATCAAAGCGGCCCGCAAGTGGGGCTATCAGGTCAAGCGCGTGCCCGAGGACCAGGCCCACATCCTGACTTGCTATGGCAACTTTCACGGACGGACCATCACCATCGTCACCTTTTCCTCTGAGGAGCAGTACCGCGACGGGTTTGGCCCCTTTACCCCCGGCTTTGAGCTGATCCCCTACGGCGATGCGGCTGCCCTGGAAGCCGCGATCAGGCCGCATACGGTCGCCTTTTTGGTGGAGCCGATCCAGGGGGAGGGGGGCGTTGTCGTTCCGCCGCCGGGCTACCTGAGGCAGGTCCGTGACATCTGCACTCGACATAACGTGTTGCTCATCACCGATGAGATCCAGAGCGGCCTGGGGCGCACCGGCAAGTTCTTTGCTGCCGAGCACGAGGGGGTCCGCGCCGACGTGGTGACCATCGGCAAGGCGCTGGCGGGGGGAATGTATCCCGTCTCGGCGGTGCTCGCCAGCAGGGAGGTGCTGGGCGTGTTCGGTCCCGGTGACCACGGCTCGACCTTTGGCGGCAATCCTCTGGCCTGTGCGGTGGCCCGCGAGGCGTTGAAGGTGTTGGTCGAAGAAAAGCTCATTGAGCGCGCCGCCGAGCTGGGCGACTATTTGCTGGCCCGCCTGCGCGACCTCCGCAGCCCCCACGTCCAGCAGGTTCGGGGCAAGGGCTTGTGGGTGGGCATTGTGCTCAGGCCGGAGGCGGGTGGCGCCCGGCGCTTTTGTGAGGCCTTGATGGAAAAGGGCTTGCTGTGCAAAGAGACCCACTGGAACGTCATCCGCCTGGCCCCGCCGCTGGTCATCACCCGCGAAGAGCTTGACTGGGCGGTGGAGCGATTGGCCGAGGTGCTGCAAATGCCGTAAATAATCCCCAAATTTCTGGTTGGGGTGGAACCTTTTGCCGCTCTGGAGCGTCTAACAATCAGCACCACTCCGCAAAAGGTGCTTTCTCCTTTCTCCCTGGTTCGGGGAGGGATAAGGGGCTCCCTCCCCGAACACTTTTTCAGCACAGCACGCGCAGCCGTTGCGGCAAAAGCTCCAGTTCGAAGCGATGGGCCCCCACGCCATAGATCTCCCCGTCCACGTGCGATGCCCAGGGCGAATTGCTGATCACCTGTACCCGCCGGCCCTGCGTCATGGTGACATGGAGGTCGTGGGTATGGGTGCCGCGCATGAACTGGGGCACAAAACCCAACATCCGCAGGCGGTTTACCTTGGCGGCCACACACAGGTCGAACAGGCCATCGTCCATCCGGGATCCAGGGGTCATGTAAAAGCCGCCGCCGAACCGAAAGCCGTTCATGATCGAAATCATCAGGCTGGGCTGAGAGATTTCCCGGTCGTCCACGCGGACCGTTGTCTGCGGCGCGTGGTAGTACACGGCCAGCGTCTTGAGCACCGCCACCAGGTAGACGAGAAAGCCCCGCAGACGCTTCAGTTTGCGGCTTTCGATGTTGACGATGGCGTCAAAACCGATGCCCACCCCATTGCCAAAGTAACGCGGCTGCTCGTTGTCGGCCTGGACGCGGCCCACGTCCACGGTGCGGCTGTGACCCTGGGCGATGACCCGGCAGGCAGCCGCCAGGTCCAACGGCACCCCCGCGCCAAAGGCAAAGTCGTTCCCTGTGCCGATAGGCACGATGCCCAACGCTGTGCCGGCGGCGCTGCCGTTGGCCTGGATCAGGCCGTTGAGCACCTCGTTGACGGTGCCATCTCCGCCCACCGCGACCACCAGGTCGTTGCCCTTCTCGGCTGCCTCGCGGGCCAACAGCGTCGCGTGGCCGGGGGCCTGTGTGCTCGCTACCTCAAAGTCAAGGTTGTGGCTCCGCAGGCGCTCGGCGATGGAAGAAGACAGACGCGCCCCGGCTCCACGCCCGGCGATTGGATTCAGGATGACAGTAATTGCCGACATCTTGGCCCTCACAACCAGGGATTTCAACTTTTTAAACACCAAAGAGGGACAGAAGTTGCTGCCGCCATGCCTGCTTTGCCCGGCTGCAACTTTGTCAAATTGGCAGGGACGTGGTATCATTGCTGTGAGCGTGTAGCGCGCAGGCAGGAATCGGGGGAAGGCTACAGGCTATGAAGCTGCAAGGACCGCGAGTCACTATCCGCCCCATGGAACGAGCCGACTTGGAGGCCATGAGCAAGTGGCGTCCCTTTTCTGATCCTCTGTACCAACCCTTTGACTTTCCCCGGCGCAGCATGTCTGAGCACGAGTACTGGTTCAACTGGCGGAATCAGGACCCCAGCCGCCGCCTGTACACCATTGAAGACGAGCACCACAAAGTCATCGGTAGCCTGACTCTGCGGGAGATTGACGGCCAGTACTCGGCGCGGTTGGGGATCACCCTGGGGGCCGACTTTGTCGGCCAGGGATACGGCACCGAGGCCTTGCAGCTTTTCCTGGGCTACTTTTTCGAGACATTGGGTTTTGCGCAGATGGTCCTGGATGTTGCTTCCACGAATCTGCGGGCGGTGCATACCTACCAATCTCTGGGTTTCCGCCAGGTGGGGAGCCACTATCGCCCTGCCGATCACCCCAGCTACCGCGTCCTGCAGCGCGATCCACGCTATCGTCACCTGCGCCCGTTTTTTCGCTATCAGGGATCGCTGACTCAGGTGCTGTTCTACGACATGGTCCTGACCCGCGAGGAATGGCTGGCCATGAAGCAGGATAGCCCAGATTTGTGACCGGGCATGTTCCAAAAATCATAGCTCACCCTGCAAAATTTCACCCATTTGGTAGCTATTTTCCACCCGATTTGCACACAAGTGAACGATACTAATGCCTCGACAATAGCCAACCTGTTCTGAGATGGGGCTGGCTATTCAAACAGGATAGGAGTGAGAGAAATGGCAATGGCATTTTGCCCCGACTGCGATGGCAGTGTCAGCCTGGGGCCCAATCCGCAGATCGGCCAGCGGGTCACCTGCCCACACTGTGCCGCTGAGCTGGAGGTTGTCGAGGTTTCCCCGCCCGAGCTTGACTGGGCCTATGATGAGATGGATATTGATTGGGGAGACGAAGAGGAGTGGGACGAAGAGGACGACTGGGACGAGGAGATCTAGGAACTGCTTGAGTCGTTTATCTTTGGTCGGCGAGCCCTTCCCTTGCGCTGCGAAGGAAGGGTTCTATTCTTGTAAAGGAGAGATGCAGATGGAAGAGATACAAACGGAGACCGAAGAACCCCCTGGTCGTAGCCGACCGCCACGCCCGTGGGAAGATGTGCCCCTTGACAAGTGGAACGACTGGCGGTGGCAGCTTGCCCATCGGCTGAACACGGTCGAGGAGCTCGCCCAGGTGGTCCACCTGACGCCCGGAGAAATCGCCGGGCTTTCTGCCCCCGGCCACTTTCGAGTGGAGATTACCCCCTATTTTGCCAGCCTGATGGACCCTGATGACCCCAATTGCCCTATCCGGCGGCAAGTGATCCCAACAGAAAAGGAGCTGATCCCGTTTACCGCCGAGATGACCGACTCCCTGGCCGAAGATGCCCATTCTCCGGTCCCCGGCCTGGTGCACCGCTACCCGGACCGGGTGCTGATGTTGGTCACCACCCAGTGCGCCAGCTACTGCCGCTACTGCACCCGTAGCCGGATCGTGGGGGATGCAAGCGCCCAGTTTAGCCGCAGCCACTACGAGGCGCAGATCAACTACATCGCCTGTACGCCGCAGATCCGCGACGTCCTGATCTCAGGGGGCGACCCGCTGATCCTGCCGCAGCACCTTCTGGAAGAGATTTTGCGCCGCCTGCGCGCCATTCCCCACGTAGAGGTGGTGCGCATCGGCAGCCGGGTGCCTGCCTTCCTGCCACAACGGATCACACCCGACCTGGTAAACATGCTGCGTCGCTATCATCCGCTGTGGCTGAACACCCACTTTAGCCACCCCAAAGAGATCACGCCGGAGGTCGAGGTGGCTCTGGCCCGCCTGGCCGATGCTGGCATCCCCTTGGGTTGCCAGACGGTGCTGTTGGCCGGGATCAACGATTGCCCCAACGTGATGAAGGAGCTGGTCCACAAGCTGGTCCGGAACCGCGTGCGCCCTTATTACCTGTATCAATGCGATCTGGTGCACGGTGCCGGGCACTTTCGCACTCCGGTGTCGGTAGGATTGCAGATCATCGAGTCGCTGCGCGGCCACACGTCGGGCTTTGCCGTGCCTACCTACGTCATTGATGCGCCGGGCGGGGGCGGTAAGGTGCCGATCATGCCCAACTACCTGCTCAGCCAGTCGCCCGATTACGTGGTCGTGCGCAACTTTGAGGGCTTTATCAGCGCCTATGCTCAGCCGGAATCGTATGAACGCCACGATCCGGCAAGTTGCCCATCGTGCCAAAGGCAGCGGCTTTGCCCGCAAGATGGGCAGGGAGGAGTGGCCGACCTGTTAGCCGGTGAGCAGATGGCCATCGCGCCGGAGGGGTTCCGCATGGCCCACCGGCGGCCCACGCCCATCCCCTGGACGCCGCTCAGAACCATGCTGGCCGAACCGGAAGCGAGCCTGATAGGGTAAGGAGGTCAAAGCACCGATGCACATCGCACTGCTGGCGAACTTGAAAAAGAATGCCCCTACCTGGCCGGGCATGCCCCCCGACCGGTGGGACGATCTGGATTCTGAAGAGACCATCCAGGCGATCCTCCAGGCGTTAGAAGCGGGGGGGCACCGCGCCACTTTTCTGGAGGGTGACGTGACGCTCCTGGATACCCTGCGTCAGGTTAAACCCGATCTGTGCTTCAACATCTGCGAGGGCCACTGGGGCGATGGCCGCGAAGCGCAGGTCCCTGCCCTCCTGGAGATGTTGCGCATCCCCTACACCGGATCGCAGGTGCTGACACTGGCCTTGACGCTGGACAAGCCGATGACCAAGCGCGTGCTGAGCTATCACGGCCTGCCTACGCCTCCCTTCCAGGTGTTTGAACGCCTGACCGAACCGCTCGATCCGGAACTCAAGTTTCCCCTTTTTGTCAAACCCAGCCGCGAAGGGACAGGCATGGGGGTCAGTGCTGAATCCATTGTGCGCGATGAAGGCCAGCTGCGCGCCCAACTGGAGCGTATATTCGAGCGCTACAGCCAGCCGGTCCTGGTCGAACGCTTTATCGAGGGGCGAGAGATCACGGTAGGCGTGGTTGGCAACCTGCGTTCCCCCGTGGCCTGGCGGGTGCCCGAAGACGAAGCGGCGCCACGCATCCGCAAGGGGTTGCACTTTTTCCCGCCGTTGGAGGTGGATATGTCGGCCTATCCACCGGAGGAGGCCGGTATCTATACCAGCCGCATCAAGGTGGAGATGGCCCACGATTTTCATTGCCTCTGCCCCGCGCCGCTGAGCGAGGAACAGATCGAGGAATTGACCTGGCTCACAGCCGCCGTCTTTCGCGTGACCGGCTGCCTGGATGTGGCCCGCGTGGATTTTCGCCTGGATGCCCATGACGGCGACAAGCCCTACATCCTGGAGGTCAACCCCTTACCCGGCCTGAACCCTGGCTACTCGGATCTATGCCTGGAGGCTGCCGCCGACGGCTGGACCTACGAGCGGCTCATCAACGAGATCGTGAATCTGGCTGCGGAACGGTATGGTTTGCTGTAGCAAGCAGGGGAGGCTGCTGAAAAAGTCCTGGAGCTTCACCGCAGAGGCACAGAGGACGCGGAGAATCTGATAGCAATTGCCTTAAAAACTCTGCGCCCTCTGCGTCTCTGCGGTGGAAAGATGGTTTTTTAGCACCCTCCGCAGCGTGGGAGAGGGGCCGGGGGTGAGGGCTTTTTTACTCCCGCATACTCAACCCGATCCGCCCTCGCTCCAGGTCCACGCTGACGACCGTCACCTCTACCACATCGCCCACGTTGACCACCTCGAACGGGTTGCGCACGTAGCGGTCGGCCATCTTGGAGACGTGGACCAGCCCCTCCTGCTTGACGCCGATATCTACAAAGGCCCCAAAGTCCACGACGTTCCGCACCGTACCCCGCAGCCGCATCCCTTCGCGCAGGTCTTCTATCTTGAGCACATCCTGGCGTAGCAGGGGCGGCGGCAGATCGTCACGTGGGTCGCGTCCGGGGCGGGCCAGCTCGTCGAGGATGTCGGCCAGCGTCGGCTCACCCACCTCCAGCAGATCGGCCAGGCCGGAAAGGCCCAACTCATCCCGCACGGCATGGACCCGATCCAGCATATCCGGCGCCCCCAGCCGCGTGCCGGCCAATTCCAGGAGCCGCTGCACAGCCGGATAGGATTCGGGATGGATGGGGGTGTTGTCCAGCGGGTTGGCCGACTCGGGCACGCGGAGGAAACCGGCGGCCTGCTGATATGCCTTGTCGCCCAGCCCCTTGACCTTTTTCAGGTCGGAGCGCGACCTGAACGGCCCGTGCTCGTTGCGATGGGCGACGATGTTGGCCGCCACATTCTTGCTCAAGCCGGCCACGTAGCCCAGCAGCGCTGGCGAAGCGGTGTTCACATCTACGCCGACATGGTTGACCACCGACTCGACCACATCGTCCAGGGCTTTGGCCAGCTCTTTTTGATCCACATCATGCTGATACAGCCCCACTCCGATTGACCGGGGGTCGATCTTGACCAGCTCGGCCAGGGGGTCTTGCAAACGACGGGCGATGCTCACCGCGCCGCGCATCGAGACATCCAGGTCGGGCAGCTCTTCGCGGGCCAGGGGGGAAGCCGAATAGACCGATGCCCCTGCCTCGCTGACGAGGGTGTACTGTACGCCGGGGTGCTCGGCGATCAGCTCGGCGGCCAACTGTTCTGTTTCGCGGCTGGCCGTGCCGTTGCCGATGGCGATGACCTGGACCCCTGCTGCGACGATGGCTGCTGCCAGCATCTTTTTGGCTTCTTCCCACCGTTTCAGCGGTTCGTGAGGGTAGACTGTCATCGTTCCCAGCACCTTGCCCGTGGCATCCACCACGGCGACCTTGCAGCCGGTGCGGTAGCCGGGATCAATGCCCATCACCACCCGGCCACGCAGCGGCGGCTGAAGGAGCAGCTTGCGCAGATTGGCGGAAAAGACCCGGATGGCGTGGCTGTCGGCCTGCTGGGTGCAGGCGGCGCTCAGGTCGCGCTCCAGGGCGGGGGCCAGCAGCCGCTTGTAGCCATCGGCAATCGCCATCGCCACCTGGTCACGGAGCGGGGTGCGTGGACCGCGCAGAAAGCGGCCTTCCATAAGGTCCACGATCTCGTCTTCAGGCAGGTCCAGGCGGACCTTGATCGCGCCCTCGGCCTGACCACGGTTGATCGCCAGCCATTGGTGGGGTTGGACCTCGGCCAGGGGCAGGGCTATGTCGTAATAAAGGCGATACTTGCCGCCGGGGTCCACCTCCTTTTCCTCGCCGGCCAACTGGCAGAGGAGGAAGGCTTTTTTCAAGGCCAGATTGCGAGCCTCAGCGCGTATTGAGGCATCCTCGGTCAGTCGTTCGGCCAGGATGTCGCGCGCGCCGGCCAGGGCTGCCTCAACGTCGGGCACCTCGTCGCTCAGGAACGGCGTGGCCAGCTCCTCTAGCGGGCGGGTTTCTTTTTGCGCCAGGATCAGGTCGGCCAGTGGCTCCAGCCCCCGCTCGCGGGCCAGCGAGGCGCGGGTGCGGCGCTTGGGCTTGTAGGGCAGGTACAGGTCCTCGACGGCCTGGAGCGTCGTCGCTGCTTCGATGGCGGCTGCCAGCTCTGGCGTCAGTTTGCCCTGTTCCTCGATGCTCTTGAGCACCGTCGCTTTGCGTTCTGCCAGGTGGCGCAGATAGGCCAGCCGCGCCTCGACCTGGCGTAGTTGCTCCTCATCCAATCCGCCAGTCATCTCTTTGCGATAGCGGGCCACAAAGGGGATGGTGTTGCCCTCGTCGAACAGGGCAGCAGCAGCGGCCACTTGAGCGCGGGTCAGGCTCAGCTCCCCGGCGATGGTGGCGAGGATGTCGGTTGTGGTCATGAGTCCCTCTCTCATTTCGGTGTCTTCTGCGTGTTTGGTGAACACTTGCGCTTCCAGTATACATCAAAACGGCTCTTGTGGAAAGTGAACGGTGGGGAAAGGGTTTGCCTTTTTTTACCAGGCATGTTATACTTGGTCATGAATTGCGTTTTTTCTGTTGACAAAAGACCGGTGACGGATGAGGGAGTGAAAATGAACTTAACTGCCCCAACTTTGGAAGAGTGGCGTCGTCTTTACAGCGCAGCCCTTGCCTTCAAACAAGAAGCCCCTTGGGAGTGGATGGAAGAGGATGAGCTTTTTGGTGTGCGTGACCCCGAGACCGATGAAATCGGCTATGTGAGCATCATGGGCATCCTGGGGGAGCACCTGGCCCTGGGCCTCTACCTGGGCAGTGAAGGTCTGGATGGCTTTTGGCGCATGCACCTTGGCGGGTTGGAAGGCGATCCGTTCCTTTTGCTCGAAGTGTCCCAGCTTCAGGCTTCGTTTGAGGATCGGGAAACCTTGGATGACCAGGATCGGGAAGTGATTAAATCTCTGGGCCTCAAGTTTCGGGGCCGGCAAGCGTGGCCCATGTTCCGGAGCTATGTTCCGGGGCGCGCCCCCTGGTTCTTGACGCCTCAGCAGGCCCGTTTCCTGACTGTGGCTTTGGAACAGGCGATGGATGTAATCCACCGCTTGGAAAAAGACCCCGATCTTTTGGAGCCGGAGGAAGAGGGTCAGTACCTGGTGCGTGTGTTGACCGAGCGAGGCTGGGAAGATCAATGGCTGGTTCCCCCGCCTACGCCGATGCCCGCGCCGCCGCCTGTGGATACCAGGCGGCTGGCAACCCTGCGCGAGAAACTCCCGCGCCAGGCGTTTACCCTGGAAGCGGAGCTGTTTGCCTTTCCTTCCTACATCCGGGATGGGGACGATCCCCGGCCCTATGTGCCGTACGCCCTGATGGTCGTCGAGGCCCAGTCGGGGTTCCTCCTGGGAACGGAGCTGATGCTCGCTCAACCCTCGCTCGGCGCCGTATGGGAGCAGACCATTGCCAAATTCCTGGACATGGTGGGCCGCGCCGGCAGCCTGCCCCAGCGGATCGCCGTCCGCGACGAGCGGCTCTACAACCTGCTGATGCCGGTCGCTGCCGGCCTGGGCATCCAGATCAAGCAGTCCCGCCGTCTGCCGGCCCTGGAGCAGGCTCGCGTGGCCTTGCAGCGCTGGCTGGGCTAGGAGGTTGGGAGGAAGGGGGTATGGCTAAACAATCCTCGAAGCAACGACAAAAGGCTCGCCAGCAGAAACTTGAAAGGCACCGGCAGAAGCGCAGCCAGAGGTCTACGTCCTCCATGCGGGTTGCCCTTTCCCGCTCTCTGCCCGGCGGCGCAGGGCAATGGCCGTTGCAAGAATGCCTTATCACCAAGGATTGGCGGACGCCGGGCGAGATCATCCAGATCCTGATAGCGCGCCGTGGCCCGCTGGGCCAGATTGGGGTGGGAACCTTCCTGGTGGACCTGGGTTGTCTGGGGGTCAAGGATGCCTTCGGCTACCAGCTTGATCCGGTGGAGTATGACCGGTTGCGCAAGCAAATGAAAAGCCAGCAAAAGATGATCTCGGCTGACCTTAACCTGGCGGCCAAGATCATCCGCGAGGGGATGGCCTACGCCGAGCGGCTAGGGTTCAAACCGCACCGCGACTATCGCCAGGCGCAGCCGATCCTGGGTGATGCCAACCCAGATGCCTGCCCAGAGGAAATCCCCCTGGGCAAAGATGGCAAGCCCTTTTTCATCGCCGGCCCCTACGACAATGTCCGCCAGGTGATGGCCAAGCTGGAAAAAGCCGTGGGCCCGGGGGAATTTTACTGCCTGTTCCCCCTTGATCCGGACGACCTGTTTGGCTAGCGGCCTGCTGAAAAAGCCCCTTCGACTTCTCCACAGCGTTCCATTTGCAGACCGGCCAACACGCTCTGGGGATCGTAGCCGGTCACTCATTCCAGGTGCAGCTTGCTGTTGACCGTGCGGCGGATGTCGGCGAACCCCTCTTCCAGGTACGGATAGGCGAACAGCACCGAGCCGAAGCCAAAGATCGAGCCGGTGACCGTGCGCAGGAACCAGGTGCTCTCGTACAGGCCAAAGAGTTGGAGCACGCCATCTACCCCCATTGGCACCAGGAAGATCAGGTAGTAGCGGAATGGCAACCGCCGCCTGATTTTCCTGCGTCGCACCAAACCGTAGATCAGCCCTCCCAGGAAGATGGAGCCATAGATGGCCACATCGCGCTCACAGAAGGCCACCTTCCAGCCCACCGTCTCGTTGCCGATGGCGCGGGCAAAGGGGTCCACATCCACGCCGGCTGCTGCCAATTCTTCCAGTGAATAGTAGGCTTTCGGCCCGCCGATAAAGTAGGAGCGTTCTGGCCGCTGGTGACAGGCCGGTCGGTAGATCAGGTAGATAATTTGCGCCGGCGTCGTCCAGCCAGCTTCCATCAGCACCGGGGCCAGCAGCGGCAGGCCCACGTACAGCCCCCAGAACAGGTTAGCCAGGGCCAGCCAATGTTTCGCTAGCTGAAAGATCGCCTTGTCGGCCAGAATGACCAGGTCGCGGGTGCGCCCCGTGACCGGTTGCGGTTTTGGTGTTGTCACTTGGTCCTCCTAACCCGGCCTGGCCGGAACCAAATGGTTCCAACTTGTTCGGGCTAGGGCTCCTCTAGGCCTATTTCGACATAACTGCCGCCTGCTCCCGAATGTGGTCCAGCCTCTGGGCCAGCTCTAGGCGGCCGCTGGCGCGCATATCTTTGCTCAGCAGGCGCATCATCTCCAGCAGCCGGGGGGTGACCTGTTGTCGGTTCGCCTCCAGTAATGCCTGGACCTGGTTAGGCTCCTCGGCATTCAGCAGGGCATTGATGAATTGCACCTCGGGCGGTTGATTTTCCAGGATGAGCTTCATGAGCGAGTCGCCCACCAATCTCAACCGTTGGGCCTCCTCGGTGTGGCCTGCCTGTTCGGCAGCTCTCAGCCGGGTGGATAGAACGTTCAGAAACAGGTCATCCACCTGCTCCAGGTTGTCGTAGAGGGCTTTTTCCGGGTCGGCGCTATCCAGGATCGTTTGCAGGACCTGGTCTGCTTCCTCTGCTGCCTGTTGCATTTCGGCATCAATCTGGGCCGTCAGGTCCAGGATGGTCTGGCGCAGTGCCTTGAGCTTTTGTGCCTGGTCGGTGTCGCCGGCCTGTTCTGCCGCTTCGATCCGCTCTGTCAGCTGTCGGTAAAAGAGATAATCAATCGCCGGCCGGGCGACGACGATCATGGTTTCGATCTGGGTCTGCTCTCCGGCCAAGGCAGCCTGCACCAGCTTGTCCAAAAGCCCTTCGCGGGTGATCTCCTTGCCCAGGCTGCGGATGGCTTTTTCCCGTGCGGCGATCTCTCGCCCTGTTGCCGTCCAGTCGAGCAATTGGCTGCGCAGCGCCTGCAACTGTTGGGCAACCTGAGCCTGACCGCCAACCTGCGCCATCTCCAGGTTCATGGTAAGCAGTTGGAAAAAGTCGTAATCCAAGAGGTTTTCGTTTTCCTGGGCGATTATCCGGCGAGCCTCGTCGCCGGTGGCCTGCAGCAGCCGGTTGAGCAGGGCAGCTCGGGCGCGCTGTGCTTCAAGCATTTCGGGGGTGATGCCATCGGCCTCCAGGATGGCCTCGATCATCCCTTCCAGGCGCAAAAAGTTGCGTGGGCGGAGCAGGTAGCCTTTGCGTTGTTCGGCCGGCAAAGAGGAGATCAGCCGGTTGGTCAGGTCGCCGATGATGCGCTGCTGCTCCATCTCCGACAGGCCCAGCTCGGTGGGTGTGAAGGTGAGGAGCAGTTCCTTGTTCGGGTCGTGATAGACCATTGGCGTGCTCAGGGTACCGGAAAAGCCGCAGTGGGAACAGACAGCGGTGTTGGCCTGGCCCGATAGGAGCAGGGCTTTGGCTTCCGGGCTTTCCGCAGCGTCTACAATGGTCAGGACCGGGGTTACAAAGCGGGACTTGCAGTTTGGGCACGATATGGGGACAGCTTGGTAGGTAGTTACGGTCAAGGTTCAGATCCTTTCGCATAGAGATTGCAGCGGTGCACCAGGTCCCAGGCGGTGGCGTTCAACGCGGCCCGAGCTTCTTCCTCGGTCAGGCCGGCGCCGAGGGCTACCAGCCAGGCGCGGGCCTGGTCAATCATGTCGCCGGGGGCGTGGGTATCGGTGTTGACCACCAATCGGGCGCCGGTCAGCCGGGCGATGCGGGCGACGTGGCCGTTGGTCAGGTTGTGGCCGCCGCGGGCACTGATCTCCAAGATCACCCCGTTGGCGGCGGCCATCGCTGCTTCCTCCTCGGTGATGAGGCCGGGATGGGCCAGGATGTCCACGTCGGGGCATTCGACGGCAGCGCGGTTGGTGCCGGGAAAGACCGGCTCCATCAGCGTCTCGCCGTGGACGACCACCAGCCGCGCGCCCAGGTGACGGGCGCGACGGGCGAGGGGCGCGATCTGGGCGGGCCGTACGTGGGTGATCTCTACGCCGGGGATAAAGGTCACGTCAAAGGCGGTAGCTCCTTCAACGGCAAAACGGGCTAATTGGTTCACCACCTCATCCAGGTTGGAGGCGTCGGCGTGGTCGGTGATGGCCAGTGCGCCGTAGCCCAGCGCCTCGGCGCGGCGCAGCATTTCGCCAGGCAGGAGGGCGCCATCGCTCAAAAAGGAATGGGTATGCAGATCAACACGGGCTTGTTTGTCCATGCCAGGAAGTGTAGGCCAGAAGGGGCAATCTGTCAAATTGAGGATGGGGGTTGGGGGAAGGTCTAGGCCCCGATCATGGCTCATGCACAAAGAGGAGACTGGCTGCCAGACGCACAACCCCCAATCCACACAGCCCCAGCCCCCACCACAGGTTACCGGTGATCAGCAACACAGGCGCGCCATAGACGGCAGCAAAAAAGACGAACAGGGCGTTCAGGCCCAGGACGAAACCGACGTTGCCCCGTCTCTCGACGGCCAGGCGGCGCATGACCAGGACCATCATCGGCATCTCGGCCAGCGAAAAGCCACCCAGAATGAGGGTCAAAAGCAGGGTAACAGTCGGGTAGGGCAGCAGGGCCGCGATTGTGCCGCTGCTTACCAGCCAGGTGGCCCCGGCGGCCAGGGCTCCGTTGGCCAGCAGCCCACCGATGCCACTCAACACCAGGTAGCGACGAAAAGAAGCCATGCAGATCTCCTCCTTTGGGCGTAGGCCATCTGGATTATAGCCGCAGTCGAAGGGGTTGTCAACCCCACTTGTCATTTTGCCCCTTTTGCGCTACAATGAGATTGGCCGGCCATGACCGGTTTATGCCTTCCTGATGGTGGAAGGTGGAAAGGGGGAAGATGATGGAGCAAACCCGTCTGTCTATAGCAGGAGAGGTGCTCTGTTCGGGGGTACGGTTGGCCACTTCCCGGTCAGAGGAACCGATCTTGTGCCTGCTCAAAGCCGAAACGATTAAATTCGTGGCGGTGAGCGGATTGCGTCTGGTTATTTCGTGGGAGAAACGGCTGCGCCAACCTTTCGCTGCCAGTTTGGCCTTTTTGATCCCACCCCTCGTCGCCGAGCTGCTCTCCTCTAAAGCCATCTGCACCCAGATCGCTGTCGAGTTTGCTATGGTGGGGCAGATGGTCATGGCCAGACTGACCGATCATCTGGGCACGTACGAGATCCGCTGGAAGTCCGATCTGAGCACCTTCCCGGCGCCTGATGCCTTTGGTCAGATCCTGGAAGTGCCCCCCGTGCTGCTGGACGTGCCCTATCTCAAGTTCTCGGATGCTACCCATCAGGCTGTGGCAAAACTGGCGCGCATGGAGGCAGAGGAGCAGATCAGCCCCAGCAAGCTGGCCATCTTGATCGACCTCGACTTTGGTCGGTTGCGCGTGGATGGGGAAGAGATCGTCACCACCGAAAGCCGCCAATACTACTTTGACCCACGTCTTGTCATCCGGGCGCTGGAATTTCTGAAGGAGCGGAACCTGCGCGTGGGCCTGACGCCCCTGCCCGGCGAGCAGCGAGCCTACCTGTCACTTTTGTCGGAAGAGGAAAACTGGACGGTCCATTGCTCGTTGCTGTCCATCGGCAAGGACACGCAAAAGCTCTACCCACTTCCACCAGGGCGGAACCGATAGAACCGGTTCTGAAACGTTACCTTTTCATCGCGTATCTACCTGTAGCACCACAATTCCCCAGTCATCGTCGTATGCCTGTTCGTTGTCCATGGACAGTTTGCGGGGGAAACCCAGTTCGGGGTCAAACTCTAGAACGATCTTCCAGTCTTGATTCCCCAGCCGGCTTTCAAGATCGCTTGCGATCTCGAACAGGCCAGGCACCGTCCAGCGGGCCGCTTGTTCGGGCGACAGGGCCACCGGCTCATCCACGGCGTGATCGCCGTAGAAACCACAGCTCCGCGCCGGCCCATAGTGGGCTGTGGTGGTCGCTGCGATCACCCGCTCTCCCTGTACTTCGGCGACGATGTCATAGTAACACCACACGCTGCGGAATTCTTGGAGCTGGATCCGGTAATCGGTGATGGCCTTCTGTTGCCACCGCTTCTTTGCCTGTTCAACGGCGCTTGCCCGGCATGTTACCAGCCGCAGCAACACCAGCAGCAAGATGGCGACCCCGGCCAGGCGCAGCCAGGCTACTTCTTTTCTCCGTTGTACCTCACGACGCTCCTCTTCTGTTCCCATTGTCGCATCCTTTTTTCGATTGCTACTTTTCCAATTCGGAAGATGGCTGTGTGGCGGAACCCAAGGCCCGTTGAGGAATCTCTTCTCTCGCGGGGTGGCAATCCGGCATACAGGCAGGCAATGAGATTGTACCATGCCGTGACCTGTGGTGTCAAACTCTGGGGACAAGGGCGAGGGGAAGACCAGGTGGGGTGTCCTGCCATTTGTGCTGCAACAGGCTAGATGTGACAAACCGGCCTGTTTGTGGTACAATATCCAAGACCAATTGGGGTCAACGCCGCGATATTCAGACGAAAAAGGACATGCATAGGTGCATGGAAGGAGGAATTATGGAAAGCGATCTCAGCCATCGGCTAAGGATCTCGGTTGACCGGTTGGAAGAGATCAATGCGCTGTTGTTGGACCCGAACACCCGCGTCGTCAAAGACCTGCTCGCCGTCGTCGCCAAGTACGGCACCCCCGATGAGATCAATCAAAAAGCAGCAGAAGCACGTAAACTACCTAACCTGATGGGCCGTCTCAAGGAGATCGGCTCGCCCTACCTGGCCGACCTGGAATGGCTCATCGAACAGCGTGACCGGGGCGCGTTTATCAGCATTGCCGAGTACCGGCGTAAGGTGTTGGGCAACCGGGCGGAGGCGATGGAGTTCAAGGATGATTTTGCCGTTACGCTGGAGATCAGCGCCTTGCAATATTTTCCCTTCCTCATCGCCGAGGCCAGGCAGGCCATCGAAAGAGGGGAGCTGATGCCGGGCCGCTACATCCGGGTGCGCAAGATGAAGGAGCAGGAGGCCGACAATGGCGACATCCTGGCCGTGGCTGCTGCCATGCAGATTGTCGGGGCCAGTTACGTCGAGACGCTGGATACCAAGGGCACCGATGGCTCCAACATCCACCTGGGTGGGCCGGCAACCATCACCGGTTATTTTGGCGGCGTGGGGCAGCCCAACCACTATCCCCTGAAGTGGCTGGATGAGTTCTTGTACTATTATACCAACTATGGCATCCAGCAGGTGCTCAACATCAACCCCGGTACCGTGCTGGTGGGTTACTTGTTGCACAAACTGGGCGTGGACATCGAATTCAAGATATCAGTCTTTATGGGCAACGACAACCCCTACGCCGCGCTGTGGACCCTCATCGGTGCCCGGCTCTTTAGCCGCGACGACGGCACCACGCCGCTCATCGGTTTTAACTGGAGCAACAGCGTCAACAACGAGACGATCGAGATCACGGCCCAGGTGCGCAAGGCACTGAATCTGGAGGATATTGTCCGTTTCGAGCACCATATTACCGAGACGTGGAAGAGCATCGTCCGCCAGCCCTATGACCGCACCGCCGAGCTGGTGGAGCTGGCCGACCATGTGGCCAACATCTCGGCCAAGCATGAAGGGGGCATCCCTGAGGTGGATTCGGCCCGCGGTCACCCTTCCGACATTCTGGACTATTTCCGCGACAAGGAGGAGATCATCGCCTCGGGCGACTGGGCCGCTCTGGAGCGCAACTACCTGGACAAGCATGATGCGGTGAACCGCACTGCCTGGGCGCTGACGGAGCGGGGGCTGTCGTTCATCGCCGCCCGGAACTTGCACAAAAGTTGGCCTGGATAAAAGTGGAAAACCGGGAGATCAGCAGGTCGGGAGATGAGGAGAAAAATGGACGTGCAAGCGATAGAAAAGATGCCGGAGCCTGCGGCTCAGGCGGCGGTGAGAATGCCGGATGAGGCTACACGGCGCTGGTTGCTGGAGCTGGACCCGGCGGTGTTGGAGGCTTTTGAGCAAGCGGTAGAGCGGGCCGGAAGGAGTGAATCATGAGCCAAAAGGACTTTTGGCCAGGTGGCGTCAACCCTGCCCTGGTTACCCCCTTTGCCAGGGACCAGTCGGTGGACGAGGCGGCCTTTCGCGCCCTCATCCGCCACGTGTTGCCCTATGTAGATGGGCTGGTGCCCTGCGGTACCACCGGTGAGTTCAACTATCTGACACCGGAAGAGAATCGAAGGTTGGTGCAGATCGCCGTGGAGGAAGCGCAGGGCAAGCCGGTCATCGCCGGGACCGGTGCGGCGGGTACCAGGCTGGCCCTGGATCTGGCTCGTAGCGCCCAGGAGGTGGGGGCGACGGCCTGCCTCATCGTCTGCCCCTATTTCCTCCACCCCTCCGACAAGGGCATTTATCAGCATTACTATACCATCGCCAAAGCTTTGCCAGAGATGCCCATCATCCTCTACAACATCCCTCAGGTGGTAGATGCCTATCTGCCCCGCCGCGTCGTCGAGGACCTGGCCGACATTCCTAACATCGTCGGGATCAAGGACTCGTCGGGTAACCTGACCTACACCATGGAGATTCTAGAGTATGCCGGCGATCGGCTGAGCGTCCTGGTCGGCCACGATGAAGTGGTGCTCAACGCCCTGGCCGGCGGGGCCAGCGGTATGATCCTGGCCTCGGCGCAGGTTTACCCGGAGGTGTGGCAGCAGGTGTTGGCGGCTGTGCGCCGGGGCGACCTGGAGACAGCCCGCGCCTTGCAGCGCCGGGTGCAAAAGCTATCGCGCATCTTTTGCCGCTACGGTGGCGGCGTGGCCGTCAAGCAGGCGCTCAAGATGATGGGCCTCGAGGCCGGTATCCCCCGCAGCCCTCTCAAGAGCGTCGGCGGGGCGCTGATCCACGAGGACCGGGCCGAGATTCAGTTGGAGCTGGAAAAACTTGGCAAGGTTCAGGTGTTGAGTATAGAGTGTCAGGCGCCGCAAGGGCCGCTAGCGGGGCGGTTCGAGAGCGTGGGTCTGGACGCGGCGACGATCCAGGGCAGCGGGATGCGCCTGGGCAGCGGCAGCGCCGGGGACGCAAACTCTGTCGAGTGGTGTCAGATTGACCTGGTCTGCGGCAAGAAAGAAGGGCCGCTGGGCGAAGTGTGGGCTTATCAGCTCACCTATCCACGCCACGGCTTTGAGGCGCTGACCACCATCCTGGAACCCAACTTGACGGTGCGGCCTAGCACGCTCATCGTGCCTACCAACGAGCTCAAGGACCTGCGGCAGGCGAATATGATCTACGGTCCGGTACAGAACGCCGTGGCCAAGGCCATTGTAGACAAGCTGGCCGAGGGTCTCATTCCCGAGGCGGCGATGCACGCCGAGGTGATGATTGCCCAGGCAACTGTGCATCCCCAGGCGCTCGACCGGCGGGTGTTGCACCACAATGCTTACGCGGCGATGTGTGCGGCCATTGACAATGCGTTCGCCGGGTGAGCGATTTTGGGAGGTAATCTTGTGTCCAAGAAACAGGATTGGTTCAAAGGCATCTTTCCCGCCCTGGTTACGCCGTTCACGGCCGATGACCGGGTAGACGAGGCCACCTACCGCGAGTTGATCCGCTTTGTGCTGCCCCATGTGGATGGCGTGGTGCCCTGTGGCACGACCGGCGAGTTTAGCTCGATGACGTTGGCCGAAAAGAAGCGGACGATCGAGGTCTGCATTGACGAGGTGGCCGGTCGGGTGCCGGTGCTGGCCGGCACCGGCTGTCAGAGCACCCGCGAGACGGTGGCGTTGACCGCCTGGGCGCGGGATGCGGGGGCGACCGGCGCGCTGGTGGTGGCACCCTATTTTCTCAAACCGTCCTTCAACGAGATATTCGATCACTACAAAGAGGTGGACAAGGTCGGCCTGCCGCTGGTGCTGTACAACATCCCGCAATGCGCCGGCACCCACTATCAGTGGTGGACCGCCGAGGGGATGGGCCTGGCCTTCGACAATGTGATCGGCATGAAAGATTCGTCGGGCGACATGCCGTTCTTTATGGCAGCGTTGGAAAAGTTGCGCGGCACCATCGGCCTGTTCTGCGGCCACGACGAGATCGCCGGTGCTGCCCTGCTGGCCGGCGCTGACGGAGCCATCCTGGCTTCGGCCAACCTTATCCCCGACATCTGGCAAGAGATCTACCAGGCTGCGCAACGGGGTGAAGTAGAGTTTGTGCGCAAACGGATGAAAGATATCCAGATTCTAGTGCGTCTGGTTGCGCGTAAGGGCGGTCCCCAGGCGGTCAAAGAGGGGTTGCGGATGATCGGCCTGCCGGCCATGAGCAACGTCCGCTTGCCCATGATCCAAGGGGGCGAGTTCGAGCGGGAGGACTATGAGGACCTGCGCACCCAGCTTGAGAACCTGGGCAAGATCGGCACCCGGAAAGTAATGCTGGGCGGTCGGGAGGTCGAGTATGCCTTGCCCGTCGATCTCCCGCCACAGTTTGAGGACCTGACATTGTGTGTGGGCGAGGGGTTTGCCGGGCCGCCTTTTTCCGAGATCGCCCACATTGACCTGTTGTTGGGTTGGAAAACGGGGCCGGTGGGCAAGGCGATTGAGCGGGCCAGGAACGAGCCACGCCCCGGCCACGAGCTGGCGGTGATCAGCGAGCGGCCGCTGACCTTGCTGGTGCCTACTGTCACCGTGCGGACGGCTAAAGCCCGCCAGTTGGTCTATGAGGAAGCAGCGGGGGGCGTCAAACTGGCCCTGGAACATGCCGTCGCCCGCCATAACCTGCCGGAAGCGTTGCTGGACGACATCTGCCTGATCGCCAACGTGTTCGTCCATCCGGCGGCGAGCATCCGCCAGCGGGTTCGGATCAACAACTACAAGGCGATGCGCGGGGCCATTCGCAAGGCGTTGGAGGGACGGCCCACGCTCCAAGAGCTGGTGGCCGAGAAGGAAGCGGCCCGGCATCCGTTCCGCTATGCGCCATAGCAACAGGCCAGTCGAGGCGTTGCCGGTCCACAGGTATAGCGCCGCCGGTGGCGTGGTGGTTGATGCCACCGGCGCGCGCATCCTGGTTTTGCGACGCCCTGGCTGCCAGGGACCGGATGGCCGCCCGGAGGTTCGTCTGCCCAAGGGGCACGTCGAGCCAGGCGAAGATCGCCGCGAGACGGCCT